>Ga0182012_10000915_pt1 | contig 32526 bp, 26 predicted proteins | sample 612S2SmetaG_FD_120486 | JGI IMG/M metagenome (GOLD analysis project Ga0182012, IMG submission 120486) | Permafrost microbial communities from Stordalen Mire, Sweden - 612S2S metaG | ecosystem: Environmental > Terrestrial > Soil > Wetlands > Permafrost | place: Sweden: Stordalen | collected...
CAAGCTCTCACCGGCCGGCGCCGGCGGCTGGAGCGAAACGGTGATCTACAGCTTCAAAGGAAGCCCCGATGGATCGTCCGCCTGGGGCGTGCCGGTTTTCGACAGTACCGGCATTCTCTATGGGACGACCAACGGCGGTGGCGCAAATCGCCTGGGCACGGTCTATGAACTGATCCCGCAAGCCGGCGGTTCCTGGAGCGAGCATGTACTACACAGCTTCCACGGCGCATCCGACGGCAGCGACATCTTTGAAGGTCTGATCCTCGATGGGGCCGGCAATCTTTACGGCGCGGCGGAGACGGGCGGCTCGGCCGGCTGCGGCGTTGCGTTCGAGTTGTCCAGGGGCTCGTCGGGAGCGTGGACGGAAACCATACTCCACACATTCCTCGGGATCAACGCCCAGGACGGCGAAAACCCCAACGCCTTGATCTTTGACCCGGAAGGCAACATCTACGGAACCACGGTCGGCGGCGGCGCCGATAACCCCGGAACCATCTTCAAATTAACGGCAGGCGGATGGGCCGAGACGATTCTCTACAACTTCACGGGCGGGAACGACGGCGCGTATCCCTCCGCGCCCCTGATTATGGATGCCGCAGGGAACCTCTATGGAACCACGCTATGGGGCGGACCAGCCGGCGACACGGTGGGTGGTGTGGCGTTCGAATTCACACCGTAAGAGCCTATCTCCGGATTCTCAGCCGTTAGCCCATACCGATCGAGCGCGCGCGATCAACATCGCGCAAGCAAAGCAAGCAAACACGAACCCGAAGATCCTGGTCCCAATGTCGTTCCACTCGCGGATCATCGCGCCACAGGAGCGCAGGTAGCCCTTCCTGTACCGGCTTGGATGAATGATCATGTCGATGCCTACTCCAACAAAGACGAGAAGCATGAGGATAGCGATCGGGATTCCCAAGCGCTCACCGAGAGGGTGTGCGCTATAGCGTTCGACAAAGCCAGCCATCGCCGCTCATTGTATATGCCTCCAATTCGCATCCCCACCTAGCGTAGAATCGATAGACGCCAAATGCCATGGCTTCCAGCTTGGCGCTAAATACTGGGCTCGACTGAAGGAGAAACAAATCACAGACTTTCGCACGACCATCCTGCTCGCGGCCGTGGCCTTCGTCGCACTAGCCGGAACAGCCGGCGCGCAAAGCTCGGGCACCTGCGCTGTCACCGTCGGCGCGCCCCCTACTCTGCGGTCGGAGGGGCAAACCGAACTAACCGGGGCGATTGTATTGAGTTGCAACGAGATCCCCGCCGGCACAGTCGATTTCGACGTGGTTTTGAACAATGGAACCGTACCAATCACCAGCCGCGCCAGTGAAGCGAGCATCACAGTTGGCAGCGGCACCCCAGTCTACGGAACCATTGTGTCCTTGGGCGGACCAGTCGCGAACGACGACATGCGATTTACCGGCATTTCCCTCCCGGCAGGCAGTTCACAGAGTTTTATTTCCGGCATTCGAGCCAATGTCAACCCGGCGTACGCTCCGCTCAACGCGGGCGGTTTCAGTCAGGTGCTGGCCGTTATTTCGGTGACCGGCGCCTCGTTCCCGATCAACCTGCCGATTGGCGGCGCCTATGTTGGCATTGTCCTCCCGGGTCTCGGCTCCGTATCCGTCTCCGGTCCCAGCGTCGCCGCTTGCGGCGCGGGGATCACTATCGGCGCGGGGGTCAACTTCACAGTCAACATCCCGGAGCTCTTCCCGACCGCGTTTAAGATCCAGGGACCGAATGGATTTTTGGATTCAGAAACGGGAACCCTCACCGGGGCGCTTCAGGCTGATTCCGCCACCCAGTTCGCGGTGAGCATGGAGAGCCTGCCCGGCGGAATCACTTTCTATCTCCCTCTGAATATCACCAGCACCGCCTCAGGAACGGCCGTTCTGGTGACCGGCCCAGGAAGCATAACCGAGCTGAGCACCGGACTGGTGAATTTGGGCGGTATCGAATACGTGCCGGTGAGCGGCGGCGCCACCTACTACTACAACGTGACTGCCACCGACCCAAGCCTCACGGAATCCTTTTTGATTCCTCTCTACAACACGGCTGCCACGTTCGCCAGCGGCTTCACCCCGTCCATCACGGTGAATCTCGGACCCACCGACTCCGTCGCGCCGGCGAACGCGCCTCGCTTCCTCGGGGACGCGCCATCGACAGGCGTGGGTTTTACGGAGACTGCGACCCTGAGCCTCACATCCATTGCTGCGGATAACACCGGCGGAAGCCCGCAGACTTTGACCATCACGCCGCCCTCGACTTCCTGCACGTGGAGCGCATCCACTTACGACAGTTGGATTCAGCTCTCGCCCATTTCGGGCACCGGCGTCGGAACCCTCACCGTAACCCTGTCGCCGAATACAACCGGGGCGGACCTCACCGGCTACATCCAGATCAACTCGGCCAGCGTTTACGTAACCGAGGCATTTACCGCGCAGGTATTCGCGGATGTTCCACCCACCTATTACGATTTCGACGGCGTAAACCTTCTCTCTACCGAGGGAATCACGAGTGGCTGCAGCTCCAGCCCGCTTGATTTTTGTCCGACCGACGATGTCATCCGTTCCCAGATGGCCGTCTTCATCGTGCGCGCGATCCTCCACACCGACGACTTCCCTTACAATCCCGCTCCGTGGTTCAGCGACGTCCCCGCCGGCAGTTTCGGATTCCAGTGGATTCAGAAGATGTACGAACTCGGCATCACCACCGGTTGCGCGCCAAATATGTTCTGTCCCAACGATCAGGTCACGCGCGCCCAGATGGCGATCTTCCTCATCCGCATGCGTTACGGGGCGAGTTATGTTTTCGACTACCCCGCGACGCCTTATTTCACCGACGTGGATCCGGCCGCGTTTGGTTTTGCGTGGATACAACGGATGAAGGAAGACAACATCACGTCGGGGTGCTCGCCCACTACCTACTGTCCGGACAATCCCGTCACGCGCGGAGACATGGCCACCTTTGTGATGCGCGGCGCATTCAATCGGCTATTGCCTGCGGGAGAGTTCGTCCTGGCATCAATCAGCCCAGCAACGATCGTTCATGGAGCGGCCCCGGCGACCTATACGATCATGGGCCTGAACACGAACTTTGTAGCAGGGATGACGACGCTGGGGGCCATGGCCGGGATCACGGCCGGACCAGTCACCGTCATTAACGGGACCACGCTGACGGTTCAGCTCAGCGCTGCCAGCGACGCGGCCTTGGAGCCGGTGTCTCCGCTCGCGATCACCGGAACTCCGCCGGTCAAGCAAGAGGCCGTGCTGCCGAATGGTCTAGCCGTTCAGTAAGGCGTTCAGTAGCTGCACTGGCTACTGCCCTTCCGCCTTCGCACGAGGATTTTCATCGGCGCTCGGTCCATAGATGGAAGGAACCTTGCCACCCATGGGCCGGATATAGGATGACAACTGCCCGCGATGGTGAATGCTGTGACCCATCGCGAAGGTGACGATTCCTACCGCGGGGGTTTTCATAAAGCCAGCGAAATCGATAATTTTGCCCGCTTCCTCGGGCGTGTAAACCGACAGTTTTTCGATTGCGGGAGACATTCTCTCCGTATACCAGGCGGAGATTTGTTGGGGACTTGTTATGCTTTCGGGTTTTTCCGGCCCTTTCCCGAATGTGCCGCTGAGGATTCCTTCGAGGAACATCACATCGGCGGAGGCAATATGCCACACCAGTTCCCCGGCCGGCATGCACCGTTCAGACGGGCGGTAGTCGAGGTTGGCGTTGGGAGTGGCGGCCATCACTTTCGCGGTGGTCGCGGTCTCCCGTTTCAGTGTCGGAAGAGTGAAATCGAGCAGGAATTTGGCTTGTTCAGGGGTCATGGGGACAGAATATCGTGTTTGCGACTCAGGCGGCGGCGAATTCGGCGCGTCGACGGGTCAGAAGCAGGCCGATCCAGCAGCTCACCGGCCAAGTGAGCAGCCAGGATATCCAGTACCAGTGCGGCCAGCCCTTGCCCCAGTTGGGAATAATCGCGGCGATGCCCATCACTTCGCCGATGACGAAGAACCACAGCACGTGCCGTGACGCGCGGCCCGGAGCGAAGCGCGCACACAGCCATGCGCAGAAGATCGAAACAACAACGAAGAGCCCCGTGCTCGCCGCAAGCGCTGGGTCGGATGGGATGTGGCCTTTCGCGAAGTCGCCAGGGAACACGACCGATAGCAGCGGGTCCGTTAACATCACAAGAATGACCGAGAGCAGGTAACAGCCGGCGACAATACCGATCGATTTGAGCATTCGTTATCTCTCCGTGTGCAGACAGTATATCTTCACCCACCGCCCCACTCCTCTGGAGACACATCCGCCACGGACTGCGAAAAGGTCCACGAGTATCCCGCGAAATCATTCGCGTTGTACTGACGCTCGCCGTAGGGATGGGTCACCGGCTCTTGCGTGATGCGCGCCCCGTGATCTTTGGCCCGGGTGCAATGGGCGTCGGCATCCTCGACACGGATCATGACCGAATGCCCCACGCCCAGAACCGCGTTGAGCTCGTTCGGGCGCAGCTCCCTCACGACCACCGCGCCCGTGCCCGCATTCAACTGGATGCGATGGTTGCCAATGCGTAGACGCACACTGAATCCGAAGGCGTCACACAGCCAGGCGGCAGCCCGATTCACATCCGGATATGCCAGCACCGGAATGACGGTGGCGCGAGGGATGGACCGGTTCGAGAGCATGCTCCACGCTACTACACAAGGGGCAACCTCGCCGCCTGGCCGCCGAATCAACAGCTCGCGATCACAACGTCCGTCCGTGAGAAATCATTGCCTTTGAACAGGAGCGGTTCGCCGGAGGTCCTGGCCAGGGCGTATGAAAAACAGTCCCCGAAGTTCAGCGCCGCGGCGTGGCGGCCCGCCGCAATCTGAATCTCCGCCTTGTACAGCAACAGATCCACCTCCCGGCCACCTGTATCACCGAAGCGTGCGCCAGCCACGATAGCCGTCTCGAGAACGGACGCCGCTGAGATCAGGCGAACAGGGTTCGCGTCGATGGCGGCCTCGAACAGTTCCGCGTCGGGCTCATTCGCCAGGATGGCGATCAAGACCGAAGTGTCGATCACCATCAGCGTGGCAGCCCATGTTCGTCGCAGCCAAGTATCTTATCGGCCCTGCGGCAGCTACTCGTGTATTTCAAGAACGGCCTGCACAGGCGGTAAGCCCGCGAGCAAAGGACAGGATCGAATGCGAGAGGACGCCGATCCGGATTACTCAACAAGCGTCGGCATGCCTCGTGGTAACCCGGTAGGCTCAGCATCACGGCAACGCGTTTGCGAAGGGCGGCCACGCCGTCCACCCTCACTGCGCCAAAACCTCCAAAGCCTCCACCCCGCAAATCCTCTCCACCTCCGCCTTGAACGCCCGATCCGGCCTCACCCGCACCGGCACATCGAGCAGCACCGCGAAATCCCCCACCGCCTCCAACCTCAACCGCACCTGCGCCTCCCCAGGCTTCTCCTGGAACAACTTCGAGAGCGCGCTAGCCCGATCAATCCCATTCCGCCCAATCCGCACCTTGATCGAAATCAGCGATGGCAGCGGCACCCGCGCCAGCTCCAGCGGCACGATGTCCTGCACCGAAACCTTGGTGCCCGCGCCTTCTTCCGGCAGCGCGGTTCCGCGGATCAGCACGGCCTTATCTTCTTCCAGCATCGCCGAAAGCCGCTCCCACTGCGTCGTAAAAAGCAGCGCCTCGGTCGACCCCTCGCGGTCTTCAATCTGCAGCGCTGCCCACGGCTTCCCTTCCCGGTTGCGCTTGCGCTGAATCGCCGTCAGAACCCCGCACAGAGCCACCTCATCGCCCTTCGCCAGGCCTTCCAGATTGGCGCTCGTGTGGGTGGCCAGTTCGCTCACCTTCTCCTCATACTGATCCAGCGGGTGTCCCGTCACATAGAAACCCAGCATCTCTTTCTCGCCCTGCAGTTTCTCGGTCAGCGACCAATCCGCGGCCTTCGGAAGCGGTGGGTCCGGCGGCTCTTCGGCGCCCGCCATCAGGCCGAACAAGTCTTCCTGTCCGGATGCTTTGTCGCGCCAGCAGCGCACGCCCGCTTCCATGGCGCCATCTACCGCCAGCATCAGTCGGGATCGCGCTCCTCCGAAGCCATCCAGGGCGCCTGCGCGGATCAGGCTCTCGATCATGCGCCGGTTGATCGCGGCCGGGTCCACCTTCTCGCAGAAGCGATAAAGAGACGGAAACCGGCTGACTTGATCACGCGCTTGGACAATCGCTTCCACGGCCGATTGACCCACGTTCTTCACCGCGCCCAGCCCGAAGCGGATCGCCTCTCCATCCGGAGTGAAGTTCCAGTCGCTGGCGTTCACATCCGGCGGCAGCACCTTGATCTTCATGTCGCGGCATTCGTTGATGTACTTCACCACCTTAGCCACGTTGCCGGTTTCGGACGTCAGCAGGGCGGCCATGAAATCCACGCGGAAATGGGCCTTCAGATAAGCCGTGGAGAAGGCCAGGAACGCATATGCCGCTGAGTGCGACTTATTAAATCCATAGCCCGCGAACTGCTCCATCAGGTCGAAAATCTTCTCGGCCTTCTTCGCGTTATGGCCCTTCTTCGCCGCGCCCTCCAGAAACCGCGCGCGCTGCTTAGCCATCTCCTCGGCCTTCTTCTTACCCATGGCGCGGCGCAGTAAGTCAGCTTCCCCCAGCGAGTAACCAGCCAACTTACTCGCGATCTGCATCACCTGTTCCTGATAGAGAATCACGCCATAAGTCTCTTCCAGAATCCCCTTGAGTTCCGCTAACTCATAAGTGATCGGTTTGCGGCCATGCTTGCGCTCGATAAAGTCATCCAGCATGCCGCCCTGCATAGGGCCCGGGCGGTAAAGAGCATTCAGCGCCGTCAGATCTTCGATGCACGAAGGTTGGTAGCGCCGCAACACGTCGCGCATGCCGGAGGATTCAAATTGGAATACGCCGCTCGTGAAACCCTTACAGAACAGTTCGTAACTCTGCGGATCATCCAGTGGAAGATCTTCCAGCACTAACTTCACGCCATGACGCTTCTCGATATTCTTGACAGCGTCTTCCAGCAGAGTGAGTGTCGTCAGACCCAGAAAATCCATCTTGAGAAGCGACAGCTTCTCCAGGCCGGACATATCGTACTGGGTGACAATTTCGTCTTTGTTGGTGCGATAGAGCGGTACCAGGTTCTTCAACGGTTCGGGCGAAATCACCACCCCCGCCGCATGCACTGAGGAGTTACGCGCCAGGCCTTCCAGCTTCAGGCTCGTATCCAGCACGTCGCGCACGCGCGGGTCTTTGCGCGCCGCGTCTTCAAAGCCCGGCTCCACGTTCATGGCTTCCTGTAGGCTGATATTCAGCGGCATGGCCGGAACCAGCTTGGTCACCTTATCCACGTCGCCAAAGCTCATATCGAGCACGCGGCCCACGTCCTTGATCGCCGCCCTTGCGCCCAGCGTATTGAACGTGATGATCTGGGCCACCTGTTCCCGCCCATACTTCTCGGTGACGTACTTGATCACTTCCACGCGGCGGTTCATGCAGAAATCGATATCGATATCGGGCATCGAAACGCGCTCCGGGTTCAGAAAGCGTTCGAACAGAAGACCGTACTGCAGTGGATCGATATCCGTGATCTGCATCGCATAACTGACTAAGCTTCCAGCGGCTGAACCGCGCCCCGGGCCCACGGCGATATGCGAGTCTTTGGCGTAGCGGATGAAATCCCAAACGATGAGAAAGTAGCCGGAGAACTTCATCTGCTGGATCATCCGGATCTCAAACTCCAGGCGTTCCAGATACTCCGGAATGGCGCATTTCAGTTTCCCCGCCGCGGCCAGAACTTCCAGGCGCGGGCGGCGCTTTTCAAAACCCTCGCGGGCAACGTATTCGAAATACGTGTCAATCGAGTAAGTCTGCGGAACATCGAAGCGCGGGAACGGCTCTTTGACCTGTTCCAGCTTCACCTGGCAGCGCTGCGCAATGTCGAAAGGGCGGTCCAGCGCTTCCGGCAGTTCCCCGAAAAGCAGGGCCATTTCCTGCTTGGTCTTCAGATAGAACTCGGGGTGATCGAACCGCATGCGATTCGCATCGCTCATGGTCTTCCCGGTCTGAATGCACATGAGGATTTCGTGTGCCCGCGCATCGCTCTTGCGTAGATAGTGGGCGTCGTTGGTGGCCACCAGAGGTATCCCGGTGTCCTGGCTCATGCGCGCCAGCGCCGGAGTCGTGACGGCGTCCTGATCGATCCCGTGATCCTGAATTTCGAGGAAGAAATTCCCCTTGCCAAACAGATCCTGATACTCGTAGGCCAGGCGGCGAGCGTCCTCGTAACGGTCGGCCACAATGGTTTCATTGATGTCGCCGCGCAGGCAGGCCGAGAGGGCGATCAGCCCTTTGGAATGCCGGTTGAGCAGTTCCTTGTCGATGCGCGGTTTGTAATAGAAGCCATCCAGGAAGCCGGTGGAAACCAGATTGATCAGATTGCGATAACCCTCCTGGTTTTCGCAGAGCAGCACCAGGTGGTTGTACCGGTCTGTATCGGAGCGCGTCTTGTGGCCGCGCTGCGAAACGTAAACTTCGCACCCGAGAACCGGGTTAACGCCTTTCTCCCTGGCGGCGTTGTAGAACTTCACCGCGCCGAACATGTTGCCGTGGTCGGTCATGGCGACCGCCGGCATCTTCTGCTCGACGGCGATGTCCATCAACTGGTCGATGGCGCACGCGCCGTCCAGCAGCGAGTAGTCGGTATGGCAGTGCAGATGGACGAAAGGAACGTCGGACATTCTTTGGGAGCGGTCTTCCTGGGGAGGTGCTTCCTATTTTTCCATAACCCGCCTGAGTGTTACGATGACGTTTTTGGATGATTGAAGAGGCGGCGCCCGAAACCCCGGAAATTCCGGACAAACTCTACTTCCGGATTGGCGAAGTCAGCCGCCTGCTCGGGGTTGAGGCGTATGTTCTGCGCTACTGGGAAACGGAGTTCCCTTCGCTCTCCCCCAAGAAATCCGACACCGGGCAGCGTCTCTACAAACGGAAAGATGTAGAACAACTGCTGCAGATCAAAGAGCTTCTGTATGCCAAACGCTTTACGATAGAAGGCGCGCGGCAAACTCTTTTGGACCGCCACAAGGCCCCCAAGGTTGCGGCGGCAACTCCCCAGAGCCTGTTATTCGACGATGGTCCCCTGCCGGAGATCCGGCGGGAGCTTGCCGCGATTCTGGATATTCTTCGGTAGGCCACGCCAATCCCGTATTGTGGCCAAGGCGATCATGACGACCACCGTCATGAGGAAGACCGCCGCGGTCAGGTTGCCCCAGCGTGACGCGGCCTGTTCCGTGGCGGCCGTCAGATTGGGCGCGGCGACATGTACCCAGTTGCTGGTGGTGAATAGGAGCCCAATCGCCAGAAGCGCAAACCCGTCCACCGCCAATCTTGCAAGCCTGTGGAATTTCGCGTGCGTGGGGCTCAGAAAGCTGAAGACGCGAAGCGCGGCGGCGGCAATCGCGAGCGCGAGAACCGGCCAGAACAGAGTCTGCCAGATGGGGGCGAGAACAAGATGCACGCCACCGAAATTGAATCTCGGAATCCATCGGACGAGGTAGATCCAGAGCGGAATCCACGAGAGCGCGTTCACCAGGTCGGTGATGGAAGTTCGGGGCTCGTCGCGTTTTCCCCGTCTGAACGTGAAAAGGTCGGGACGCTCCATCAGCGCGAAAATTCCCGTGATCCAGGCGAATGCAACCAGCGCGGCCTGCAGGAATTCACCAAGCGTCTGGAAGAGCGCTGGAAGAATAGCGGTGGAGTTGAGGACGTTCATGGGCCCGATGACCGTAACGAACAAAGGGACCTGAACAAGTAGGATCACCAACGTCAAAACCCAGCAATAGAGGGGGTACCACGCCGGTCCAATCAAGTACTTCTGCGGCAGGTACGCGCCGGCCACCAGGTTCGGGCTGCCGCGCTTCTTGAGCACAGCGGCGATTTCGGCGTCGTTGAGTTTACGGCCGCGTTCGGCTTCGAGGTCGTCGAGTTGAGAGTGGATATCCTCTGAGATTTCCGCCAGGATGTCGTTCTGCTGCGGTTTGGGCAGGAAGAATTTGATGGCTCGCAGGTAGCGATCAATCTGTTTCATAAAGCTCCTTCGCGACGATCGGGTGCGATGATCCGGCCGAGCGAAGCGTTCAAGCCCCGCCATTCCTCGATGAGTTGCGCGAGAATCTGCTCGCCGTCCGGCGAAAGCCGGTAGAAGCGCTTTCTGCGCTTTTCTTCCTCCCGCCATTCGCTCTGGAGGAGGCCTTGTGTTTCCAGGCGGCGGAGCAGCGGATAGAGCGTGTTCTCGTCGATGATCATGCCCCGGTCGGCCAGCGCCTTGCGCAAAACGTAGCCGTATTGGTCGGGGCAGTCCTCCGAGCGGAGCTGACCCAGCACCGCCAGCACCAGGCAACCGCGGCGTAATTCGAGACGTAAGGCATCAAGCTGTTCAGACATCGTACATCACACACTGTATGATACACGGTGTGCGGTGTCAAGTAATGATTTGTTTCACGTGAAACAACGATCAGAGACGAACAATTAAAGAGTAAATGCGGTCAAGATCCTCAGCCGAGAAGTAATCGATTTCCACCCGTCCCTTGCCTCGGCCCCGTTCGATGATGCGAACCCGCGTACCGAGAGAGCGCTCGAGTTCGTCGATTGCCGCCCGTACGTTAGGGTCAATTGGCTTCGTTGCTGCTTTTTCGGTCTTCACCTGCGCCGCCGGAGTGGCCAGAGTCATTTCCACCTGACGCACCGTCCACTCGTTCTGAATAATCTGCGCAGCCAGGGCAATCACCGCCTGGTGGCTGGTGAGCCGCAGCAGCGGCCGAGCGTGCCCGGGTGAGAGCTTCCCTTCCGAAATGAGCGCCTGCACCTCGTCGGGAAGTTGCAGCAGCCGGATAAAATTAGCCACCGTCGTTCGGTTCTTCCCGGTTCTTTGGCCGATCTCCTCATGGCTCAGGCCGAGGTCCTCATTCAGTTTCTCGAATGCGGCTGCGGTTTCCATGGGGTTGAGGTCCTCGCGTTGAATATTCTCGATCAGCGCAACCTCGAGCATCCGGTCATCCGGCGTGTCGTGAACGTAGACCGGAACGCTCTTGAGACCGGCTAACTGCGCCGCGCGCCACCGGCGTTCCCCGGCGATAAGCTCGTACTTTTCGCCATTTCGCCGAACAACCAGCGGCTGAATCACCCCATCCGACCGGATGGATTGAGCGAGTTCTTCAAGCGCCTGCGGGTCGAAATGCCTTCGGGGCTGGAACGGATTTGGAACCAGACTCCCCACCGGTAGCTCCACGGGGTTGCCCGGTGGCCCGGAAGCCTCAGGTGGTGCAGCCTCAGGCTGAGCCCGCTGCGGAAGCAGCGTATGCAGCCCTCTACCGAGCACTCTTTTGCTGCTCACGACTCAGAACCTCCTTCGCGAGTTGGATATAACTTTCAGCGCCCTTGGACTTCGGATCATATAAAAGGATCGGTTTGCCAAAACTGGGGGCCTCCGCGAGCCGGATGCTTCGAGGAATCACGGTCTTGAACACGTCCTTGCCAAAGAATTCGCGGAGATCTTCCGCCACTTGGCGCGTCAGATTCGTGCGGTCATCGAACATGGTGAGCAGAATTCCTTCCAGATCCAGCTTGTGATGGAAGGAGTCCCGCACGCGATCCAGCGTGTCGAGCAGCTCAGACACCCCTTCCAGCGCGAAAAACTCGCATTGAATTGGTACTAAAACGGAATCTGCCGCCATCAGGGCGTTCAGCGTGAGCAAATCCAGCGCCGGAGGGCAATCAATCAGGATGTACGTGTAACGATCACGCACGGCATCGATTTTGAATTTAAGCCGCGATTCGCGATCCGGCACAGACACCAGCGAGATATTGGCGCCAACCAGATTCTTGTCCGATGGCAGCAAATGCAGCCGGTCGATCTCGGTCGAGACGACAGTGTCAGCGATCTCCGCCTCGCCGAGCAAGACATCGAGCAAAGTAGCTTGATCCGGATGCTTCTTGATTCCCAGCCCGGTGGTCGAATTCCCCTGCGGGTCGGAATCAATCAGGAGGACCGGAATTTCGTTGATTGCGAGAGACGCGGCAAGGTTAATCGCCGTTGTCGTCTTGCCGACCCCGCCCTTTTGGTTCGAAATGCAGATGACGCGTGCCACGCCAGAAATTTAGCACAGACGCGATGTTTCACGTGAAACATGGGTCCCCAGGACCACCAGTATCTTTTTACAAAGAAAACGTTTGTCAAACACACAAACTGAAGCGTAACAAAACGGGATGGTTACGCCAATCGCGCCCCTTCTTGATCGAATTATTCTATTTCCCACATTTGACATATCAACACGAAACGTGATAATTATTTTCAACTAGTAATCCAAATAACCCTTCTATCAGGGGAGGAGAGAAAAGGCTTCCATGTTTCAGAAGTCACACTGGATCCATTGCGTCTCGCTATGGACCATAATTCTAGGGCTGCTCTGCGGCAGTCTCTACGCACAGAACACCACTGGCACGCTCACCGGTTCCGTCACCGATCCATCGGGCGCGGTTATCCCCGGAGCCGCAGTGGTAATGAAAAACCAACAAAGCGGTGATGAACGCCGAACCGTGACGAACAACGATGGGTTCTTCTCCATCAGCGGCGTCCAGGTAGGCGACTATTCCGTAAACATCGCGGCCCAGGGCTTCGAAAAATACAAACAGACCAACATCCACTTCGACGCGGGCGACACGCGCGCACTGGCGAACATCGCGTTAAAAGTGGGCGCTTCCACCGACACCGTCACGGTGACCGGTGAGGCGGAAGACCTCACGCCCGTGGATTCGGGTGAGAAGTCGATCGTGATCAGCACCAAGGTCATGAACGATATCGCCATCCAGGGGCAGAACGCGGCGGAATTCATCAAGATTCTGCCGGGCTTTGCGCTGTCTGGTGGCAACGTCAACGGTGGCTACAACGGTCAGGTGCAGAACACGGGCGCGGGTCCGGTCGGAAGCTTCTCGGCCAACGGCTTGCGAACGGGCGCTTTGGACATTACGTCTGACGGCGCGCACACCATCGATCCCGGTTGCAACTGCGGCCAAGCTGTTAACACCACGACCGACATGACGCAGGAGATGAAGGTTCTCACGTCGAACTTCGGCGCGGATAACGCCAAAGGTCCCGTGGTCATCGCGGCCATCGGCAAATCGGGCGGCCAACAGTTCCACGGTGAAGCGTATCTCTACGCGCGCACTGGAATCTTCGACGCGACCAACGCCTTCAACAACAGCGAGGGCACGAATCCGCTCACAGGCCAGAAGGTTGCGCCGAAGCCGGACACCTCGTTCTACTATCCCGGCGCGAACATCGGCGGCCCGGTGATCATTCCAGGAACCCGCTTCAACAAGAACCACGACAAGCTCTTCTTTTTCCTGGCTTATGAGTATTACAAGCAGCAGGTACAGGATTTGAGCCACGACGTTTATAACTCCATCGTGCCGACTACCGATATGCGGAATGGTATCTTCACGGCGGCGAGCCTCCAGAGCTATTTCGGAACAACGTCGCCTTCGCAAGGCTACGCGTTAGGTCCTGCAACCTCCAATTCGAACATTTGGGCCGGGATCACCAATGGCGTCGTGCCGCAGAGCCTCTTTAGCACCCAGGGCGTCAACTCGTTCGCGAAGCTGTTCCCGATGCCGAATGTGAATCCGCTCGACAACAACGGATACAACTACATCACCAGCACCACGCACTCGGACAACATGTGGCAACTCCGTCCACGCGTCGACTGGAGCATCAACGAGAACACCAAGCTGTTTGTCAGCTACAACGTTCAGCACGATCTGAACCATGACAACGGTACCGTTTGGTGGGGCACCAATCCCGCGGTTCCTTACCCCTCCCCGTTGAATCAGGCGAACTATTCGAACTCCCTCTCGGTGAACCTCACCAAGGTGTTCAACCCGACCCTCACCAACGAGGCCGTGTTCACCTACACCGAACTGTACGTGCCGTTCACGTTACCGAACGCCGCGAACATCACCCAGCAGGCTTTGGGCATTCAGTTCCAGCACATCTTCAACACATCGATCAACAACCAGATTCCGGTCTACACAGGCTGGAGCGATGGTGTAGCCAACCTCATCCAACCCAGCGGGTTCGAGACAGGTTCGCTGTACGCGCACAAGTGGCTGCCCAGCTTCGCGGACAACGTTTCCAAGGTTTGGGGAACGCACACCGCCAAGTTTGGTTTCTATTGGGAGCGCACCAAGAACCAACAACCCAGCGACAGCTATACCAACGGCGAACTGCAGTACGCCAACTGGGGCCAGGGTTCCACAGGTAACGCTTATGCGGATATGCTGGTCGGCGCAATCTCGGGCGGTTATGACGAGAGCAATGGCGATCCGGTCATCAAGATGCATTACACCTCCGTGGCTTTCTTTGCGCAGGATTCCTGGAAAGTCAACCGTCGCTTCACGCTCGATTACGGTATTCGCCTCGACCATCTCGGTCCGTGGGACGATGAAAGCGGCAACGGCGCAGCGGTATTTAATCCCGCCGCCTATAACGCCAACATCGTCGGCGGTGGTGAAACTTTGACCGGCTTTGAATGGCACAAGATCGATCCGTCCATTCCCATCGGTGGGACGCCCGGACGATTGCTGTTCTACGATCCCCGCTTCGGCGGCGCGTTCGACGTCTTCGGTACTGGCAAAACGGTTTTGCGCGGTGGTTTCGGCATGTATCGATACCACGACGAGCAGAACGTTCAGGCCGGCGCAATGGCTCTCCCGCAGGGCGCATTCACGTTCGGTCCGCAGAACCCCTCAAACGGGCAGCCGCAAACGTTCCCGTACATCGCCACTTTTGCCGGCAACGCCAACTACGTGGTCCCCAGCAGCATCACCGCTCTGGATCCGAAAGATACCGAGCAGCCTTTGACGACCAGCTATAGCTTCACGGTCTCTCAGAGAATGCCTTGGGCATCCACGGCGGAGTTCTCCTACGTCGGCAACAACGCGAAAGACCTGAGCAACAATGGCTCCCCCGTTGGAAATCTCAACGTCCTCCCGTATGGCACGCTCTTCCAGCCCGCCAACATCGGCCTCTTCGGCGACCAGACCACGAATACCCCCACGAATACCTGCACAAACTGCGCTACAACGGACAACCCCGGCGTGAACGCGCTTCACCTGTACTCCCTTTACGGCTCCATTCACGAAATCGAGCACAACGAGTATTCCAACTACAACTCGTTCCAGGCGAGCTGGAACAAGCAGAGCGGGCACTTCAACTACCTGATGAACTACACGTTCAGCAAGGCGCTGGGTATCCGCGGCGAGAACAGCTCCAACGGCGTAGGCGATCCGACAAACATTGCGAACGATTACGGCGTGCTGCCGAACGATCGTACGCATTTGTTCAACGCCGCCTATTCGTATCAGGAAGGCACCCTGCTCCACGGGAACAAATTCCTCGGTGGATTTGTCAACGGTTGGCAGGTTTCGGGCATCACTCAGTTCCAGAGTGGCATTCCACTGCAAGCCCAGAACAGCAGCAACTTTGGGTTGAGCGGCCAGTTTCCCATCGGCACCGTGCTCCCCAACGGGGTAAACCTTTGCGAAAATGCCCAGAATTGCCAGAGTCTCTCGAATGCCTCGATCACTGGCAGTCCGGACATCAATATGCAGCCGGTATTGACGTGCGACCCCAGCAAGAACCTGGCCAAGAACCAGTACATCAATGGCAGCTGTTTTGCGCTTCCCACGGTCGGGCATAATGGCTCGTTCATTTTCCCGTACATCAAGGGGCCGGCGTTCTTCGATAGCGATCTTTCGCTGTTCAAGAACTTCCAGATCAGTGAGTCGAAGAAGGTACAGTTCCGCTTCTCGGCTTACAACTTCCTGAACCATCCGCTGGCCAGCTTCAACCCGGCGGGCGGCGATGGAAACCTGACGCTGAGCTTCAATTCGGCCGGCAAGCTGAACAACAATACCTTCGGGTATGCCGAGTACCTGAACGGCAACCGAAGTGTTCAGATGACCGTGAAGTTCTTCTTCTAGGCCACGCTGAAGTTCCATTAGAAACACGCGGGGTGGCGCAAGCCACCCCGTTTTCACGTCTACCGTTTCCCGATTACCAGTTCCCTGGGGAGCAGCATGATAGAATTTGAGCACTTCCAGTGATGTATCGTCTCGCCCTGGCAGCCCTAGGTGCGGGTCTGCTCTGCGGTCAAAGTAGTCAGTCCCCCCAGGAGCTTTTGAAGGAAGCCGTCACGTTCCACCAGCAAGGCAAGCTGGAGGACGCGATCCGCGACTACGACCTTTTTCTCGACCTGTATCCGGACGCCGCGGAGGTGCGCTCGAACTTGGGCGCGGCCCTGGTGGCGACAGGCAGATACGCGCGGGCCATTGATGAATACAAGCTCGCTCTCCTCAAGAATTCCACGCCCAAACTACACTTGAATCTGGCGCTGGCGTATTACAAAACCGAAGACTTTCGAGATGCCATCGCGGAACTCGAAATCGTCCACGGCGTCGACAAGGACAACGCGCAGGCGACCTTGCTTCTGGCGGACAGCTATGTGCGCATGGGAGAAAACAAGAAGGCGATCGATTTGTTAACCCCGCTGTATGACGCCGGGCAACAGGACCAGGGCCTTGTGTATGTGTTTGGCACGGCGCTCGCGCGGGACGGCCAGGCAGACCGCGCGCAGACGGTCATTAATCCGCTGTTGAGCGGGCCGGACACAGCCGAAAAGCACATGCTGATGGGCACCACCAAGTTCGGCGCGCGCGACTATACCAACGCGCTGACGGAGCTGAAACAGGCTGAGGAAATGAACCCGGAACTGCCCGAGGTGAATTCGTATTACGCGCAGGCGCTGTTCGCCAGCGGCGAGACCGAGGCCAGCCGGAAGATCTTTGAGAAGGAACTGGCGCGCAACCCGAATGACTTTCAGTCCAACGTGCATCTGGGGCTGATGCTGCGGCAGGAAGAAAAGTACGACGAGGCCATGAAGTACCTGAAGACGGCGCTGGCGTCGCGTCCTGGAGACGTTGCGGTGCGCTACCAGATCGCCCTGGTGAAGATGGCCCAGGGCAAGGACGACCCGGCTCGCGACGAACTGGAGCGAATTGTCGCGGAGGCGCCAACTTTTACCGAGGCGCACGTTTCCCTTTCGATTATTTACTTCCGGCAGAAAAGGAAAGAAGACGGCAATCGGGAGCGGGCTATTGTGCAGAAGTTGAATGCCGAGCGCCAGTCGGAACAGCCGGGCGCCAAGCTGACAGATAAAACGGAGAAGCCCCAGGCACAACCATGAAGCGCGCTCTTCTGGCCATCATCCTGACGGCAATCGCCGCCATTTGCGCCGCGCAAGTCCCTCCGGCGGCTTCGCCGATTGCCCGCATTGAGAAGCAGGCGGAGACCGCGCGGCAGGAAAATCGCGTGGACGACGCCATTGCGCTCTACAAAAAGGGCGTGGCGCTGAAACCGTCGTGGGATGAGGGCTGGTGGTCGCTGGGAACCCTGAATTACAGCCTCGATCATTTTGCGGAAGCGCGTGATGCGTTCCGCCATCTCACGGCCATTAAACCCGACGTGGGGCTGCCCTGGGGCATGCTGGGCTTGTCTGAGTTCGAGACGAAGCAATACGATCAATCGCTCACGCATCTGCGTCACGGGCTGGGTCTCGGCATGGGCCAGGAGCAGGGCATTCAGGACTCCGCGAATTACCACCTGGTGCTGCTGCTGACGCGCTCGCAGGAATACGAAGAGGCCATGAAGATTCTGGCGCAGTTCGCGCAGCGCAATTTGAACGACGCCATTTACATCGAGGCCATGGGTATCGCCGCTCTGCGTAAGCCCCTTTTGCCCGTGGAACTGCCGCCGACGGACCGTCAACTGGTGATGGACGTGGGGCGCGTAATGTACGATGCCACGGCGCTGCGGACCACCGAAGCCGCGGCGGAATTCAAGATCCTCGTCGATAAATACCCGGACACCCCAAACATCCACTATCTTTACGGCAGCTTCCTGCTGTTCAGCGACGCCAATGGCGGGTTGGCGGAGATGAAGAAGGAACTGGAGGTTTCTCCCGCTCACGTGCCGGCGCTGGTGACCATCGCGAGCGAATATATCCAGCGCAAGGAATACAAGAACGGATTGCCCTACGCGGAAAAGGCCGTGGAGCTGGAACCCCAGTCGTTCCCCGCGCATGCCGTACTGGGTCGCATTTTCGCGGAAGGCGATATCGATGCGGAGCGCGGCGTCAAGGAACTGGAAGAGGCGCGGAAGCTGGCGCCCACCAGCCCGCAGGTGCGGATCGCGCTCGCCACGGCTTACGGGAAGGTCGGGCGCAAGGAAGACGCGGCGCGGGAACGTCAGGAATTTCTCAAGCTGCGGCAGGAAGTGGATGCGGCCAGCGCGCCGAAGCAGCCATGAAACTTCCCCCGGCAGTTGTGTTTTTCGCGTGGTCTTGTCTGGCTGCAACCGGCCAGCGGGACGTGCGCCAGTGCGCAACTTGCCATGCGAAGGAATCCGCCATGCAGCCGGCCACTTCCATGGCGCACGCGGCCGAAACCGTGGCGGAATGCGGCATTTTGCGCGCGCACCCGCATCTGCATCTTCGGCTCGGGCGATTCGATTACACCATCGACCGCAAGGGTGACCAGAGCATTTATACGGTTTCAGATGGTGCCGCAACGCTGACGGTGCCAATCAGGTATGCGTTTGGCCTGGGCGAAGCGGGACAGACGTACATCTTCCAAAAAGACGGCGAGTATTTTGAAAGCTTCGTCAGCTTTTATAAAGCCCTGGACGGTTTGGATATTACGATCGGAGACCAGTCTCTGCGGCCTTCCGGCCTGGCTGACGCGGCCGGCAGGAAAATCGGGGCGCAGGAGATGGCGCTCTGCTTTAGCTGCCACAACACCAACGCGATGCAGAACGGCACGCTGGCGGAGGCGAAGATGATTCCCGGCATCCAGTGCGAGCGCTGCCACGGCCCCTCGGAGAACCATCTTGCGGGGCTGAAGACGGGCGATTCGCAGTTATTCGCGATGAAGAAACTGACCGCGATGAGCGCGGAAGACAGCGCCCAGTTTTGCGGCGGCTGCCACCGGACATGGCAGTTTGTGGCCGAACATGGACCGCACGGGGTAGGTAACGTCCGGTTCCAGCCGTACCGTCTCACCAACAGCAAGTGTTTCGATGTGGATGACGCGCGAATTAGCTGCATGTCGTGTCATAATCCGCACCAGACAGTAGACCGGGTTGCGGCGGATTACGACGCCAAGTGCCAGGCTTGCCATGCGGCTGCTGGTAGTGCGCGAGCCAAAGCTGGAGCAAAGCTATGCCCGGTGGGAACCAGGGATTGCACCGGCTGTCATATGCCGAAGGTCGAGCTGCCCGGGTCGCACCATCAGTTTACGGATCATGATATTCGGATTGCTTCGAGTAAAACGGCGTTTCCGGAATGAAAGTAGAGGAGCGAGGACCATGAAGATTTTCTTAATAACGGCGATTATTGCGGTGGCGCTTGCCGGCGGAGCTCCGGCGCAGGCGCCGGCGGGCGGCGATTCGTCGCCCACGTTTAAAGCGGGCGGCGAAGAAGTGGTGTTGGATGTCGTGGTGCGCGACAAAAAGGGCCGGCTGGTGAAAGATCTGAAGCAAAGCGACTTCACCGTCATCGACAACGGGGAAGCGCGGCCGATAAAGTCATTCCGCGTCGTGGAAGGGACGGACGCGATCAGCTCCAGCGGAGCGCGCACGCAACTCGATCCGCTGCGCCAGCTTCGTTTGATTACCCTGGTTTTTCAGGGCGGAGATCAGGACGCCAAGAAGCTATCGCGTGACGCGGCCATGGAGTTGATTAAGGGCGAGCTGGCGCAGAACGTCTACGTGTCGGTGATGGCCATCGATCACCGGCTGCAGGCCATCCAGACGTTCACCAACGATCGCGAGTTGATCAAGAAAGGCATCAACCGCGCCACCGCGAGCGTGAACGACTATACCAACGACACCATTTCCGTGCGCCACAACCTGGAACAGATGTTGGGGCCGGGGCAGGGTGGGGACATGAGCGACTCGAGCCGCGTGAACTCGATGTCGAACGGCGCAGCCGCGGCATCCGGCGCCAATTCCGCGCCTACCAACGCGGGCGGCGTCGCCATGGCCCACTTGATGCTCACGATTTTGCAAAACGCCCAGGCCGATGAAACCACGGACTGGTCGCGCGGTTCCATTTTCCCGCTGCTCGATCTGGTGAAGGAGCAGTACGTCCTCCCCGGCCGCAAAACAATCCTGTACTTTTCCGGCGGATTCCCCATTTCGCAGAGCACCGAAGATCCATTCAAGCAGATCATCAGTCTGGCCAACCGCGCGAATGTCAGCTTCTACGCGATCGACACCAGGGGACTCACCACGTATAGCACCAACTCGAGCGCGACGAACGGGTTGAACAATGCGGCGGGCGCGTCGGCGATGAACATCACCACCAGCACCACTCAGATCACCACGGGCCAGGCGCAATCGGTTGATATGGCCATCGACGCGGGCAAGTCGGACACGCAGAATGCCATTGCGATGCTGTCGAGCCAAACGGGCGGAGCGATGATCGCGAACACCAACGACTTCCGCGCGCCCATACGGAAAATCACCGAAGACATTCAAAGCTATTACGAGATTTTCTACGATCCACAGATCCAGAAGTATGACGGCGCGTTCCGTAAGGTGTTGGTGAAAACCGACCAGGCGGATTTGAAAGTTCAATCGAGCGCTGGTTATTTTGCGCTGCCCCCGAACATGGTCAAGGGCGGTGAGGTGCTGGCGAGTTATGAAGTCCCTCTGCTGCAGGCGCTCGATACCATGCCGCTGGCGAAGGACTTCCGCTTCCAATCGACCGCCATGCACTTTCGGACGGCCGGGGGCCCCCGATGTGAAGTGGTGGTGGATATTCCCGTGGGCGGGCTGACGTTCCAGGCAAGCACGCCGCCCGGCTTCTTCGAAGGCAAGCTGGCCTACGTGGCTGTGGTGAAAGACGCCAACGGCGTCGTGGTCAAGAAACTTCGCCAGGAAGTGCCCATGAAGGTAACTCCCGACAAGATCGAGGCGTACAAGGCGGGGAGTCACTTCATCTACGACGAAGGGTTCGACCTGCCGCCCGGCCACTATACGCTGGAGACGGCCGTGATGGACATGGAGTCGCAGAAGATGAGCGCTCGGAAAACCATATTCGTGGTTCCGGCCAAAAGCGACGGACTGGGCATCAGCAGCGTCACGCTGGTTCGTAATATCAAGCCGAAGGACGCGGCCACCAAGGCGGATGACCCGATGCTGAGCGCGGACGGGGTCGTAATGCCCACCGTGAGCCCGATTCTCAAGAAGGCGGATTCGCCGGAGATTCCGTTCTATTTGACGGTGTATCCGGATAAGACCAGCAAAGACAAGCCGACCCTCACCATGGAGTTCAGCAAGGATGGCAAGCCCCTCGGGGCGGCCAAGCCGGATCTGACCGCGCCGGACGCCCAGGGCCGCATTCAATACTCCGCGCGCATCCCCGATGCCGGATTCCCTCCGGGCGATTACTCGGTGCGATTTGTGGCGGAGCAGGGTGCGGAAAAGGCTGATGAATCGGTAAGTTTCACCATCGAGTAGGGCAGTCACAAAGAGGTGTAGTTATGAAACGTTCACTCGCATTTCTCCTTTTTTTGGCGGCGGCTGGCGCGCAGGCTCAGGAGAAGGCCACCATCCAGACATCTGGAGAAGAGGTGCTGGTGGATGTGGTGGTGCGTGACGGGAAGGGGCGGGCGATCACCAACCTGCCCCAAAGCGCCTTCACGCTGACCGACGAAGGCGAGGTGAAGCAGATCACCTCCTTCGCGCTGGTGAAGGGCACGGAATCGGTTTCCCAGGCGGGAGCAACAGCGAAGCTGGATGCGCTGCGCCAGATCCGGTTAATTTCGCTGATCTTCGACAAGATGGACCAGGGCGAACGCGCCAGCACGCGCCAGGCTGCGCTGGAGTTTCTGAAAAGCGAATTCCCGCCGAACGTCTACATGGGCGTGTTCACTCTCGGCGATGAGCTGCAGGCCATCCAGGGATTCACCAACAAGCGGGATTTACTGGAGCAGGCGGTGAACAAAGCCTTAAGCCGCCCCTCGTCGCAGTTTTCGAGCGACAGCGCGCAACTGCGGGAGTCGCTGGAGCAGAACTTCCTGGGGCCAAATCAGACCGGCAATCAGGATCTGTTTACGCGCCAGGGCCAGATGCCGGTAAGTACGGATCCCCGTGACCCAGGCAGCGCGGCGAGCATGATCAACGCTATCATGGCGCGGTCCGTGGTGGAAATGATTTCCTTCAATGACCGCACCGAAATGAGTCTTCAGGGCCGCACCACCATCTGGGCGCTGCTGGCCGCGGTACGTGGACAATCGCAACTTCCGGGGCGCAAGGCCATTGTGTACTTCTCGGAGGGGTTCGCGATACCGCAGGGCGCGGAAGAAGAATTTCAATCCGTCATCAGTACGGCGAATCGCAACAACCTCACTTTCTATCCCATTGACGCGCACGGGCTCACCGAAACCATGCAAAACGGCAAGGCCACGGAGGGTCTGTCGGCGGCGGCGAATGGCGCGAGCCAGAGCGGCGGTGTCGGGAACCCCATGAGTTCCGGCAGTTCCAACCCGTTTGTCTCCAAGATCAACATCGCGCAGGCGCAGGATACGGCGATCGACGCGAACCACAGCAACCTGCAGGACACGCTGCAGATTATGGCCGATGAAACGGGCGGCTTTCTGACGGCCAACACCAACGATTTCCGGGCGCCGCTACAGCGCATTGCCGAAGAAATTGAAACTTACTACGAGCTGACTTATAACCCGCACATCGAGAAGTACGATGGCAAGTTCCGCCAGATCAGCGTCAAGCTGAACCGCCCGGACTTGCGGGTGCAATCGCGAGCCGGTTACTTCGCGCTGCCTCCCGATATGTTGAAGAGCACGGGGATGAACATCTATGAAGTGCCGCTGCTGCGGGCTCTTTCCAATATTGTTCCCAATAAGGCGCTGCCATTTGAATCCGGCGGAATGCATTTTCGCGGTGATGGGCGTGTGGAAACGTGCGGCTTCCTCATCGACATGGGTTTGAACAACATCACCCTCCGCGAGAACAGCGACAAGAGTAAGATGCTGGGCGGCCTCGCTTATGTGGCGCTCATCAAGAATGCGAAAGGCATTGTGGTGAAGAAGCTGCAGGGTGACATGCCGCTGGAACTGACGCGCGATCAAGTGATTTCCCTCAAGCAGAGCCGGTTTACCGACATGGAATACTTCGATCTGCCGCCTGGATATTACACCGTGGAAGTGGCCGTGCTGGATAAGGAAAGCGGCCAGACGAATGCCCGGCGGAACGCCATGTTCGTGCCGAAGCAGGGTGAGGGGCTGGCCATGAGCAGCGTGGCGTTGATTCGTAAGTGGCGTCCCAAAGAACCCGACGCCGCGCCGGAAGATCCTTTCGTGGTCGGCGACAAAACCCTGACGCCCACCTTGGTTCCGAAGATTAATAAATCTGTTTCCAGCTCATTGCCTTTCTACGTCGTGGTGTATCCCGATGCGAGGAATCCGGACAAGCCCGAGATGTATATCGAGTTCAATCGGGATGGAAATGTGAAGAAAGTGGCAGCCTCGGAGCTGGGGGCGCCGGACGCACAGGGCCGCGTGCAGTACATTGCCAATGCGCCCATCGGACAGTTCGACCCCGGTAACTATGCGGTAAGTTTTGTCGTGAAACAGGGAACGGAAAGAGCGCAGGAGAATTTCTCCGTGCTTCTAGAGCCTTAAATGAACCGGCGCATTCCCTGTTGCCTGCTCCTCGCGGCCGCCTTCGCGCACGCGCGCGCCTTGGCGCAGGCACACGACAAGCCCACCATCCAGACCTCCGGGGAAGAAGTGCTGGTGGATGTGGTGGTGCGTGACGGTAAGGGGAAGTCCATCACCAACCTTCCCGAGAGCGCCTTCACCCTCACCGATGAAGGCGATGCGAAACAGATCACCTCTTTCCGGCTGGTGAAGGGCACCGATTCCGTTTCGTCGTCGGGAGCCACATCGAAGGTGGATGCGCTCCGGCAGATCCGCCTGATTTCGCTGATCTTCGACCGCATGGATCAGGGTGAGCGGGCCGCTACGCGGCAGGCGGCTCTGTTGTTCCTGAAGAACCAGTTTCCGCCCAATGTCTACATGGCGGTGTTCACCCTGGGCAACGAACTGCAAGGGATTCAGGGTTTCACCAATAATCGGGACGTGTTAGCTGCGGCGGTGAATAAAGCCACCAGCCGGCCCTCGTCCCAGTTTTCGAGCGACAGCCAGCAACTGAAGACGTCGCTGGAGGAGATATTGGGACCCAATCAAACTGGGGTTCAGGATTTAGTCACGCGTCAGGCGCAGATGCCGTTGCTCACCGCGCAGCAAGGCCTGGACGCCATTATGGCGCGGTCCATGATCGAGATGGTTTCGCTCGACGAGCGCAGCGAAATGAGTTACGAGGGCCGCTCCACAATTTGGGCTTTGCTGGCCGCGGTGCGCGGGCAGTCCGAGTTACCGGGACGCAAGGCGATCGTGTATTTCTCGGAAGGGTTCGCAATCCCCCAGGGCGCGGAGGAAGAATTCAAAGCTGTCATCAGCGGGGCGAACCGCAACAATCTCAGCTTCTATCCCATCGACGCTCACGGGCTCATCGAAGCGACTCTGAACGCCAAGTCCACTGAGGGGTTGGCGACGGCCGTAAGTGGCGCCGCGCAAAGCGGAAACATGGCCGTCCCCGGTCCATTTGTCTCCAAGACGAACATCGCCCTCGCCGAAGACAACGCCATCAACGCCAACCGGAGCAACCTGCAGGACACGCTGCAAATTCTGGCGGACGAAACGGGCGGATTTCTCACGGCCAATACGAACGATTTCCAGACGCCGCTCGAGCGCATCGCCGAAGAGATTGAAACTTACTACGAGCTCACTTACAGTCCCCACATCGAGAAGTACGATGGCAAATTCCGTCAGATCAGCGTGAAATTGAATCGCAGCGATTTGAAAGTCTACTCCCGTGCTGGATACTTCGCCCTGCCCCCGGACATGTTGAGGAGTTCCGGCCTGAACATCTATGAAGTGCCGCTGCTGCGCGCGCTCTCGAATGTAGTTCCAAACAAAGCTCTGCCGTTTGAATCGGGCGGCATGCATTTTCATGGCGATGGCAATCTGGAAACTTGTGGGTTCCTCATCGACATGCCTTTGAGCAACATTACCCTGCGCGAGAACGGCGACAAGAGCAGGATCTTGGGCGGCCTGGCGTATGTGGCGCTCATCAAAGACGCGCGAGGCATGGTGGTAAAAAAGCTGCAAGGGGACATGCCGCTGGAACTCACCAGGGATCAGGTAATTTCGCTGAAGTTGAGCCGGTTTACGGACGTGGAATATTTCGATGTGCCGCCCGGTTACTACACCATTGAAGCGGCGGTGCTCGATAAGCAGAGCGGCCAGACCAACGCGCGGCGCAACGCCATGTTCGTTCCGCGGCAAGGTGTGGGCCTGGCCATGAGCAGCGTGGCGCTGATCCGGAAATGGCGTCCCAAAGAGCCTGACGCCGCGCCGGATGATCCTTTTGTGATTGGGGACAAGTCGGTGACCCCTACGTTACTCCCGAAAATCAACAAGTCGGCCTCCAGTTCCCTGCCTTTCTATGTCGTGGTGTATCCGAACGCGAAAAACGCGGAGAAGCCCGAAATGTACATCGAGTTCAACCGCGATGGGTTCTTGAAACGCGTGGCCGCCTCGGCCCTCGAAGCTCCTGACGCCCAGGGGCGCGTGCAGTACGTCGCCAATGCCCCCATCGGGCAGTTCGACCCTGGTAACTACGCGGTGCGGTTCGTCGTCAAACAGGGAACCGAAAAAGCCGAAGAAAATTTCTCTGTTCTCCTGGAGCCTTAATGAAACTACGCCGCGCTCAGGCAGTAGCCTGTACGACCCTCCTATTCAGCCTTCCGTTTTGTTATGGACAGACCGCACCCGCGCCGGCGGCGTCGGATGCCACTTTCCGCGCCGGAGCGCAGGAGGTGATTCTGGATGTCGTGGTGCGCGATAAGAAAGGCCAGCGCGTCACCGACGTGCAACCGTCCGATCTGGAAGTCTACGACAACGGCGTGCGCCGCCAGATCACTTCTTTCAAATTAGTGGAAGGCGGTTCCACGGCGATTACCGCCGAGGAAAAATCCGGTTCCACGGCGGTGACCGCTGCTGAGCCGGAACGGAAGAAACATGTGAATCCTCTGGCGCAGGTCCGCCTGGTGACTTTGATCTTCAACCGCCTGGATCTAAATTCGAGGACGCTGGCGCGCAAAGCCAGCCTCGATCTGCTGAAGAACGAGTTTCCAGAGAACGTGTTTATGTCGGTGCTGGCGCTGGATGATGGAGTGCACGCGCTGCAAGCCTTCACCAATGACCGCGATTTGCTGAGGAAGGCCGTGGAGCACGCCACCAGCGGGGCGTATACCGAATTCATTTCCGATTCGAAACGCATTGAAGAAGACATGAAGTCCCAACTGGGGCCGGCTCAAGCGGGCGAGAGCCTGGGGGAGCAGGTGCAGGGAATGTCGGATGCCACGGGTGGTTCCGGCGGCAAAGGGCCCACGGGCGACCCCGCCGGCGCGGCCATGGCGCAGATGATGCTGAATATGCTGCTCACCGCGCGCAGTTCGGAACTGGCGCAGACCGGTCGCACGGCCATCTGGGGTCTGATCAATATCGTGAGCCAGCAGTACACTCTGCCCGGCCGCAAATCGATTCTCTTCTTTTCGCCCGGCTTCGGCATACCGCAGGGAATGGAAGAGCCGTGGAAGGTTCTCATCAGCACGGCGAACCGGTTCAACGTTACCTTTTATGCCATCGATTCGCGCGGGCTCAGCACAACCAATTTGAACGACGATTCGGTTTCGCAATTAAAGGACGCATCCAGCGCCTCTCGCGCAAATTTGCGCAAGGGCAACGGCACCGTGACGCCGGCCATGGCGAAAGCTCAGGATATGGCGATTGAAAGCGGCAAAGCGAATACGCAGAACACGCTGGCCGACCTGGCGCAATCCACAGGAGGATTTCTCATTGCCAACACCAACGATTTCCGCAACGACTTACGGAAGGTGGCGGAGGATATAGAAACCTACTATCAGGTGACTTACAATCCGCAGATCGATAAGTACGACGGATCGTTCCGTAAGGTGGAGGTGAAGAGCGCGCGTGCGAATCTGAGGATTCAATCCCGTGCCGGATATTTTGCGCTGCCTTCGTCTCCCGGTGCGGGCGGTGTGATTGTATCCCCGTTTGAGTTGCCGCTGATGCAGGCGCTGAGCAGCAAGCCATTTCCGAGGGATTTCTCATTTGCATCCGCCGGGCTTCATTTCCGCGGGAAAGACAATCAACCGGAATGCAGTGTTGTTTTGGATATCCCGCTCGGCAATCTGACCTTGACTCAGCCCAAGCCGGATCTGCCTTACGAAGGCGGATTAGCCTATGTCGCCCTGGTTCGAAACTCGAAGGGCGAGGTGCTGCAAAAATTCCGCGGCGAGGCGCCTCTTTCCGCGACCCCGAATCAGGTAGCCGCTCTGAAAGAAAGTCATTTCCTCTACAACGAGCATTTCGATTTACCCCCCGGCCGCTATACTTTAGAAACCGCCGTTTCCGATAAAAGCGGCAATAAGATCAGCGTGCGGAAGGCTTCGTTCCTGGTGCCTCCACCGGCGCCCAGCCTGGAGATGAGCAGTGTGTCGATTGTCCGGAACGTGCGCGACAGGAATGACAATACCTCCACGCAAGACCCGTTTCTGATGCAAACTAAGTTGGTAACTCCCACCATTAGTCCGGAGATGAAAAAGGCTTCCACGGCGGCGCTATCGTTCTATTTTGTGGTGTACCCGGACAAGAGCAGCGCGATGAAGCCGAAGCTGACCATGCAGTTCAGCCGCGATGGAGTGCCCCTGTTCGGTGGTTCTCCGGAACTAAGCGCGCCCGACGAGAATGGACGCATCCAATACGTAGCCACCGCGCCCGCGGACAAGCTGGAGCCGGGTAATTATCAGGTTCAGTTTTTTGTGACGCAGGGTTCGGAAACGGCGCGCGAATCGGTCAGCTTCTCGCTGGATTAGGACAACGTGAATTTTACCCGAAGAGAGCTGCTCTGGCTGGCGGCGGGAGCGGCTTCCGCGCCGGGCTTTGCGGCGGAATCGTTATTTGCGGAGATCCCGCCCGCGCAAAGCGGCATTCGGTTTATTCATGAAAGCGCCATGTCCGCGAAGCGGCACCTGCCGGAAACCATGGGGCCCGGCGCGGCTTTCCTGGACTACGACAACGACGGATGGATGGACATCTACCTGGTGAATTCCGGTCCGAGCGATTTTTACACGCCTGCGAAACCCATCCGCAACGCGTTGTACAAGAACAATCGAAACGGGACCTTTACCGACGTCACCGAGGAAGCGGGTGTCGGCGGCGGAACTTTCGGCATGGGTGTCGCCGTAGGGGACTTCGATAACGATGGCTGGCCCGATCTGTTTGTCACCTCCTATGGGAAGTGCATTCTCTATAAGAACAACCGCAACGGAAGCTTTTCAGATGTTACCGCATCGGCCGGTGTAGCAACGCCGGGTTGGACCACCAGCGCGGTTTGGTTTGACTACGATAACGACGGCAAGCTCGACTTATTCGTCTGCAGCTTTGTCGATTACTCACCGGAGCACCGGCTCGCCTGCGGCAACAATGCTCTGGGGAAATATTTCTACTGCATTCCGCGCCCCTTTCTACCCACAGTGAGCTTTCTCTATCACAACAACGGGAACGGAACCTTCACCGAAGTCGGCAAGAACAGCATCATCGGGAAGACCAAAGGAAAGGGACTGGGAGTAGTCGCAACGGACATCAACAACGATGGCCGCATGGATCTGTTTGTCGCCAACGATACGGTCCAGGAATTCCTTTATATCAACCGCGGACCCGGCCCGAACGGAACGTGGAAATGGCAGGAAGCGGGGCTCGAAGCCAACATCGCGTTCAGCGAGGCCGGCAAGGTGAGATCGGGGATGGGAGTGGATGCGGCGGACCTCGGTAATCGCGGATGGCAGGACCTATTCCTCGCGAATGTCGACCAGGAGATGTTCAACGTCTATCAGAACAACAAGGACGAAACTTTCCAGGACGTCTCCAACATCGAAGGCGTGGCCCAGGCCACGCGTCTGCTGAGCGGTTGGGGCTTGAAGTATTTCGACTACGACAACGACGGGGCGGTGGACTTGATTCTGGCCAACGGGCACCCCGACGATATGATCGCCGAATACTCTCTCAAGGTGAGTTGGAAAGAACCCCTGCTGCTGTTCCACCAGGAAGCCGACGGCAAGCTTCACAACGTCAGCGACCGCGGCGGCCCGGCCTTCCATGAGTTATACAACGCGCGGGGACTCGCCGTGGGCGATTTCGATAACGACGGCGCAATCGATGTCCTGGTGTGCGTCAATGGGGGCCGGCCTTTGCTGCTGAAGAACAACGCTGCTGCCGGGAACAACTGGCTGGGGTTGAAACTGGAGGGCGTCACCGCGAACCGCGACGGCATCGGCGCGAAGATCGTTTGGACCGCGGGAGGCAAGACGTTTCACCGCCTGAAGAATAGTGGCGGGAGTTATCTTTCCTCCCACGATCCACGCGAGGTGCTGGGGATTGGCGTGGCCCAGAAAATTGACTCCGTCGAGATACACTGGCCGGGACCCAGCAAGCAGATTGACCGGCTGACGAAGCTCCCTTTGAACACCTATGTCAAGGTGGTTGAGGGCAAGGGAATCGTCCCCAATCAGCCGGGTTCCCATTAGTAGCTATTGACTATTGCGCTTACCGCCTCAAAGCGATAATTTCATTCAATACCTATGCTCATGAAGCCCATGTTTCTGCCGGACGTGGAAGCGAATCCGGAACCCGGGCCTTACGCCGATAACATCAGGTTGTTGCAAGCCGCCGGCAAGGAATACCCGCAGATCTGGCATCTGTTTGCTTACCGGCCCAACGCCACAGAGCATTTGGCCAGGTTCACCCAGGAGATTATGCATGGCGATGCGCCCCTCAGTCCGGGGCTGCGTGAACTCATCGCCGCCTACACGTCCCATCAAAATGAGTGTCCATTTTGACTCAAGTCGCACGCCGCAGTTGCGACGGAATTGCTGGGGAGTGAGGAGTTGGTGTGGGGCGTACTGCGCGATCTGGAAACCTCGGCGCTGCCGGAGAACGAGAAAGCTCTCTTGCGTTTTGTCGGCAAGGTAAACCTCCATTCGCCGGAGATTACCGCGGAGGATATGAAGCCTCTCTACCAGGCGGGCTGGGGCGATGATGCCATCTACTATGCCATCACGGTCTGCTCTTTGTTTAACTTCTACAACCGCTGGATCGACGCTTCGGGCGTGCACGCTCTTTCTGATGAGGCCCATCGGATAGGTGGCAAGCGCACCGCGGCTCACGGGTATGTCCGCAAGTAGCTTGACGGGTCAACAGGAATCCCGCCTAAGCTACATCGGTTGGCGTGTCGTATTGGCGGCCCACTTCGGTGTGATGGTCAGCTTCGGCTCGATGCTGGTTTTCACTTTCAGTATCTTCCTGAAGCCGCTGAGCGCGGAATTCGGCTGGAGCCGCGAAAGCATTTCGACGTCCTTTGGACTCGCCGCGATGACGGTAGCAGTCTGCTCGCCGATTCTGGGCGGGTGGCTGGATCGTTACGGCCCTCGCCGCGTCATTATTCCCTGCATGGCCGTATTCGGCCTCGCCTTCGCGTCTTTGGCGCTACTTACTCATCATCTGTGGCATCTCTACGGAACCTTCGTGCTACTCGGCGTTGTGGGTAACGGGACCACCCAGATGGGTTACTCGCGTGCGGTCTCCAGTTGGTTTGACCGGCGCCGGGGCGTGGCGCTTTCGTTCATCCTCGCCGGAGTCGGCGTGGGGTCCATCGTATTTCCTTTCCTCGCCCAATCGATCATCAGCGTGGCCGGGTGGCGCGTCGCCTACATGTGTCTGGGCGGCCTCGTCCTCGTGCTCGGCATACCGTTGACCGCCCGCTTCGTAACAGAGGCGGATGTCGCGCGGAGTTCCGAAGTGACTTACCAGCGTTTAACAGTGGGTTCGACCGTCGTAGAAGGGCTCAAGTCCCGCGCATTCTGGATTCTCATTGCCATGCTGGTTCTCAGTTCCGTGAGCATCAACGGAGCCATCACCCAACTCTCCGCCCTGCTCACAGACCGCAAAGTTGCGGCGGAGAGCGCGGCTCTGGCGGCTTCCGCCCTGGGGGCTTCCAGTTTCGGCGCGCGGCTTTTGACGGGTTGGCTGCTCGACCGCTTTTTCGGGCCGCGTGTTGCCTTCGCGCTCCTCTCGCTCGCGGCCGGCGGCATCTGGCTGCTCGCGTCGGCGTCCACGTTTTGGACCGGTGCTTTGGCCGCAATTCTGATCGGCCTCGGTCTGGGCGGAGAAGCCGCGGCCACGCCCTACCTGCTCACGCGCTATTTCGGGCTGCGGTCCTTCTCCACCCTCTATGGCTTCACGTGGACTTTCTACGCGCTCGCCGCGGCAATCGGTCCAGTGATTCTGGGCAGAGCATTCGATCTCACTGGTTCCTATACGCGCTTGTTGCTGGTCCTGGCAGCCGGCACGTTCCTCGCCGCCGCCGCGATGCTCGCAATGCCCCGATACACGGTTCGTCCGCCCGTCGCGCCAAAGAAGGACAAAAGCCCCCGGTCACCCCAGCAGCACTGAGACCTCACCGCGCTCGCCGCCGTTTTGGCCTCACCACAATCTCGATATCCTGCCCCAGCGCAGTCAAAAACTCCATCAGCCGCTCTACCGAAAAGTTACCCGAATGCCCTCGAACCATTAACTGCGCCTTCAACTGCTCGCGTTCGGGATTCGGAAACCCCAGGTCCGCAAACACGTTGCCGCTTCCCTCCTCAACACGAACCGTACCGCCCTTCTTCATCTCAGTTCTGCCTTCCTCTGGAACGCGTGCAACACATAAACCGCGTCGTGAAACCGAATCGTGTAGACGGCCCGATACGCGTTCTCGTCATGAGGCGCAGCGATCTCCAGAACACCCCGGCCGCCGAATCCCTTCACCGAGACAACCTCTTCACCGCACTGCGCCGCATAGAGAGCTTGCCCCACAAGCCGCTGCACGAGGCCCACCGCGCTTCCGGCCGAGTCCCAGTGGATCAAAACCATAGTGGCGGAAATTGGCGTATCCGATGAATCCGTCACCGTGCCTTTGAATGATGAGCCGCCAACCGCAATTGTCGGCGCGACCTGCAAAAATACCGTCAGCACAATGATCTTCATTCGGACTCCACTATTTCTCGCACCGCCTACAGAAACAACTCAACCGAAACGCCGAAGTATCCAGCCAGCGCCTTAACCTGCGCTCGCGAACGCACGGGAACAAGGTCCACCTGC
>Ga0182012_10000916_pt1 | contig 32487 bp, 35 predicted proteins | sample 612S2SmetaG_FD_120486 | JGI IMG/M metagenome (GOLD analysis project Ga0182012, IMG submission 120486) | Permafrost microbial communities from Stordalen Mire, Sweden - 612S2S metaG | ecosystem: Environmental > Terrestrial > Soil > Wetlands > Permafrost | place: Sweden: Stordalen | collected...
AAGACAGACAAACCAGCAAACGAGAAGCCCAAAACTTGACGAACGACTGACCCGCAAGCCATCTTCAACCCGGGTCAGTTCTCAATGGAAATCCCGGGTCAAATCTCGGCGGAAATCGACACCCTGTGGTGTGTCCGATTTGTAGTCAGGCGTTTCCGGCTATTTTAGAGCAGCATAAATCATTCGGCGGGCATTCGGATGGATCGCCGACCAGGAACCTTCGATGAACGTCCAACATCACCAGCAGCTTACCAGCGCAATCTGGGAAATTGCCAATCGCCTTCGCGGCCCCTACCGCCCCCCGCAATACCGCCTCGTGATGCTGCCGCTGGTGGTGTTGCGGCGGCTCGACTGCGTGTTGGAGCCGACAAAGGATGCCGTGCTGGCGCAGTATAAGAAGCTTGAAGCTCAGAATATGCCGCGAGACGCGATGGAGCGGATGCTTTCCCGCGCGGCGGACCCGACGCGCAAGCAGCCGCTGTTCAACACCAGCCCATTCACTTTCCAACGCCTGCTGGGCGATTCCGAGAACATCGCCCCCAACCTCGTCGCCTTTATCAACGGCTTCTCGAAGACAGCGCGCGACATTTTCGACCGCTTCAATTTCAACGACCAGATTGAAAAGCTGGACAGCAGCAACCGTCTGTTCGCCATCATCAAGGCGATGGCCGACATCAACTTGCACCCGGATCGGGTGGACAACCTCCAGATGGGCTATCTGTTCGAACATCTCGTCATGAAATTCAACGAGCAGGCGAATGAGGAAGCGGGGGACCATTTCACCCCGCGCGAGGTAATCCGCCTCATGGCGAACCTCGTCTACACCGGGGAAGCGGACGTATACACTCCCGGCATTTTCCGCACGATCTATGACCCCACTTGCGGCACCGGCGGCATGCTCTCGGTCTCGGAAGAGTTCATCCTCGACCAGAATCGCAGCGCCAACCTCGCCCTTTACGGGCAGGAATATAATGATGAGTCCTGGGCGATTTGCTGTTCGGACATGCTGATCAAGGACGAGGAGACAGACAACATCGTCAAGGGGGACACCCTGGGCGACGGCAAAACCAAGGACGGCTTCGAAGGCAAGCAATTTCATTACATGCTGGCCAATCCGCCCTTCGGCGTCGAGTGGAAGGACCAGAAGAATATCGTCGAAGGCGAACACTTGAAGCTTGGGTTCAAAGGGCGCTTTGGCGCGGGGCTTCCGGCGATCAACGACGGCTCGCTGCTATTCCTTCAGCACATGATTTCCAAGATGCACCCCGCGCCGGAGGATGGCGGCGAAGGGTCTAGGATCGCCATCGTCTTTAACGGCTCGCCGCTTTTTTCGGGCGACGCGGGCTCCGGCCCCTCGAACATCCGCCGTTGGATCGTCGAGAATGACTGGCTTGACGCCATCGTCGCGCTGCCGGACCAGCTATTCTATAACACCGGCATTTTCACCTATGTCTGGCTCGTCACCAACCGCAAGGCGGCGGAGCGACGCGGCAAGGTGCAGCTGATCGACGGAACGCGCTTTTTCCAAAGGATGAAAAAGAGCCTCAACAACAAGCGCAACGAAATCACCGACGAGCAAATCAACGTGTTAACCCGTCTCTATGGTGCCAACCGCGACGGCGAGACGGCGCAAGTCATCGTCGATAGCCAGCTGGAAAGCCGCGTGGTTTCGCGCGTCTTTGAAAACCGCGAGTTTGGCTTTCTCAAAGTGACGGTGGAACGTCCGTTGCGCTTGAATTTGGAAGCGAGCAAAGAGCGGATCGCCAAGCTCGACGATCAGAGCGCCTTTGCAAACCTCGCGGTCTCGAAAAAGCTGAAAGACAAAGCCGCCATCGCACGGGAGGAGGCGGAGGGCCGCAAGACGCAAGAGGCGATACGCGCGCTTTAGCAGCTTGATCGCGGTCGAGGGGCAGACCATGAAGCGTTCCGCCGCACCGCGGCGGGACATGCCCTCGACCTCAACCGCCTGAACGATCCTGCTGCGCAAATCCATCGATGTGACGTTACCCATGCGGATCCCCTTCTCAAACGAAGGGCCGAGTGAATCAGGAAATCCGATTCTTAACAAAGGGGAAATGCCCCAGGCCGCGCGCCCAGCGAAGCGCCCGCTCCGGCGAAAGTTTTTCGGAGAGGCCCAGCACCCTCACCGGGCGAGCGGGCGTTCGAGATTCGTGAGCGCGAGACGACGCTCTACTTGATGCGACTGGAAGGCGATTGCGAGGTGTTCTTCCCGACGCTGGCGGCCGACGAGGCCTTGATCAAGGTCGGCATCTCCAACGCGCCCTTGCGCCGGCTCGCGGAACTGAACGCCGGCTTTCCACCGGGCGCGGCGATCGGCTGGGTGCTATCGTGCCAGCGGCGGTTCGGGACGCCGCTCGATGCTTACGCCGCCGAGAGCGCGTGCCTGGAAGCCCTGCGGGAGGCGGGACAATGGATCGGCGGGGAGTTTGCCCGGCTCGACGACGCAAGCCTGCACCACTTGATCGCGGAACGCTGGCCGAAGACCGCCTGACACGGTGCGCCGGCCAACTTGTCTCGCCACGATCTATGCAAGGGCGAAGGAGCGAACGCCGGAGCCGAAGCCGCCGCAAAATCGGAAGTGAAGCAAATCGAACCCCTCAAGCCGAAAGCCGGCACGAAATGAAACGAGCATTGCCGCTGGTCGCGTTGCTGGCGTCGACGTGGCCACGCCCGTTTGACCGTTTCGGCGCGCCAGCTAGCGGTTGAAATCTGACACACAGAACCCTTCTTTTGGCTTTGAGCGGGGAAGAGTCCGTGGTCAGCAAGGCGCCAGGAGCCGACATTGCGTCGGGCCAAGAACAAGCCGCCACCGAGATCGAGCCTTGCTGTGTGAACGCGGATTCTCTGTGCTTGCGAAGGCGTTATTTCTGACCTTGGCGCGCCGCGAGGCCGACAAGAAGTCGCATTGTGCACGCAAGTCTGGGGCGCCGAAGCGCTCTCCGGGACCTCTCTTTGCGTGCTCCGAACGCCGATCAGTTCGCTGGCGACGGAGCCAGGGCGATCAGCGCTTTCGATGCAGCGACGACGGAAGCGCCGTCTAGCGGGCAATTTTTGGGCGCATGGAAAGTGAAGACAACCAAGTCCGAGAGGTCGAGCGGCGATAGAGTCAGCTGAGCCAGAAGGCGCCTTGCGACAAAGTGGAGATAGGCTGAAAGCCGGGAGAAACTGTCGTAAGCGTGGCCATCATAGACGTAGACGGTTCGCCAGGCGGTCGCGGGAAAGCGGGAAGCGTTGGTCTCCTCCGGCGAGGCCCTTTCGACATGTCCAGCCGCAACAACGATCGGTCCCTCGCATCGCGGCGACCGTAGGCGTAGCGTGAATCGCTCCTCTCTTACCGGCCCGTCAACGTCGAAAGATCCGACGGACTTGCCCGAGATGTCGGCGCGCTCCAGGAAGTCGAGCCGCGGTTCGCGCTGCGGCGAGGCGCGCGAAGCCGCAAATCTCGTGAGGAGCCCGAGGACGCATCCAAACACGATCAACCAGAACAAGAATGCGCGCCTCGCCCTCATTCCGCCGCCTGTTCGCCGTCGCCGGCAAGCCCCAAATAGAAGATCACTAAACTAAGTATCAGCATGATCCAGGAAAGTATCCCGACTCCGGGACCCTCGTGCCAAAACTGAAAATAGTCCGGCGACCAAGCGCACAAATCGATCCGGACCGCATTGACGATGACGATCGCAAGGAGGCCCGCTGCCAATACGCCGAAGTGGCGCGACCGGAATTGCAAATTCCTGATCTTCATGAAGGATAGCCACAATAGCGCGGCTATGACCAGATTACTGAAGGCCGAGCAGCCACCTTCGACGATAACACTGTGCCCGTCAGGATGCGATATCGTATTGCCATGAAGCGTGAACGAGTCGAGATAGGATAAGGGCAAATAGGCGAGCGCCGTCTCAATTGGCAAGAGCTTGGCCTCAATGGCGGCTAGCGCCATCTGACCCCAGATGTCGACGCAAGCGAGGGCGAGACTGAGTTGTCCAAGCGACGCCAGGCGATTGTCACGCCGAGCGCAAAACAGCAGCCCTAGGCCGGTCAGCGCGAGCCCGCTCATATGTCGCCAGGGATGAATGACGGCGACGCTCGCAGCGGCGATCGCACGAAAATCCCATCGCATCAGCAGCGTCTCGGCTCCGAAGCGACGAAGCACGACGGCGATGGCGACAAATCCGATGAATTCGGCGACGGGGAAAGAGCCCGACGTGGAAAACGCTCGGGGCAAATAGTCGAGGCAAAATATCGATAGAAATAAAGCGGTCAGCAGGAGGCGATCGGAAGGATTGCCGATCGCCTCTCTAAGCCGCGCCCCGAGTTGCGTCCAAGAGCGGAACGCCGGTTGCGATGGGCTCGCGCTCGTCAAGACGCCTCCGCCGAGAAACTGCCGAGAGGGATTATTTGCTCGCGCGGCGGTTGAGGAGGTAGGCGACGCCGGAGGCGAGCGCAAATCCCAGCACGCTGGTCCCGATCTCCGGGGCGGCCACCGATGGGGCCGCCAGCGCGGGCACCGTCAACGCAGCGAAAAAAGCCAGACTGGTGATGATTTTGTTCATACGCGTTTCTCCTGAGCTTTCACAATCCGAGCACCGAGCACCGAGCGCTCCCGCGACTGCGCTCCGCGTGCGGTTAAGGGATTTTCAATCCTTTTTTATTTATTTGCCCGCGCGGCGGTTGAGGAGGTAGGCGACGCCGGAGGCGAGCGCAAATCCCAGCACGCTGGTCCCGATCTCCGGGGCAGGAAGAGGAGTGGGGCCGCCAGCGAATACGGGCGCCGTGAGGGCGACAAAATACGCAAGGGTCGTGACGATCTTAGCCATCTCATTGCTCCTCTGCTCGGCCCCGTCAGGGCCTTACTGCGCCGGCGTTCAGCCCCTTTCTCTCGGGTGCTGAAACAAGCTAGCTTTCAGCGCGCGCGCCTACAATCCCCCGCCGCAAAGGTTTTTGTCCTGTTGCACAAAAGACACACTGTCTCGTTCAAAGGCCATGCAACATAGAAAGAGCCGGAAACCTCAGCCACGGTCAAAACCGGTCCAACGGCGACCGTTCGCGATATTCCATTTCGCGGATATCAAGTGTTAGATTTCCACCACTAGTGGCCTTGCGCTCAGCCCCGTTGCCGGACGACGCCTTGCAAGAATGGATCGTCTCGACGCGCGGGAACAAGGCCGGCGCTGGCGACGACGATCCGGCTCTTATCGAGCGGATGCAAAATGCTTGAGTCGCGCTCCAGCCCTACCGCCTTCAAGTGGCGGCGCACGGCCTTCACGCAGATCGATGGCGCGGTTGAGACCGCAGACGACGATTGGCCGCTCTTCATTGGCGGCCTGCCGGCGACGCGCATCTCGCTGGAGATGGCTACGGTGGGAAGGCCTGTCCTCCGCAACTTAACTAATGATCTTGGCCTCAGCCAAGCAATAAGGGCGGCACGACGAGTTTTCGCTGCGATGCGTAAATTGGAAGTTCAACAGCTTGAGAAAGAGCAAAAACGCGGCGAAGAAGTGACCAAAAAGCATCAGAAAACCTGTTGATTTCTACGGAAGTCAAAATACGGGCTGGTGTATTCGTGGCAAAATGCTTTTCTTCTTTGAAATGTGGAGGCACAAGGCACCAGCTTGTAGACGCCCCCATAAGAGATATTCGAGGGTATTTGGCTATATCAATTAACCTAACGACGCCGTGAGCAACATCGTTCCTTCTTTGTGACCATCCTGAGAAGCTTTTGATTATCCAGCAAAGCTCACCCTCTAGATGTTGGTTGGGATATTTTATGAAATATGCCTCTCCGGAGGCACGAAGGTCGCGGGCTCGGATAGATACATTGCAGAAAGAGCCATATCTATAAATTGCCTCTTGGTTATAGAGAGATTGTTCGGACAGTCCTGCGTATAGATGGGACAGAAACGACTCTAAATCTTCCCAAGCGGTCAACGCCCTGCCGATTGATTCGAACAGAGTTTTATTGTCATTGTCGCCATGATCTGGGAATAGGGGTGGCTCCCACGGATTAGGCATATTCTTCTCTCTTTGCTAGTGATCAAAATCTAACGCTTGGTCGCCGCGACCTGGGGCGGCGCAAGCGGTTTTCGCTGGGCCGCTTTTGCTCATTTGCCGGCGGCTTGCGCCTCAACCAACGCATGCACTTTTTCCCACGCTTGATCACCTGATTCTTCTGGCGCGGCGTCGGTCTCGCCGGCCGGGAAGCGCGCGAGGCTTGCGAAGCGATCTTGCGGGCAATGGGAGACGCCTAAGCGAAGAAACCGCAGTGCGCAGGCTGGATTGATGAGCGACGGATCGTCGCGTATGCTTTTCGCGAGCGAGGCGTCCAACCGCCAACCCCCAAGCACCAAAAAAATCTGTTGGTATCTTTGTTGGTATAAATATTTCTCGTCATCGTATAGTCGATTAAATAACAATATGTTATGCCGTTAATTCGAAGGCCTCCGAGGCCTCCAAATGGACGTTCAACAACGTCCGCAAATATTTGCAAATAACCTGAAAACAGTTGCTTAGACGCGATATAGCGTTCGGCGGCGTCCTTGGGCGTTCGTTTGTCTCCGCGAAAATTGTTGGCGTCTTTGTTGGCGGCTTCTCGATTTCAACATGGAATACCAACATGGCTTTGGCCGACGCAGGTATCCGCGCGGCGAAGCCCGCCGCGATAAGAAAATTTACCATGTGAGCGGTTAAGGCGAGCCGGATTCAACGACTACGTAATTATGCGAGCTTGATCGGATTGGACCCTGCGATGCTCAATCCCTGGTGCTCGCGACATTCCACCGACCATCCGGCGAATGTCGGTTCATGCCGAAACGGCATGCCCAAGGGGGAGGTCGCAATGCTGACGCCGGCCATGCTGCGCCGTTTATTGCTCGCGCTAATCGCCCTCTCTCTGGTTCGCGTTTTCGCCGTGGAAAGCCCCGCGATGACGAACACGCACGCCATCGCTCACTCAAAGGCGGCGTCTATCACGAATGGATGGATTTACGGCTGACGCCAAAGGGGTCGACAATGGACATCAGCACGTTTTTGGTATTCATCGTCGGGTTGGGCGCCATGCTCGCGGCTGGACTCGCGCCATAGAGCCCGTGATGCGTTTCCATGCATCCGCCTTCACCCAATCGCGAAAGCGCGCGCAAGCGGCGCTCCAATTCCCAAAGGCCGCCGGCAAATCGCACCAAGGGCTTCCCGCGCGCAGTCTTATAAATCAGGCGAACGGGCCGGAAGCGCCGTCCGGCGCGGAAATGGCGAAGCCCTGATTGATCGCCGAGAACATCTGGTAAAAGCCGGATAGGACGACCAGCTCGACGAGGCCTTGAACGCCGTATCGCTCAATGAGCTGACTTTGAAGCGCCCCCGGAACCTCCTTCCAGCACAAAGTCGAGCCCAGCGCTTCGGCGACGAGATCGAAGGGCGCGGGAAAGTCGCCGTGCGAGAGTCCGTCCCGCCGAAGGGCGTCGATGGCCGATAGTGGCACGCCCGCCGCCTTGGCGTGCTCGACGTGGTCGCTCCATTCGAACGCGGCCCCCGTGCTTCTTGCGACGCAAAGTACGATGAACTGGTACACCTCACGGGGAAGGCTGCCCTGGAATTTCAGAAAATAACCCAGGTCCTCGATCTTCTCGCAAAGCTGGGGATGATTCATCAATGCGCGATAGGGTCCCCCGAAGCCCGCGCCCTGGGCGTTCCGTCGCTCGACCATGCGGTTATATATGGCGAGGTCGGAGGGCGAGAGCGTCGCGGGGTCGAAGGGCAAGCGCGCCATAAACGCCTCTTTTTCACTCGTGAAAGGAATAGGCCGCGACGGCCGCCGCCCAATCCTCGACCGGGGTCGCAAACGCCTTGTCGGCCTTCACGTCGACGAGACATGGACCTTCGCCCTCGAGCGCGCGCTCGAAGGCGCCGGCGAGATCGGCCGGATCGCGGACTGTTTCGCCGCGACAGCCCAAAGACCTGGCGAACCCAGCCCAGTCATGGTCGGGCAGTCGCGTCAGTTCGTCGGGAACCGCGCCGAACTTATGCGCGCGCAGCCAGACATTGCCGAGCGCGGCGTTGTTGATCACGACGAAGACGATCGGCAAGCGATAGCGCGCCGCCGTGGAGACCTCTATTCCGTTCATGCGCATGCAGCCATCGCCGGTGATCACGGCGACCCTGCGCAGCGGGCGCGCGCATTGAACGCCGACGGCGGCGGGGATGGCCCAGCCCATCGGACCGAGATTTGTCGCCGAAATATAGGTTCGCGGTTCGTAGGCTTCCCAGTAGTGGCCCGCGAAGGCTCGGTGAGCGCCGGAGTCGACCACGAGCACGCCGTCACGCGGGAGCGCTTTCCTCAATTCGCGGATGACGCGCGCCGGATGAATGGGCGCGGCGTCGCTGGCGCAGTTCTCGATATCCTGCAATCGATCCTTCGAGCGAATCCCCGCGAGCCAGGCGGAGCGCGCCGCGCGCGTCGTTTCCAGCGAGGGTCTCAATTCGTCGGTGTGATCGAGCAAATACCTCAAATAGGCGCCGCAGTCTCCGACGACGCCGCCGTCTTGCGCATGCATGCCGATGTTCGCCGGCGCGAGATTGACGCTGATCGAGGCTTGGGGCGCGATTTGCAGCGCCCAATGCATGGTGTCGCGTTCGTTGAGGCCCGACCCCAGGACTATCAGTAAGTCGAGCGGCGCATCCAGCAGCGCCATGCGGGAATGATGCGTTCCGGCATAGCCAAAGACGCCGAGCGAAAGAGGGTGATCCTCGGGGAGCACGCCCTTGCTCCTCAAAGTCGTGGCGACCGGAATCCCCCACAGCTCCGCGAATTCTCTCAGCGCCCGCGCCGCATGGGCGTGCTCGACGCCCGCGCCGGCCAGGATTGCGATCTTCTCCGGCGCGGCGCCGCCCGCGCGATGAAAATGCCGCAGCGATGATTTTGCCGCCGTGAGAGAGAGAGGATCGCAATTGCTCAGAGCCGCCTCGACCTTTGCATATTTCGCCGAGACTTCGCTGGTCAGGCTGTCGCCGGGCAGAGACAGATGGACGGGCCCGCGGGGTTGGGTCCGAAGCAGCAGCATCCCGTGCTTGAGGAGATGCGGCAGGCTCCTCGGATTGTCGACGGAAGAGGAGTAGCGGACGATCGGCTTCAAAATCGTGACGTCATCGAGCGTCTGCGGACTGGCGTCTTGAAACATGCCAAGTCCCTCGAGGACGCTGCTGACCTCGCCGCTCATGATGAACACAGGCGAGCCGTCGGTTTGCGCCGTGGCGATCGCCGTCACGGCGTTGGCGAGGCCCGGGCCGCCGATGCACAAGACGGCCCCGAAATTCCCGCTTCCCCGCGCATAACCGTCGGCCATATAGGCCGCCCCGCCCTCTTGCGCCGCGATGATCGGCGTCAGCGCCTTTTGTCTGCCGAGAGCGGGGAGAAACGGGTCAATGAGCCCGCCAGGAACCATGAACAGATGGTTCGCGCCTTCGCAAGCTAAGGCATCCAGGATAAAATCCGTTCCGAGCTGCATCGCAGGCTCCGCCACAGTTCATTCGGAAATGGGGTTCAGCTCCGAGGCGCGATCGCAACGCCCCTGAGGATCAGATCGAACCCGACAAAAAGCCCAGTCGCCCATAAGCCCGAGAGAGTATAGCCGCCGACGACGAGGCCCGCCGCGAGAACATCAGGCGCCTCGCCGACGAAATGTCAAATTGCCGTTGCGCTGCCTGTCCGGTTGGAAGCCCGCGCGCGACACTCTGTAACGGCCCGACGATTTGCATCTCAAAACCGGCTTCCTTTCGCCGAACCGCCAAACTGCGCCTAAGCCACGCAGTTCACAAACGTTGCGCCAGCCATTCCGTTCCAAACGCCGAAAGCCTCTCTCACGAGGGGCGTCTAATTCAGGCGTCCGTCGGCAAATCGTCGGAGCTTCGCCGGGTAGGCTCCCGGGCCGTCGCCTCGCTAGCCAAGCGCGCTCCTTACTCCATATGCATCGAGGATCACTCGATCCAACGAAGTGGGGGGACAAGATGATAAAACGCGCTCTGAATGCCGCCGCAATTTTTGTCGCCATGAGCGCGCCAGTCCTAGCGGCAGCCAAAATTTGGTATGTAACGGAGGTAGGCACGTCCGGTATTACGGGAAGCCAAGGCACGTGGACACTAACGATAGACAATAACAAAATATCCGGTACCGCGAGCATGCAGTTCGATAATGGGAATATGCTGTCGTATGATGTTGATGGCTCGTTGAATGAAGGCATATATACGATAACTATGTCAAAAAGAACCGATAACAAAAAAGATTGTGTTTGGACTGGTCATATCCCGACCGCCGGAGGGGCGATAACCCACGGGCTTGTCGGCAAAGTCACCTGCGACGGAGGCGAGGAGTTTTTTGTCAGGGCCTCATTCTAAGAGCGCCGATCGGCAATAACCGTGGATCCTTGTGCCGGGTTCGATTCCTCCTCCAAGGCTTTCATAATCCGCGAGCAATGGCGGCACGCGACGTATGCGCCGTCGTCGCGTCTCTTGATAAAGACGGCCGCCGCGACAAGTATTTATTCGGCGCCGCGTCTCGCGGGACGCGCCGAGATTGGCGGTGCCCCTCGTAGACCGGTCGGCGCCGACTTGGCGCATGATTTTCGATCAGCTAGGGGGGCGAGGCCGGCCAAAGGCGTCATTCATCGGATGTCGGCAGTCGCTCGCGGGGGGCTTTCGAGCAACCACTGAAGGAGCCGCCAAAATGAAAATGGGAAACGCTCTTCTGGTCCCGGGTCTATTGCTGGCGGCGACCGCCGCAGCGGCGCAACCCGGGCTCGGGGATAATCCGAGTCCCAGGCAAGTGGGCATTTCATGCCGCGATTTTCGACTGAATTCCGATGGATCATGGACGCCCGTCAGGAAAGTGACGCTTTTCGGTCCAAACGGTCCGTTTACAGTGGAGCCAGACGAGGTTTTCAGAATTCAACTTCAAGGGACTACAAATTATGGCGTTAAAATCGCTGAAATCCTGCGGGACAACTGCCTTTGAAAGAGACTCCCCTTAAGCGCGTCGAGCCCGCCCGTTCAGATGCGGACGGGCGCGTCGCAAGCGGGGGCGCGCCCTTGCACGTCACCTGGCGGCCATGGGACATTTTTGGGCAGCGCGCATCGATCATCTCGGACACTGCGTTTGCTCAAGAACAACCGCGGCGCTCAGCGATTCGCGGGCGCAAGAGCGGGCCGCGTCACATGCTAAAGACGTAGCCAGCGACCGCAGCGCCAAGAAACAGTCCGATCGAACCCATCAGCATTATTTTCAGAAGACCTTTTGGCATTTTTTGAGTCCTCCACGGCGATCGCCGGACGACTGCCGCTCCGCCGCGGGCGGAGCATTCACGCCCACCCATGCCGGCCCTGCGTGGACGCGCTTGTGACCGTGATATATGTCGCCTCGCGCTCACCGTCGAGTTGACAGCCGATCTTCGCCAGCGCGTCCGGTTCGACCCCTTGCCGCGCGACGGCCTTCCCGATCCTTGAAGCCACAAATTCGACTCGCTCGCCGCTTAACGCCTCGCTTCCGCCTCGCTCCGTTGCGAGAATCAACACTGGAGTAATTATGAAAAGCATTCCCCTCATCGTGGCCCTCGTCGCCATTGGAGCCGCCTTGACGGCTTGCACGCCGGAAAGAACTCTTGACGGCGCTCTCGGCGCCACATCTGGCCTGGTCGTCGCCGGTCCCGTGGGCCTCGTCGCGGGCGGCGTGGTCGGCGCGACGGCTGGACCGGCGATCGCTTCAAGCTGGGGCATTCGCGGAGGCCGCCACCACCGGCGCCACCGGCGCCATTATTGAGTTGGCGTCGAGCGATGGACCGGAGGGCTGGGGTGCGCTGGGGCGAGGAGCGATGTCCGCTCTCCGCGCACCCGCGGGGATCGGCGCAAGCCGCGCCGCCAAGGATGCAACCTTATCTTGGTTTACAAAGCCGCCCTCCCTCCCGTTTCTCGCGGGTTTGGTGTAATGCTCCTGTCGCTTGGCGCGGCGCCCCCGGCGGCCGCGCCGCGCGGGGGCGAAGCGCGAGGCCGCACGCCAAAAGGCGCCGGCGCTTAAAGTCGGCCCAAGGTCGTATTTGAAAAGGAGAGACCATGAGTCGGAACCCCATAGTCACTTTCGCGCAAGACAGGCTCGACGCCGCGCGCCGCGAGATCAAGGCCGCTGTCATCGATTTCGACGTGTCGGACGAAAAATTGCTGGAGCTGCGCGCCAACGCCCGCGCGGCCTATGAGGAACTGCGCGCGTTGGACGCCAAGCTGTTGAAAAAAGGCGTGCTGTCGCTGTTTAAATTCTGGTGACAGCGGGGTCCGGGGGCGCGGAGCGCCCCCTCGGCCCCTCTCAAGCCACCGTCTTGGCGAAGCCTTCGCGGATTTCGGCTTCCTTGAGCTTGCGGCCGATGAACACCAGCCTTGAACTGCGTTGTTCGTCCTCGCGCCAGTCGCGTTGCAGATCGCCGTCGAGAATCATGTGCACGCCCTGGAACACGAAGCGGCGCGGCTCGTCCTTGAATGCGATGATGCCCTTGCAGCGCAGAATGTCCGGTCCGTCGCGCTGGGTCAGCTCATTGAGCCAGGGCACGAAGCGCGCCGGATCGACCTCGCCCTCGTGCCGGATCGCCACCGACTGCATGTCTTCGTCGTGATAGGCCTTGAGCGGCGCGTGTTCCTCATGGCCGTGATGCTCATGATGCTCATGATGCTCGTGGCCATGTCCGGGGGCGTGGTTGACGCCCTGATTGTGCTCATGGCCGTGATGATGGTCGTGATGGGTGTGATGGTGATCGTGGTCGTCGTGCGCGTGATCATGCTCTTCGGCGTGAAGGAAATTCGGCTCGATCTCCAAAATGCGTTCGAGATCGAAGGCATTCTGCTCCAGCACGGCCTTTAGCGGCACCTCCGCCTTTATCGCGCGATGCAGCTTCGCATAGGGGTTGATCCCCCTGATGCGCGCCTCGACCTCGGCGAGTTCGGCGGGCGACACGAGATCGGTCTTGTTGAGCACGATGACATCGGCGAAGGCGATCTGGTTCTTGGCCTCCGGCGCGTCCTTCAAGCGATTGACCAGCCATTTGGCGTCGGCCAGCGTCACCACCGCGTCGAGCCGCGCCGCGTCCTTCACGTCGGCGTCGACGAAAAAGGTTTGCGCGACGGGCGCGGGGTCAGCGAGGCCGGTGGTCTCGACGATGATCGCGTCGAATCTGCCGCGCCGGCGCATCAGCCCTTCGATGATGCGGATCAAATCGCCGCGCACGGTGCAGCAGATGCAGCCGTTGTTCATTTCGAAGATTTCCTCGTCGGCGCCGACGACGAGATCGTTGTCGATGCCGATCTCGCCGAACTCGTTGACGATGACCGCGTAGCGGCGGCCGTGCTGTTCGGTGAGGATGCGGTTCAGCAGCGTCGTCTTGCCGGCGCCGAGATAGCCGGTGATGACGGTGACGGGAATTTTGTCGGTCAACGATTCTCTCCCTGCGCGTTCCTGCCTTCTCCCACAAGTGGGAGAAGGCAGGCCACCGCGTTACTGTCTAACGCCCAACGCTTCTGTCAGCTCTTTTACATTATGCCGGACCATCTCGATATAGTTAGGCGCCGGCCCTTTCGCATCGGACAGCGCGTCGGAGTAGAGCGTGCCGCCGACCTTCGCGCCGGTTTGCGCGGCGATGCTTTGGGCGAGGCGCGGATCGGCGATGTTCTCCAAAAACACCGCCGCGACCTTTTCGCGCTTCACCGCGTCGATGATGCGGGCGATGTCGCGGGCGCTCGCCTCCGCCTCGGTGGAAACGCCCTGCGGCGCGATGAATTCCAACCCGTAGCGGGCGCTAAAATAGCCGAAGGCGTCGTGGGTCGAAATGATTCTTCGACGCGCGGGCGGGATGGTCTCAAGCGCCGTCGTGATTTCACGGTCGAGCGCGTCGAGCTTGGCGAGATAGGCGGTCGCATTGGCTTGGTATAGCGCGGCGCGCTCGGGGTCGGCGGCAGCAAGCGCGTCGCGGATATTCTCGACATAGCGGCGTGCGTTGGCGACATCCTGCCAGGCATGCGGGTCGAGCCCTTCTTCGCCCTGGCGCGGCGCGACGCCGGCGCTGACCGTGACGATTTTCGCTTTGGTTTTCGATGCCGCTATGAGCCGGTCGATCCAGCCCTCGAACCCGAGCCCGTTGACGAAAACCAGCCGCGCGCGCGCGAGCGCGCGCCCGTCGGCGGGCGTCGGCTCATAGACATGGGCGTCGCCATTGGGACCAACGATGGTGGAGACTTCGACGCCACTCCCGCCGACCTCGCGCACGAAATCGCCGAGAATTGAGAAACTCGCGACGACGGGCAGGGGAGGGGATTGGGCGAGGACGGGGGAGGCGAAGCAGAGGCCGAAAGCAAGCAGCGCGCGACGCGTCAGCATATCGTTACCCCTCGAAATGCCGGCGCGGGCGCAAATTGCGGATCAGCCCGCCGGCGCGGCCAAGGCACAACGACACGAAATACACGACGCCCGCGGCCAGAATGATCGCCGGACCCGCCGGTGCGCCGGAATAAAACGACAGCGCCAACCCGACATAGCTCGCCAGCGCGCCAAGGCAGCCGGCGAGCGGCAGCGCGGCGGAAAGATCGCGCGTCCAAAGCTTCGCGGCGGCGGCGGGCAGCATGATCAGCCCCACCGCCATCAGCGTCCCCAGCGCATGAAAACCGGCCACGAGATTGAGCACCACCAGCCCCAAAAACAAAAACGGGACGAACTCGCCGAACCGACTGGCGCGGCGCAGGAACACGGGGTCGAGCGTGTCGGCGACCAGCGCGCGATGGAAAATGGCGAGGCAAAACAGCGTCAGCGTCGAGACGCCGGCGAGCAGCAGCAGCGTCGCGTCGTCGAGCGCCAGGGCCGAGCCGAACAGTACATGCAGCAGATCGACATTCGAACCTTTGAGCGAGACGATGGTGACGCCAAGCGCCAGCGATACAAGGTAAAAGGCGGCAAGCGAAGCGTCCTCGCGCAGCGCCGAAAAGCGCGCCGCGGCGCCGGAGGCCAGTGCCACCACCAGCCCCGCCGCCAGCCCGCCGAGCGTCATCGCCGGCAGCGACAGGCCCGCGACGAGATAGCCCATCGCGGCGCCCGGCAGGATCGCGTGCGACAGCGCGTCGCCGGCCAGCGACATGCGTCGCAGCACCAGAAACACCCCGAGCGGACTGCCCGCCAGCGCCAGCGCCAAGGCGCCGACCAGCGCGCGGCGCATGAATTGATAATCGACGAAGGGCGCCGCCAGGAGATCATACAGCATCGGCGTGCTCCGCTTCGTCCCGCTCGCACAGCCGCGCCCTGGCGTCGTAAGCCGCCGCCATGTCCTTGGCTTTCTTCAGATTTTCGGGCGAGAGCGCTTGCGCCGTGTCGCCCCAGAATATGGCTTCGCGCGCCAGCAGCAGCGTTTTCGGAAAGGCCTGGCGCACGATGTCGAACTCGTGCAGCGCGGCGATCACCGTGCGCCCCTCGGCGCGCCACGCGGCGATTAAAGCCAATAAATCCAATGTCGTAGCGGCGTCGATGGCGCCGAAGGGCTCATCCAGCAGGATGACCGCGCAATCCTCGACGACGAGCCGCGCGAACAGCGCCCGCTGCATCTGGCCGCCGGAAAGCGTCTCCAAACCGCGCGCCTCCAAGCCGGAAAGCCCAATGGCGTCAATTGCTTGCCCCACGCGCGCGTCCTCGTCCCCGCTAAAGCCCGAAAAAAGCCCCTTGCGGCGCAGTCCGCCGAGCGCGATAAAGTCTTGAATGCAAATGGGAAATGTACGGTCGATCTCGGTGGCCTGCGGCAGATGGGCGAAGGCTCCGGCCTTCGCTCCGCCGCGTAGAATCCTGCCTCCCATCGGCGCGATGAGACCGGCCAAGCCCTTGAGAAAGGTGGATTTTCCGCCGCCATTGGGGCCGCAGACGGCGAGCAGGTCGCCGGGCGCGATCTCGCCGGAAACATGATGCACGGCGGGCCGCCGGTCATAGCCAAGCGTCACGTTTTCGAGTATGATTTTCGGTGCGTCGTGGAGGGTCAATTGAGCGCCCAGAACACGCCGATCCACAGCAGGATCGCGACCGGAGCGACGACAACCAGCCGGCCCCAGGCCGACATCCGCAGCGCCGGCGGCGAGCGAAAACGCGCATCGGCGACGCGCTCGCGCGCATTTTCGCGCATCGCGGCGCGTGGAGAAGCAGGGACGGGCGCGGCTTCGGACATGCTGATGTTATAGTATAACATTCGAGCCGGAAGCAAGGGGCGACGCGCTGGTTGGGCGCCTTGGCGCGCGCTAAATTTGACGGGGACCGAAGGTTTTTTCACCGGCGCGCCGCGAGCGGCGTTTCAAGTCGCCGTAAACAAGTTGATGGAGGCATTTATGGAAGCGACCATGGAGAATCTCGGCATGCTTTCGCTGGGTTACTTCGCGGGCGGCGTGCTTTGCGTGGGGCTTCCGCTGAAGCCGGAAGACTGCTTATTGGAATAGCCCGCCGTCTATGGGCTTAACGAGCCGCACTTTATGCTTTTTCTGTATCGGCGTTGCTAATGACGCCAAAGAGTGGACGAAGCGATTGCGATCATCCGCGCTTGCCCAGTTTATAAGCTCTGCGCCTTGATGCTCGGCAGCCTCAAGAGAAGGCTGAGCGATATGTTCCAACGCAGCAGAGGCCGTGTAGACGAGCCGGGCGCGTGTAGATTGCTCCCCAAACTTCATGCGCGCTCGTTCTAAGACTAGAGCAGAAAGCGCGACATCCACTACGGCTTTCCGACGAGAATGTTCGTCGCCAGAGGCGTCGACAGTTTCAATAATATGGTACGCGCCGTTACGCAGAACCAAGTCCGCAACCAAGCCGTCATCTAATTCGTAATAAGGAACAATCCGATGGGACTCCAGACCTTCCGCAGGGCGCGCCAAAACGCGTTCGTTTTGGAACATCCGCTTGATTTGAGAAAAAAGTGGAGACTTCTTTTTTCTCAGTCGCTTGGGAGCTTGCTCAGGCTCTACTAGCATCTTGAGGATAGATGCGATCCTTGCCTCATAGGCGCTCTGGCTTTCGGCAACAAAAGTTCCAGCATGCGACACCGAGAGAGGACCAATTCTGGCCAGCTTACTCAGGCGCTCTTGATAATCAACAATGCCATCAGCACGATTTTGCGCATCGAGATCAACGATATTATCGATGAGCTCGGCTAATGACTCAAAATCGAGCGCTTCGGAGAGCGCTTTAACCCGTTCCAAGCGTCGAGTCGTTCGGACGTCAATGCGATCATTCTCCAAAATGATCGCGCCGATATTCAACCGCTCTCCTCGAACGTCATCCGGGGCAAAGCGGATGATCGCGAAGTTATAGGAGGGAGCCATGACTCAATCCCTTGCGAAGTTTAACGATCCGCTCTTGGCGAGCTCCGTTTGCCCACCATTTGATGAACGCTTCCTGCTCGTCATCGGGCATCCACTCTTTTGGCATCGATCTCATAAAGCCGATAATGCGTTCAGGAGCAAGTTGCGCGAAGCGGTCGAGAACCCTCAATGCGGCGTCTAGATCGAAGCCGTGACGCTGACGAATTGTCCTGCCAACGGCTACGGTATTGTGGTGGGGGCCGGGAAATTGAGTGAAGTTATCCCAAAACAAAGACCTTCCGAGGTCGATCAGGTAAAATTTGCGACATCCATTTTCAAGGACCGATAAATAGTTTTCCACGTGACGATCGACATTATTTGTGAACACGTCGAACGCGTAAATTGCCGAGAGAACCGAAGTTAGGCCCGGCATAGCTCTTGCGCCTGCGCCGACGCTCTTCGATGTCAAAATTGCAGTTGTTTCTGTCTTATCTGCGAGTCCGCTAACGACCCGTGAACCGAATAGTAAATCCCCGTTTTGCAATTGGACGATTTTTGGAGTTGGACAAGGCATGTTCACTGCCTCAGCTATGTGCGCGGCAACCCATTCCGATGCTGGAATGCGGTTGCCGCCTCGTGTTGCCTTAACGATGTATGTTTGGGAATCCTCCGCGAGTACTTCTCCCCATGCGTCAGCCGTTCCCGTTGAGTTGGGAATTTCAACCACAGTTTTTAAAGGCAGAAGATTCAATTGCTCAGGGTGCGAACGGAAGGGATCGCCGATCTCAAAATCGCGTGCCTCCCGTTTGGGTCTATTGCTGACTTCCTGGCTCATTGAAACCTCGCGAAAGGAAAGACGCTCCACAAGCGTTTGTCTTGGAGACATCAGTTTTCAGTCTCCTCAACTACACCCCGTCGTGCTCCCGCAAGTCTCGCACTTCAAACACGTCCCATTCCGCACCAGCGTAAAATTCGCGCACTCGGGACAGGCCTCGCCCACGTACCCCTTCATCCGTGCCTCGGCGCGTTTCTCGGCGACGCCACTCACGGTTTTCGCCGGCTCTGTCCAGCCGAGCAGCGACAGCGGTTCTTCCTCGCGGGCGGGTTCGGCCTTTAGCGCCACCGCCGCGTTTCCTGAGAAGTTTCGCGCGCCACCCCCCTCCGGCTTGTTCACCACGGTCAGCCGCTCCGCCCTGGAGCGCACGAGGCCGCGCGACACCGACGTCGTCCCCTCCGGCGCCTTGCCTTCGTGCTCGCCCTTGCCGAGCACGTCGTGGCCGATGTCCTCGGGCGAGACATGCGCGAGATCGTTGCGGCCGAGGTAGGAGACCGCGAGTTCGCGGAACACGTAGTCGAGAATCGAGGTCGCGTATTTGATCGCGTCATTGCCCTGCACCGGGCCGGACGGCTCGAAGCGCGTGAAGGTGAAGGCGTCGACATATTCCTCGAGCGGCACGCCATATTGCAGGCCGAGCGAAATCGCGATGGCGAAGTTGTTCATCAGGCTGCGGAAGGCGGCGCCTTCCTTGTGCATGTCGATAAAAATTTCGCCGAGCCGTCCATCTTCATATTCGCCGGTGTGCAGATAGACCTTGTGCCCGCCGACCGCGGCCTTCTGGATGTAGCTCTTGCGGCGGTTCGGCAGTTTTTCGCGCTCGCGCACCACCTGATGCACGATGCGTTCGACGATGCGCTCGGCGACCTGGGCCGCGCGCGCCGGGCTGTTCGCCGCGACCAGCTCCTCGACGCGGTCGGGGGCGTCCTCGTCCTCGTCGTCGCCGGAGATCAGTTGCGAGGATAGCGGCTGCGACAGCTTGGAGCCGTCGCGATAGAGCGCGTTGGCCTTGAGCGCGAGGCGCCAGGACAAGAGATAAGCCGCCTCGCAATCCTCTATGCTCGCGTCATTGGGCATGTTGATGGTCTTGGAGATCGCGCCGGAGATGAAGGGCTGCGCCGCCGCCATCATGCGGATGTGCGACTCGACCGAAAGATAGCGCTTGCCGAGGCGCCCGCAGGGATTGGCGCAGTCGAACACGGCGTAGTGTTCGAGCTTGAGGAAGGGCGCGCCCTCCAGCGTCATCGCGCCGCAGATGTGGACATTGGCGGCTTCGATGTCCGAGCGCGAAAAGCCCAGATGCGTGAGGAGATCGAAGTTCTTGTCCTCCATCGCGCTCGCCGGAATCTTCAGCGCGCCGGCGAGGAATTCCGCGCCAAGAGTCCATTTGTTGAAGACGAATTTTATGTCGAAGGCGCCGGCGAGCGACTTCTCGACGACAGCCAGCTTCTCGTCCGTGAAACCCTTGGCGCGCAGCGATCCAGTGTTGATCGCCGGCGCGTTGGAGAGCGTCGCGTGGCCGACCGCATAGGCCTCCATCTCGGCGATCTCGCTCTCGCGATAGCCGAGCGCGCGTAGCGCTTCCGGCACGGCGCGGTTGACGATCTTCAGGTATCCGCCGCCGGCCAGCTTCTTGAATTTCACCAGCGCGAAATCGGGCTCGATGCCGGTGGTGTCGCAGTCCATGACGAGGCCGATGGTGCCGGTCGGCGCGACGACGGTGACCTGCGCGTTGCGATAGCCATAAAGCTCGCCCTGAAGGAGCGCGGTCTCCCAGGCGCGTTCGGCGGCGGCGATCAGCGCCTTGTCGGGGCAGGCGGCGTGATCCAGCGGCGTCGGCGCCGTCGCCAGCTTTTCGTAACCGACGTGCTCGCCGAGCGCGGCGCGGCGATGATTGCGGATGACCCGCAGCATTGCTTCGCGGTTCTCCATGAAGCGGGCGAAGGGGCCGCGCTCCTTGGCCATTTCGGCCGACGTCGCATAGGCGACGCCGGTCATGATCGCCGACAGCGCGCCGGCGATGGCGCGGCCCGCCGCGCTGTCATAGGCGACGCCTGACGACATCAGGAGACCGCCGACATTGGCGTAGCCGAGCCCCAGCGTGCGGTAGTCATAAGAGAGCTGCGCGATCTCGCGCGAAGGGAATTGCGCCATCAGCACCGAGATTTCGAGCACCACGGTCCACAGCCTGACGGCGTGTTCATAGGCGTCGATGTCGATGCGCTTGGTCGCCTCGTCGCGGAACTGCAACAGATTGAGCGAGGCGAGGTTACAGGCGGTGTCGTCGATGAACATATATTCCGAGCAGGGGTTCGACGCCCTGATTTCGCCGCCGGCCGGGCAGGTGTGCCAGTCGTTGATCGTCGTGTGGAACTGAACGCCGGGATCGGCGGAAGCCCAGGCGGCGTAACCGATCTTGCCCCATAGATCGCGCGCCTTGAGGGTCTTGGCGGGCTTGTGGTCGAGGCGGCGGATCAGCGTCCAGTCCTTGTCCTCCTCCACCGCGTGTAAGAAGGCGTCGGTGACGCGCACAGTGTTATTGGAATTCTGGCCGGAGACGGTGAGATACGCCTCGCTGTCCCAATCGATGTTGTAAGTATCGAACTCCATGTCCTTGAAGCCCTGGCGCGCGTATTCGATCACCCGCTTAATCAGCGCGTCCGGAACCTCTTCGCGGCGCGCGAGCTTGATCTCGCGCTTTAGCGCCGGATTCATTTCCGCGTTGAAGCAATCGTCGTTCGACCCCTGGCAGTTCACGCAGGCGCGCAAAATGGCCTTGAGGTGTTTCTTGACGATCTTCGAGCCGGCGACCAGCGCCGCGACTTTCTCCTCCTCCTTCACCTTCCATTCGACGAAGGCCTCGATGTCCGGGTGATCGACGTCGACCACGACCATCTTGGCGGCGCGGCGCGTCGTGCCGCCGGATTTGATCGCGCCCGCCGCGCGGTCGCCGATCTTGAGGAAGGACATCAGCCCCGAGGAGGAGCCGCCGCCCGAAAGCTTCTCCTTCTCGCCGCGCAGATTGGAGAAGTTGGAGCCGGAGCCCGAGCCATATTTGAACAGCCGCGCCTCGCGCACCCAAAGGTCCATGATGCCGCCGTCGTTGACGAGATCGTCGGCGACCGACTGGATGAAGCAGGCGTGCGGCTGCGGATGCTCGTAGGCGCTCTTCGATTTGACGAGCTTGCCGTTGGCGTGGTCGACGTAAAAGTGGCCCTGGCCGGGGCCGTCGACGCCGTAAGCCCAGTGCAGGCCGGTGTTGAACCATTGCGGCGAATTGGGCGCGGCCATCTGCCTCGCCAGCATGTGGCGCAATTCATCGCTAAATGCCTGGGCGTCCTCCTCCGTGTCGAAATAGCCGCCCTTCCAACCCCAATAGGTCCAGGCGCCGGCGAGCCGGTCGAACACCTGCTGGGCCTTGGTCTCGCTGGTCGCGCGCTGGTCCTTCGGCAGATCGGCGAGCGCCTCCGCGTCGGCGACGGAGCGCCACAGGAAGGAGGGGACCGCGTTTTCCTCGACGCGCTTCAAGCGCGCCGGCACGCCCGCCTTGCGGAAATATTTCTGCGCCAGCACGTCGGCGGCGACCTGGCTCCAACTCGCGGGAACCTCGATATTGTCGAGCGAGAACACCACCGATCCGTCGGGATTGCGGATCTCGCTCTTGGTCGTGCGAAACTCGATCGACGCGTAAGGAGACTGGCCGGAGGTGGTGAAACGCCGCTCGATCTTCATCTCGTTCAATTCCTTGTTTTCGCGCGGGCGAAATCGCGCGACGGGCCATCGCTTGGCGCCGGTGGCGGGCCTCGTCCGAGCGAGCGCGCCAAAGCCGACGCCCCTGGTGGGACGCATTCAATCAAATGCACTGGGGAACGCACACGGGACGATAAGCGCGCACATAGCGACCGACTTAACGCCGGCGTCCCAAACGTCGCTTCGAATCCGCGCCGCTTTGTCATCTGGCGTGCTCTCAGAGTGCGTCAAGGAATCTATCTCGTCAAGATATAGAGCTCAAATTCGTTAAAACTCCCATATCTTGTAAATTTTCGTGGATATCGGGGAAAACTGTTCAATTACGCCCCGGCAGGGTTGCTCCGCGTCGAGGATTGCGCAAGCGGCGCCGGGGCGAAATTTTTTCAAATGGATTCGCGTGGCGGCGAGAGCCGGGCCGCTTTCGTCATGCGCGCCTTGACGCGGGGCGTCGCGGCGCCCTTAAAGGAGGGCGAGCCGCACGGACTATCGGCGGAAGCAAGCGCTGTTCTCAGGAGAACCCTTCATGTCCTTTGTCATCCCGCGTCGCGCCCTCATCGTCGCGGCCCTCGCCCTGATCCCGGCCGCGGCTTTCGCGCATGGCCCCTCGCGCCAGAAAGTGGTCGAGAAGATCGAGATCGACGCGCCGCCCGCCAAGGTCTGGGCCATCGTCGGCAATTTCGGCGATCTCTCCTGGTTGCCGGGCGTCGCCAAGACGGAAGGGACGGGCGGCAATACGCCGGATCAGGCCAAGCGCAAGCTCACCCTCGCCAATGGCGGCGTGATCGAAGAGACGCTGACCAAATACGACGAGGCCGGCCAGTCGCTCTCCTACAAAATCGATTCCGTCGACGTGAAGATCTTGCCGGTCAATAATTATTCCTCGACCATCACCGTCAAGGACGTAGGCGGCAAGACCGAGGTCGAATGGAAGGGCGCCTTCTATCGCGGCTTCATGAATAACGACCCGCCGCCGGAGCTTTCCGACGAAGCCTCGCTGAAGGCGGTGACCGATCTCTACAAGGCGGGCCTCGCCTCCCTGAAGGCCAAGGCCGAAGCCAAGTAAGGCCTTGGTGTTCTTTGTGCTCTTCGTGGTCGATAATTTCACCACAAAGGGCGCAAAGAGAGCTAGGTAGGCAACAAGATGTCGCCGCTTGCAGCCTTGCGCGCGATTGTGATCGCGGTGGCCCTTTCGCCGCTCGCCGCGCTGGCTCATGGCGCGACGCCGCAAAAAGTCGTCGAAACCATCGAGATCGCCGCGCCGCCGGCCAAGGTCTGGGCCGTGGTCGGCGATTTTCAGGACATGGGCTGGCTGCCCGGCGTCGTAAAGACGGAAGGGCAGGGCGGCGTCACGCCGGAAATCGCCAAGCGCAGGCTGTTCCTGGCCGGCGGCGGGGTCATCGACGAGCGCCTGGTGCAATATGACGACGCCGCGATGTCGCTGCGCTATATCATCGAACACGTTGATTTCGCTGTTCTTCCGGTCGGCAATCTTTCCGCGACGCTAAAGGTTTCGCCCGCTCCCTCCGGCGGCACGGTCGTCGAATGGAAAAGCCGGTTTTATCGCGCTTTTCCCGGCGGCAATCCGCCCGAACAATATACCGACGAAGTAGCGATCAAGGCGGTGTCCGAGCTATTCAGGAGCGGCCTCGCGGCGCTGAAGGCGCGGGTGGAGCGCGAATGAGTCTTCGCGCTCTCGCGGTCGTGTTTCTCGCGTCGCTGCTCGTCGGGGCGGCCCGCGCCGACGAGGCCTTCATTCCGAATCAGTCGAGCGACGATCTGACCATCGTCGATCTTGGCGCGATGACGCCCGGCGCCGCGCTGCCGATTGGCGGCAAGCCGGCGGGGATCGCCGTAAGTCGGGACGGCGCGAGGGCCTATGTGACAAGTCCCGAGGGTCATTTCGTCTCGGTCGTCGACGCGCGCGCGCGGCGCGTCCTCAAGCGAATCGCTTTCGACGGGCAGCCTTTTGGCGTCGCGGTTTCGCCCGACGGGCGCCGCCTCTATGTCGCCGACATGAATGGGCGCGAACTGCTGGAGATCGACCCCGACAGCGAGAAAACCCGGCGCGTCGAGATCGGAGCCATGCCCTCGGGCGTCGCCGCGACGCCGGACGGGCGGCTCGTTATCGCAGCGGCCCGCGACGACAACGCCCTCGTCGTCATCGACGCCGAGAATTTCGCGCGCGTCGCGACCATCGCCGTGGGCCGGCACCCCTACGGCGTGACCATCGACGCGTCGGGACGGCGCGCCTATACGGCCAATGTCGAATCGGACGACGTGAGCGTTATCGATCTCGCCGAGCGCAAGCTTATCGCCAACGCGCGCGTGGGCAGTCATCCCTATGGCGTCGCCTTGGCCAAGGGTCGCGCCTTCGTCGCCAATCAATACGCCGAAACCGTCAGCGTCTTCGACGCGGCGACCCTCGCGCCGCTGGCGACGATCAAGGTCGGCGAATATCCCGAAAGCGTGGGTGTTAGCCGCGATGGCGGGACGATCTATGTGACCAACTGGTTTTCCAACGACCTCTGGTCGATCGACGCGGAGAGCTATAGAATCACGGGCAAAGCCGCGACTGGCGACGGGCCTCGCGCGTTTGGCGCGTTCGTGCGGGCGGTCGATTAGGCGCCCGCGCCTCTGGACATTGGCCCCTCCAGACGCGATAAGAGCGCGGAACTCACGGGACGCGAGGCGCATGTCTTATTTTGTTCGACTGTTCACCTGGTGGAATGGGGCCACGCTCAGCACGGGGCTGTGGACGCTGCTTTATGGCGAGCGCGTCGGCGAGGACGAATTCGGCAATGTCTATTACCGCACGCGTGGCGGCAAGATCGACCCGGCGCTCGGATTCGAGCGCCGCTGGGTGATCTATAATGGCCTCGCCGAAGGCTCCAATACGCCCACGGGCTGGTATGGCTGGCTGCATCACACCGTCGACACGCCGCCCACCGAGGAATCATACACGCCCAAGGAGTGGGAGCTGCCGTTCCAGGAAAACATGACCGGCACGCCCTTGGCCTATCGTCCGCCGGGTTCGATACTGGCCTCTGGCGAGCGCCCGGCCGCGAGCGGCGATTACGACGCCTGGCGCCCGGAGGGTTGAAGCCTTCTTCCCACGATCATGGAATCGCCTTTGTCGCGTGTTTCCTATGCGCGGGAGCCTATTGTTTTCTCGCGGAGGAAGCGGCGCGGTGATCCGAATGTTCTTGCGATCTGACCTCTTTGTTTCGTCCCGCGGCGCTTGGCGCGGCGCGGCCTTCGGCGCGGCGTTCGCGTCGCTCGCCGCTTTTCCGGCCGCCGCCGATCCGATTCGCCATCCGACAGCCGTTTTCGCCGGGCTGGACAAGACGACCGGCCGCATCATCAATTTCGACGTCGCCATCGACGAGACCGTGCAGTTTGGCACGCTCCAGGTGACGCCGCGCGTCTGCAACACGCGGCCGCAGACGGAGGCGCCGCAAACGACGACCTTCGTCGAGGTGGACGAGCAGTTGGCGAAGCCGGATCAAAAGCGCGTCCAGGGCGTCGCGGTCAGGACCGACGCCAAGCCCGAGGCCAAAAGGATTTTCTCCGGCTGGATGTTCGCGGCGAGTCCCGGCCTGCATGGCGTCGAGCATCCGGTTTACGACGTCTGGCTCGTCGACTGTAAGGGCGGCAAGGAGACGGTGGCGCAAGAGGTTGGGCCGGCCGTGCTCCCCGTTGATGGGGCGGACGCGAAGCGCGAAGCGAATGGCGCGCGCAAGGTGGAGCCCGCGGCTCCCAAGGCGGTCGAGGCGCAGCCGATCGGTCCCGCCGACGAACCCGTATTCAACGCCAGCGCGGCCGCGGGCGACAGCGGCGCCGACGCGCCAGAGCAGCAGGCCAAGCCGAAATCCAAGGGGAAGTCGAAATCCAAGCCCAAGAAGCAGCGCGACGCTCAACCGCCGGCTGAATCCGCGCCGCCGCCCGGCCGCGATCCCGGGCTTTTCTGAGGGTCGCCGAGCGCTTCGAGCGCCTTCGCGCCGCTGACCCGCTGCGACGCCGGCCACGCCAGAAAATTCGCGGCCGGCGGCGCCATCGCGTCGCGCAGCAACCGCCGATATTCCTTGCGCGAAATTTCCCGAGCCCCGAGCGAGGCGAGATGCGAAGTCATGAACTGCGTGTCGAGTAAGCGAAATCCGCCGGCGCGCAGCCGCGCGACGAGATGCGCCAGAGCGACCTTCGAGGCGTCGGTCTCGCGGTGGAACATGCTCTCGCCAAAGAACGCCGCGCCCAAGGCGACGCCGTAGAGCCCGCCCACGAGTCGTCCTTCGCGCCAGCACTCCACGGTGTGAACGGCTCCGAGGTTGAAAAGCGCGCGATAGAGGCGCCTTATTTCGCCATTGATCCAGGTGCTCGCGCGTCCCGGCGCCGGCGCGGCGCAGGCGTCGATCACCGCGTCGAAATCGTGATCTATCCGCACCTCGAAAACATCCCGACGCACCGTCTTGGCGAGCGAGCGCGATGCGACGAAACCGTCCAGCGGAAACACCGCGCGTTCGCGCGGCTCGACCCAGAACAACTCTTCGTCGTCGGCGCTCTCGGCCATCGGAAACATTCCGATGGAATAGGCGCGCAGCAGGATTTGCGGGGTGATTTCGGTGGGGGCGCCGCGGTTGGACATCGTTCGAGTCTATAACATCGGGACGATTTGACGAGGGATTTGGCTCTGCGCGGAGCCGCGTGACCGACGTTTTTTTCGCGGCGCGCCACGTCGAGATATTTAGCTGGATCGACGCGGCTTTTTTTGCCATGTCATCGAATTGGTTAACTTTGCCGTAACCATCCTTGGCGAGATTCGCCTTTTCCCGAGACGAGGCTCCCACACAAAGGGCGTTTTTTTCGGAGAAGATGCGCCCATCTCGAGCTGTCGTTCCTAGAGAGGTCCAAACCTGATGACTATCAAATCGGCAATCATTGCGACGTCGATTGGCGCTTTGTGCCTGTCGCTCGGCGCTTGCGCCAGCACCGGTCCGGCCACGCCGCATGCGGCTGTCATGCCGGGCCCGGGCAAATCCTACGCGGCTTTTCAGCGGGATGACGCTTTTTGCCAAAACCAGGCACAGGCGGCGATTGGCGGACAATCTCCGGGACAGGCGGCCAATGACGCCGCGGTCGGCAGCGCGGTGGTCGGAACGGCCCTCGGCGCGGCGGCGGGCGCGGCGGTCGGCAGCGCGTGGCATCGTCCCGGCACGGGCGCGGCGGTTGGAGCCGGCGAAGGCCTCGTGGTCGGCAGCGCGATCGGCGCCGGCAATGGCAGGGCCGCGGGCGCCGAGGTGCAGGGGCGCTTCGACCAAGTCTATTCGCAATGCATGGTGGCCAAAGGCAACAACGTGGGCGGTTATGGCCCCGGACCCGGGCCTGGCTATGGTCCTGGTCCTGGTCCCGGTTATGGCCCTGGCCCCGCTCCGGGCCCGGCGGCCTATGGCTACGGCGGCCCCGGCCCCTACTAAAGGTTTCGCCGCCGCTGGCGATGATTCATGACTGACTCTGGTGGCCCGCGCGTCGCGCGGGCCATATGCGCGTGTCGCGCCTTTCGTCGTCCTTTTGTCAAAATTGCAAAAAAGAGCGTCACTGTTTTGTCCCGATGCGGGCGCTAGCTGGCGCGGCAAGAACGAGGAGGCCCCCAATGACCGACGCCGCGAAAGTCACGCTATATCATTCCCCGCGCACGCGCTCCCAAGGCGTGCGAATCCTGTTGGAGGAGCTTGGCGCTCCCTATGAATTGCATGTGCTGAATTTCAAGCTCGAGGAGCAGCACAAGCCCGATTATCTCGCGATCAATCCGCTCGGCAAGGTTCCGGCGATCGAGCACGCCGGCGCCGTCGTGACCGAGCAAGTGGCGATCTATATTTATCTCGCGGACGCCTTCCCGGCGGCCGGCCTCGCGCCCGCCATCGGCGATCCGCTGCGCGGCCCTTATCTGCGCTGGCTCGCGCTTTACGGCTCGGCCTTCGAACCGGCGCTGATCGACCGCGCGCGAAAGGTCGAGCCCGGCACGCGCGGCATGAGCCCCTATGGCGAGTATGACGCGGTGATCGCCCTGGTCAGGGCGCAACTCGCCAAGGGGCCGTATCTGTTCGGCGAGCGCCTCACCGCCGCGGATATTTTGTGGGGCACGGCGCTGCGTTGGACGACGAGCTTCGGCCTCGTGCCGCCGACCGAGGAAATCTCCGCCTATATCGAACGAATCGCGGCGCGGCCGTCGGTCAAGAAGGTCGGGAGGCTGGACCACGAACTCGCGGCGGCGCAGGAAGTCGCGGCGCAGAGCTGAAGAGCGTGAAGGCGCGCGCCCGTTTCGCGAAAATTGACGGGTTTTCGCGATAAGGCCGCGCTCCAACACATTGAATTCGCGCGCCTTCAACTTCAACAATTCCACCCGAGCGGAAAGCGGGCGACGGTTAATCGCGTCTTTACTCTTAATTTCCTAGCTTCGTTCATAGTTGCGATGCGGGACGGCTCGCTGAAAGCAGGCGCCCCGCTCGAACCGCGACAACGAGCTCAGCAAGAACCATGACGCGCAGCCAATCCCTCGGCCCCGCCTACGATCCGTTTCGCGAATTCGCGCGGCGACGCCTCGCCGAGCTTTCGGGATTGCTCACGCTCGCCGCTTGCGCCGCCCTGACCCTGGCGCTCTTCACCTGGTCCGCGCGCGACCCCTCCTTCAATCAGGCCACCGACGCCCGCGTGCATAATCTGCTCGGGCTGCCCGGCGCGGTCGTAGCGGATCTCTTCATGCAAACGATCGGCGTCGCCACCAGCGCCGCTTTGCTGCCGATCGCGGCGCTCGCTCTTCGTCTGCTGTCCCATCGCGGCGTCGACCGGGTTCGTATGCGCGCGGTTCTCTGGTTCATCGGCGTGGTCTGCGCGGCCGCGGCCGCTTCGCTGCTGCCGGTCACGGATCGCTGGCCGCTCCCGACCGGACTTGGCGGCGTCGTCGGCGACGCGGTGTTGTCGCTGCCGCGTCACGTCATCGGCGGCAATCGCCTCGTGCTGGCGCTGATTGGCGTCGTCGCGATTGTCGGAGCGATTCTGTCGCTGACCGCCGCGGCCGGCTATGGTTTGGAGAGCGAAGCCGACATGCGCGAGGAGGCGCGTCGACAGGCGCTCGGCCAACGCGCGCTCCAGCATGACGAAGACGACGAGGACGCGGCCGGAGAGCCCGGCGTGGCGCTGGTTTCACTGGGCGCGCTGCTGCATTTCCTGCTGACGGTTCAAGCATCCTTACGGCGCGGCTTCGCGCGATTGGGCGCCAGTTTGCGACGCCCGGCGGCGGCGGATTTCGAACCGCGGCCGATCGGCCCCGCCGAGCGCCGGGAGCCGATCTTCGACGATCTCGACGACTATGATTCGCCCCCGGCGCCGCGCCGGCCGGCCGCGAGCGTCCAAAACGCGCCATCCCGCGCAATCGTCGCCGCGCCGGCGCTAGTTTCGGCGCCCGCTCCGGCCGCCGCCCCAAGGCAAGCCAATCGCGAGCGCGCGACGGCGCCGCGGGGACGCGGCGATTCGGCCAGACCTTACGAGCTTCCCAATCTGGCGCTGCTCTCCGAGCCGAAGAAGCCGGCCGGCGCGACCAAGGTTTCGCAGGACGCGCTGGATCAGAACGCCCGCGTTCTCGAAGGCGTGCTGGACGATTTTTCCGTGCGCGGCGAGATTATCAATGTGCGTCCCGGCCCGGTCGTTACGCTCTATGAGCTGGAGCCCGCGCCGGGCATCAAATCATCGCGCGTCATCGGCCTCGCCGACGACATCGCGCGCTCCATGTCGGCCGTGTCCGCCCGCGTCGCCGTGGTTCCCGGCCGCAACGCGATCGGCATAGAACTCCCCAATCAACGCCGCGAGATGGTGTATTTGCGCGAATTGCTCGCCTGCGAGGATTTTAAGGCTTCCAAGCACAAGCTCGCCATCGCGCTCGGCAAGACAATCGGGGGCGAGCCTGTCATCGTCGATCTCGCGCGCATGCCGCATCTCCTTGTCGCGGGCACCACGGGCTCGGGCAAATCGGTCGCCATTAACACGATGATCCTGTCGCTGCTCTATCGGCTAAAACCCGAGGAATGCCGGTTGATCATGGTCGACCCCAAAATGCTGGAGCTTTCCGTCTACGACAATATTCCACATTTGCTGACGCCCGTCGTCACCGATCCGAAAAAGGCGGTGGTCGCGCTCAAATGGGCGGTGCGCGAGATGGAGGACCGCTACAAGAAAATGTCGAAGGTCGGCGTGCGCAACATCGACGGTTTCAACGCGCGGGTGGTCGAGGCTCGGGCGAAGGGCGAGGTCATAACCCGCACGGTGCAAACGGGCTTCGACCCCGAGACCGGCGAGGCGATCTTCGAGCGCGAGGAGATGGACCTCGCGCCCTTGCCTTACATCGTCGTCATCGTCGACGAGATGGCCGATCTGATGCTGGTCGCGGGCAAGGACATCGAGGGCGCGATCCAACGCCTCGCGCAAATGGCCCGCGCCGCCGGCATTCATCTGATCATGGCGACGCAGCGTCCCTCGGTCGACGTGATCACCGGCACGATCAAGGCCAATTTCCCGACGCGCATCTCCTTCCAGGTCACGAGCAAGATCGACAGCCGCACGATCTTGTCCGAAATGGGCGCCGAGCAACTGCTGGGGCAGGGCGACATGCTCTATATGGCCGGCGGCGGGCGGATCTCGCGCGTGCATGGGCCGTTCGTGTCGGACGGCGAGGTGGAGCATATCGTCGCTTATCTGCGCACGCAGGGCCAGCCGCAATATCTCGACGCGATCACCAGCGAGGAAGAAGCGGCCGAGGCGGCCTCGGGCGAGCCGCTCGCGAGCCCCGGCTCGATGGACGCCGAGGAATCGGGCGATCTCTACGACCGCGCCGTCGCGATCGTGCTGCGCGACAAGAAATGCTCGACGAGCTACATCCAGCGCCGCCTCTCGGTCGGCTACAACAAGGCCGCGTCGCTGGTCGAGCAGATGGAGCGCGAGGGCGTGGTGAGCCCGGCCAATCACTCCGGCAAGCGCGAAATTCTCGTGGGCGGCGGAATTGATCGCGGAGCCTTCGACATCGAGGCGGCGGAGTAGGCGCGGGGCGAGGGCGGCGTCATCTCGATCCAGCCGCGTCGATTAATCCCGTCTTCGCCTGATAACGTCGCCGGATCCTATATCTTGGCGGCCCCGCTTCAGGCGTCGGACCGTCGATTTCAGACCGCGAGACGAACTGTTCCGACCGCGATTGGAAAGAAACCGCCGTGAAATGGATCTATCTGCTGATCGCGATATCCGCCGAGGTAGCGGCGACCACGGCGTTAAAGGCGTCGCAGGGGTTCACCAAACTGGCGCCCTCCGCGATCGTGGTTCTTGGCTACGGCCTCGCCTTTTACTTCTTGTCCCTGACGCTAGACAGCATTCCGCTCGGCATTTCCTACGCGCTGTGGTCCGGCGTCGGGATAGTTTTCATCTCGCTCATCGGTTGGCGTTTCTTCGATCAAAGTTTGGATACGCCAGCAATGATCGGCATTGCGTTGATCATCGCCGGTGTCGCGGTGATCAACTTATTGTCGAAATCGACGCCGCACTGATTTCGCAATGGCGGGGAGTCTCCGGGGAGGACATACGATACGATCTCCACCTGATTTCCTTGGGCGCGGACGGAATGCGGATTCGAAGCCGGCGCGAGCGAGCCGCTCGCGAACCCTGGCTCGATGGACGCGGCGCGCGGGCTTGACTCTCTTCCAGCAAAAACACACGCTAAAGTTGAGCGATCGATGAAGGTGTATTGCTTCTTAATACAATCTAAGGTAGTATTCGAATCGGGTTTTCCACGAGCGACGACGCGCGATTTTGTTCGCGCCGCGTCGAGATTGGTGGGGGGAGACTCGCGCGATTTCGATAGCCGCGTTCGTACCGGAGCCGCGCGCCCAATGGCGCGCGAACGAGGTCGCGCGCCTTTAATTCAAAGGGGGCAGCATTGAACGAGTTCCATCCAAGCGAGGAGTATTGGGCGCGGATTTCCTTGCGCGCGCCGGGTGTGGAAAGTGATCTCGCCGGCCGGCCCTGCGGCGCCAGCCCGTTGATCGAAGAGGTGGACGAACCCTACCTGACCGACGAGCGCTGGGCGCTAATCTCCTCGCATGTGCCGGGCAAGGATGGAGATCCCGGCTGCCGCGGCCGCGACAACCGCCTGTTCATCGAGGCGGTGCTTTGGCTCGCCCGCACGGGCAAGCCTTGGCGCGCTTTGCCGCCGCGCTTCGGCAAGTGGTACACGACCTATACGCGCTTTCGCCGCTGGAGCATCAGAAACGTCTGGCGGGGGCTTTTCGCCCGCCTGGCCGAGGACGGCGCATGCGAATATTTTTTCGAGGACGGAGTCATTCGCCACGCGCCGTTGCGCGCGGCGCTGGCTCGCGAGGCGGGGGCGCGGGATGCGTCTCCGGTCCAGGATGAAGGCCGGGCCGCCTGAGCGAGTCCAATCCTTCGCGCGCGACTCAACTTTGCGATTGCGCGCGCGCCATCGCGACCTTGAGCCGCACCTCCATGTCCTCGTCGCCGCC
>Ga0182012_10000918_pt1 | contig 32471 bp, 22 predicted proteins | sample 612S2SmetaG_FD_120486 | JGI IMG/M metagenome (GOLD analysis project Ga0182012, IMG submission 120486) | Permafrost microbial communities from Stordalen Mire, Sweden - 612S2S metaG | ecosystem: Environmental > Terrestrial > Soil > Wetlands > Permafrost | place: Sweden: Stordalen | collected...
CCGGGCTTTTCACACACACGCACCTGAGAACAAAGTGCGTTAACACACTGCTACGTTAACAGAAATCGCCCCCGCCGCCAGTCACCAGTACTGGGGACACGCTTGAAATCAGAAAAAAGAAGGGTTCACTTTTAGTCAGGCAGGGTGTATTCTCTTTGCGTCAACAACCGACTGGGGAAGGGCGGCGGGTCGCGTAGACCGAGTTTGATTAGACATTGGACATTCGGCCGCCATAATGTATAATCAGCCGTCATGAGCTCAACCCAACGCAGCCATCTGATCCGCCCGCTGGTGCGCGGACTGCTCCCGTATGTGCCGGGCGAGCAGCCCAAGATTCCGGGGCTGATCAAACTTAACACCAACGAAAACCCGTACCCGCCGTCGCCGGCCGTACTGAGGGCGGTCAAAGCCGCCGTGGACGGACGGTTGCGGCTGTATCCCGATCCCCGGGCGTCGCGCCTGCGGGAACACCTGGCCGACCAGCACGGCTGCCAGCCGGAGAACATCATCATCGGCAACGGTTCGGATGAGCTGCTGGCGCTGGCGGTGCGGGGTTTTGTGGAACCGGCGGCCTCGCCGCGGCATGCGCGCGCCACGGAATTCGTGCAGTTTTTCACGCCCAGTTACTCGCTCTATCCGGTGCTGGCGGACATCCATGGCGCGATGGAAAACGGCGTGCCGCTGAAACCGGATTTTCGGCTGCCGGCCCTGGCCGAACTCGAACGGAACGGCAAATGGCGGTTTGACGCGGCCCTGACGCTGATCACCACGCCCAACGCCCCCAGCGGCCGCGGCTATGCCACCGCGGCGCTGGACAAACTGTGCCAGGCCCAGAACGGGGTGGTGGTGTTGGACGAAGCGTACGCGGATTTTGCGGACGAAAACGCCGGGGCCCTGGCGCTGAAACATCCGCATGTCCTGGTGGCGCGCACCTTTTCCAAGGCGTATTCCCTCTGCTTCCAGCGGGTGGGCTATTTCATCGGCCATCCCGAATTGATCGCCGCGCTGGACAAAATTCGGGACAGCTACAACGTCAACGGTCTGGGCCAGATCGCGGCGGCGGTCACGCTGGATGACCTGGTTTATTACCGGGCGAACATCCAGCAAATCAAGGCCACCCGGGCGACGCTGGACCGGGAACTGACCGGGCTGGGGTTCCAGGTTTGCCCGAGCCAGACCAATTTCATCTTCGCCCAGCCGCCGAAGTTTGCGGCGCAGGACTGGCTGCAAAAGTTGCGGGAGCACAAGATTCTCGTGCGCTGGTTCAGTCCGGCGGACGTGTGCGATTATTTGCGCATCACCATCGGCACGGAGGCCGAAGCGGCGGCCCTGGTGGCGGCGGCCCGGGAAATCCTGGGCTGACCCGCCGCCGCCATGCGTTTTTTAGGCAAATATTTCGCGGGCTCGCCGGTGGCGGTGCGGGTGGCGCCGTTCCTGATTTTTTTGCTGCTGACCTTCGGGCAGAGAGGGGCGCTGGGGGAGGACGGCCGTTATTGGCTGTACCTGATCAGAACCCTGGTGGGCGCCTGGCTGATTTGGGAAATGCTCCCGTATGTCGCCGAGCTGCGCTGGGCCTTCAGTTGGGAGGCCGTGGCGGTGGGGATCGGGGTGTTTGTGGTCTGGGTGGGCATCACCGGAACCTGGGCCACCCAGGATGCGATTTGGCTCAAGCTGGGGTGGTCCTCCGCGCCCGCCCGGGACTGGAATCCGCTGGTGCAGTTTGGCGGCCAGTCGCTGCTGGCCCGGTTATTCATCGTGACGCGCCTCCTGGGTTCCACGTGGATTGTGCCCCCGTTGGAGGAGGTGTTTTACCGCTCGTTTATCTATCGGTATGTCGCCAAAGCGGATTTCTTGAGCGTGCCGTTGAACCGGTTTCTGCCCGGGTCGTTTGTGCTGACGGCGCTGATGTTCGGGCTGTCGCACAACGAATGGATCGCAGGCATCCTCTGCGGCGCGGCCTATCATTGGCTGGTGCTGCGGAAAAACCGGCTGGGGGACGCCATGACGGCCCACGCGATCACGAATTTTCTGCTGGGCGCCTGGGTCGTCTGGCGCGGGGCCTGGCATTTCTGGTGACGGGCGCTACTGCAGTTCCAAGTTGATGTTCAGCTCATCGAGCGTGGTGCCCTCCTGCTGGGCAAGTTTGGCCAGATCTTCGTTGTAATTGGCGATGCTGCGGATTTCCGCGCCCCGGTCGGTGGTCAGGGTGCTTTGAAGCTGGAGGACGGTGAAGGTGGTGCTTTTGCCGACGGAATATTTCTTCTGTTCGGCATCGAGCGCAGCCTCGGCGTAAATTCGGGCCTGTTTGGAGGCCTGCACGCCCTCGTAGTCGGACGCCACCTGTTGGACGGCGTTTTCAATGCCCACCATGACGGTTTGTTCAAGCTGCTTGAGGGTGAGCAATTCCTGCTCGAAGGTGGCCTTGTCGGCTTTCAAGGTGTTGCGGGCGCGGGTATTGTCGAGGGGGATGGAGATGGAGGCGCCATAACTGTAATAGGGATGGTCGGCCTCCGCGTATTGATCAAAGGCTCCGCTATACACATGGCCGCTGCCGTTGTAGCCGTAAGTGGCCTGCAAATCCAGCTCGGGATAAAGCTGGTTGCGGTCAAATTTGAGCGTGATGCCCTGCTGGTCCGCATTCAACCGGGCCTGGAGCAGGTCGGGCCGCTTGGTCAGGCCCTTGCCCCAGCAGTCCTGCAAGTCAAACAATTGCAGCACGGCGGACAGGGTTTCGGTGGGTTGCAGGTTCGTCTTGTACCAATGGGCATAATCATCGGTGAGCAGATTTTTCAGGGTGTTCTGGTCCACGGACAGGGTGTTCCGGGCGGCGATCAGGCTGGCCTGGCTGCTGGCGGCCTGAGCTTCGTCCTGCTGCACGTCCAAGGGGGCGAGGCTGCCGACCACCACGCGTTGCCGGTCCTGATCCAGTTGGGTCTGGGCCAGTGTGAGGGCCTCCTGCTGCACCTTGACATTTTCCTGGGCATAGATCAGCTCGTCATAGGCGGTCTGGACGGCGGCGACGGTGGTGATCAATTGCAGCCGCAGGCCCTGCTCGGAATAGCGCAGCCGGTTTTTCGCCACCTGAATTGTCATCCGGGTGGTGTCGATCCAAAAATTCTTCAGCAACGGCTGGGTGACGCTCGCCCCGATCTGGCCGCTGGCGTTCTCCGACGCCGGGCTGCCCGGGGAATTGAATTCCGTCTGCGCCACATCGCCGGACAAATTGTATTGCAGGCCCCAAGGGGTCGAACCGCCCACGGCGGAGTTGAAGGCATCCACGTCGGAAATCTGGGGCACCACCACGTACGAGCTCACGCCGTTGGTGCTGGTCACCTGGGTCCACTGCCCCACATTGTTGTGGCTGGCCTTGCCGGAGACGGTCAAGGACGGATCATAACCGCCATAGTCGGCGCGCAGGGCGTTGAATTCAATCACCGGGTTAAAGCGCTGAATCCGGACGTCGAAATTGTGCGTCAAGGCGAGCTGAATGCAGTCCTTGAGGGACACGGGGCGGGACTGGTCCGGGCTAGCCACCGCATTGGTGGACGGTTGCGCCCCGGCCCCTAGGGTGACGGCCAGGAGGATCGGAGCGGCATAAATTCTGTTCATGATGAAGGGATATTGCCGGTTTCGGAGCTACTCGTCAAATCCAAGCGACGTCCCGGTGAAGAAAGACGGCCGCGCTCCGGGGGCGGCAGAGCAGGTTGCACCCCGGCCGTCCCCCCCAGGAAAGAAGGCCTTGAAATTTTTACGCGCATTGCGCCCATGACCCGGTTCGTTCATACAGTGACACTTCCCATACCCGTCTAATGACAGCCGGGCGGGGGAAAATGTTTCAATCAAATACCGAGGCAGGTGGAAAGTCTCATCACCGGGCCGGCACTTCCTCGTAAGCGGCGTTTTGCTCGAGGAATTGGACGACCTTTTCGTGGATGATCTGCTCGTAGATTTCATTCACGCCGTCACGCTTCTGCAGATCCTTGATGAATTTTTCCACCGGAATCTGGTACGCCTGGGCGAGGGCCTCGACGCGCCGCACCACTTCCTCCTGCGTGGCCTGGATTTTTTCCTGCGCGGCGATCCGGCGAATCAGGAAGGAGAGTTTGACGCGGTCCTTGGCGCTGCGGGCCGCGGCGGAATAGATTTCCTCCTTCTGCTGCTCGATGAGTTCGCGGCCCACGCCGCGTTTGGTGTTTTCTTGGACAATGTTGTACACGACATGGCGGGTCTCCTGGGCGACCACGGCCTCGGGGAGGTCGAAATTCACCCGGCCAAGCAGGCCGCCGATGAGCTGGCCGCGCACGGCTTTTTCCTGGCTATATTTCAGTTCGTTTTCCAAATCATGACGCACCCCCGCGCGCAGGGCCGGCAGGTCCGCCGCGCCATAAGCCTTGGCCAGGACGTCGTCCACGGGGGGCGGGACTTTTTCCCGCACCTCGACCACCTCGACAGCGTAAACCGCCGTGCGACCGGCGAGTTCCGCGGGGACAAAATCCGGCGGGAAGGTCACCGTCACCGTGCGTTGGTCGCCCGGCTTGGCGCCGGCCAGTTGGTCGGCAAAACCGGCGATGAAGCTGTTGGGGGCCATCTCCACCCAGAATCCCCTTTTTTCGGTCAACCCTTGGGCGGCGGAGGCCAGCTCGGTAAGCGGTTTGCCGTCCACGGTGCCCGTGAAATTCACCACGGCCACGTCGCCCATGCGCAATTCGCGCGCCACGGTTTCAAATTTCATCTGCTGTTTGGCCAGCAGTTCCAGGGCGCGGTCCACATCGCTCTCGGTCACCAACTTGGCCTCCCGGCGGACCGACAGGCCCTTGTATTCCGGCAGTTCAAATTCCGGGGCGGTCTCCACGGTGGCCGCAAAGATCAGCGGCTGGCCGTGGTCAAACTGGATCTCCTCGATGTCCGGCGGGGTGATGGCGGCGATTTTCTTCTCCTCCAGTGCCTTGCGGTAGTGGTCGCCTATCAGTTTGCGCTTGGCCTCCGCCTTGATGTCGGCCTCATATTTTTTGAGGACCATGGCGCGGGGCGCCTTGCCCGGGCGGAATCCCGGCAGGCTGGCCTGCTTTTGGAAGTCCTTGGTGATGGTTTCAAACGCCTGGTCCACGTCGGCGGCGTCCACTTCCACCCGCACCAATTTCTTGCACGGGGCCAAATTTTCAACGGTGATGTTCACAATATTTGTTTCGTTAAACGAGCCGATCATCTTAGACCAGCCCGGGGGCGGCCGTCAATGATTTTGAAATGGCGCGCACGGGCGGATTCGGCTTAGATAGGGGCGCATGAAACACGCCCCTTGGTTCATCACGGGCACGGGCACGGGCACGGGCAAGACGGTGCTCACGGCCCTGCTCGCGCGTTTCCTGCGGCGGGCCGGTCACCGGGTGGCCGCGCTGAAGCCGGTTTGCTCCGGCGGCCGCGACGACGCCCGCGCACTGCAGTCCGCCCTGGCGGGCGGACTGTCGCTGGACGAAATCAACCCCTGGCACTTCCGCGCCGCCATCGCGCCGTTGCTGGCGGCCCGTCGGGAGCGGCGAAGCGTCCGCCGCGCGGATCTCACGGCCCAGATCCGGCGGCGGCAAAAACAATTTGACCGGCTGTTGGTGGAGGGCGCCGGGGGGCTGCTCAGCCCTCTCGGGGAGCAAGTGGACGCCCGCGACCTGATCGCGGCGCTGCGCGCCCGGCCGATCATCGTCGGCCGCGACGTGCTGGGGGTGGTCAACGATCTGCGGCTGACGCTGGCCGCGCTGCCGCCGGCCGCCCGGGCGGCGGCGGTGGTGGTGTTGATGGCGCCGCAGCGGCCCGACGCCGCCACGCGCACCAACGCCCGGCTGCTGGCGGAATATTTCCCCGCCGGCCGGATTTTCCGGATCCCTTGGCTGGGACGACCGATTGATTTTGAGCAGGGTTTGAAGAAGGCCAGGGTCCGCAACAGTTTGGGCGGGATTCTGGGGGACGGGGCCTGATGACCGCGGGCAAGTCAGCGGGCGGCCAACGTGGCGGCGAGGAGGGTTCCCAAGGCTTTCGACAAAGTCCGAACGTGAGCAAACGCCACGCCAAGTGGGGCCCCAGCCTGCAAGCCTGGCACAGGGGGAGATCGCTGGATGGCAAACCCGATGGGCCGGGGGGACGAGGCGGTGGCCGGGTGTGGGGACGAGCCCGTCCCCACCCCGACTTTGTCGGCAGCCTTGGGAGGGTTCCGGGTTCCGGTGAAAAATAGCTGGAAAAACTCCGGCGTTGGTGGAATATCAAATCATGCCTGATATGCAGAATGACCAACCGGCGGTGGCCACGCTGGAAGAAATCCAGCGGGACTGGGCGGGCGTGCAGTTGCGTTTGCAGGCGGCGGAGGCGGAATGCCGCGCGCTGGGGCAGGAGAACAAGGCGCTGCGCGGCGCGCTGGAAAAGGTGGTGGAGCATCGCAAAAAATCCCACAGCGAACTGGTGAGCCTCATCACGACCCTGGCCACGAAGCTGCCCACCAACGATGTGGGGGTGGTCGTCACGCGGTTGGTGGAACATGGGGCCAGCGTCAACGAAGTTTGCTCGGCCATCATCCAGGGCCGGAATGAGGAAAACCTGCTGCAGCCGGCCATTCTCCGGGCGCTGGACAAGACCAAGCGCGAACTGGCCGCGGCGATCAAGCCCCTGGTGGAGGAATTAATTCGCTTGGAAGCGCCGCTGGACCCGGGGCTGTTGCTGGGTTTGACGGACCAGCCGGAGACTTTTTTCTCCCCGGCCAGCCAGCGCGCCAACCGCGGCTACGTGAAGGGCCAGGTGCCGCAGGAACGGATTGTCCGGGACTTTGGGGAGGAAGCGCTGGTGTTCTTCAAGGACGTGACCACGGATGCCGTGCATAATCCGCGGCCGCGACCGGAGGAAATCATGCTGGCCTTCCGCAGCGACTTCGAGGAACTGCGGCGGCAACCCGGCGCGGTGGCGGAGGTCAAACGCGAGGGCTTGCAGGCGCTGCACCGCCGCATCCGCCAAAGCCGGGAGCTGCGCGCCCAGAAGGAGCCCTTTCTCAAGCTATCGTTTGTGCTGGAACTGCTGCATTACTATGAGAACCGGAACCTGGAGACGCCGGACGTCATCTTTGCGCAGCGGCTGCCACCTTTGGTGGAGCAGTTGGTGGTGACGGGGGAAAACGAGCCGCTGGACGAACAGCACCTGCAGCAGGCGGAGGCCTTGCTGGCGCAGATCATCAACGCCGATTACCGCCAGGCCGTGCTCAACAATTGCGGGAAGGCGGGCGGGGTGGCCCGAACGGCGCGCTTTGTGCTGACGTTCCGCGCGGCCGTTTTCACCGAATACGACCCGGTGGCCCTGGATTTTGTCCGGCACCTGATTGGCGCGCAGAAGCAACCCGCGCCCGAGCCCATCGCCGCTGTGCTGCGGTTTCTCAAGACGGAGGCGCAAGCGGTGATGGTGCGCGCCCTGCTTCACACGGACCGTTTGGGCCGCGCGGACGCCGAAAGCCTGGCCCGGGAGCTGATCCGGCGGCTGGGCCTGCCGGACCTGCCCGTAAAGACCGAAGGCGGCTTGGCGGGCAGGCCGGCGGCCAATCCATGGGGGGCCATCAAGGAAATGATCGCCCAGCGCGCCTCGCCCGCCGAGATCACCGACGCCGTCCGCCGACAGCTCCACGCCAAGTACGACACTGATGAGGTCAAGCAAAGCTGGCTGGCGCTCACCGAGTCGGACCCCATGGCGTTTGTGCGGGTGTTCAGCCTGCTGCCGTATCTGGCGGACGGCCAGACGGATCCCATCGCCCAGGCGGTCTTGGAGGCATATACCAACCGGCTCACGCATGAAAAATACGCGGCGACCTATGCCCGCGTGGTCGGGGCGCTGCGGAAGCTCCACAAAGTCAAGGCGGACAGCCCGGCGCTGGTCAATTTCATCGCGCTGGTTCGCTGGGTGGATCCCGCCGGTGCAGAGCGGATCGCCAGGGATGTGGGCGTGGCCGCGCAATAGCCCGGGCGGGAGGCCGCCAAAAGGTCATGCCGGGCCGGGGCGGTACAACGGCTTCGGGGTCACGACCGCGGCGTAGTGTTTGCCGCGAATTTCTATCTCAATCGGCGTGCCCGGCTTGGCCAGCGCCGGCGGCACGTAACCCAGGCCGATGCCCAAGTTCAGCGACGGGCTTTGGGTGCCGCTGGTGACGACGCCAACGCCGGCGCCAGCCGACCAGATGGGATATTGCGGGCGCGGCGGCGCGGTTTTGCCGGTCATTTTGAAGCCAACGAGTTTTTTCGCCATGCCATCGGCCTTTTGCCGCGCCAGCACGGAACTGCCGGTAAACCCGCCTTTTTCCAACGGCACAAAAAAACCGAGGCCGGCCTCGAGGGGCGTGGTCTGTTCGTCGAGTTCGTGGCCGTACAAGGGGTACCCCATCTCGGTGCGCAACGTATCGCGGGCACCCAGGCCGGCGGGCTTCAGACCGGCGGGCCGCCCGGCTTCGAGCAACCGGTTCCACACGGCCTCGATTTTTTCCGCCGGGGCGACGATTTCAAATCCGTCCTCCCCGGTGTAGCCCGTGCGGGCAACATACAAGGCGGCGCCTTCAAAAATGAACCGGCCGATCTGGTTTTTCTTCATGTCGGATATTTTTTGCACCTCGGTCCCACCCACGGCCGGACCGGGCAGGGCCGCATCAATGAAGCCGGCCACCCGGGGACCTTGCACCGCCACCGCCGCGAGTTGCCCGGAAAGATTGCGTAATTCCGCCCGGCCGGCATTGGCATGTTCCAGCCAGGGGACATCCGCCTCAAGGCGTGACGCGTTGAAGATCAGGAGAAAATCCGTGGCGCCCAACCGGTAGGCGTAAAGGTCATCCACTACCCCGCCGGCAGCGTTGCACATCAAGGTGTATTGGCCCTGGCCGGGGGCCAGTTTCCGGAGGTCATTGGTCAGGGTCCGGTTTAAGAACTCCTCCGCCGCAGCGCCGCCCACCCACACCTCGCCCATGTGCGAAATATCAAACAGCCCGGCCGCCTGGCGGACGGCGAGGTGTTCGTCGGTGATGCTGGTGTATTGCACTGGCATCTCCCAACCGCCAAATTCGATTAGTTTGCCGCCAAGTTTTTGGTGGGCGGAATAGAGGGGCGTCCGTTTCAAGGTCATGTCGCAGCTTTAAAAAAGGGTTTTCCAGCCGGGGGTCATTTTTTAACGGCCGCAAGACGGGCCAACACTTCCTGGGCCAGCAGTTGGTAGGCGGCCGCCCCGCTGCTGTATTTGTCGTAATAAATGATGGGCTGGCCGAAACTCGGGGCCTCGGCCAGACGGGTGCTGCGCGGAATCAGGGTTTCAAACACCTTTTCCCCCAGCAAATTGCGCACTTCGCCCACCACTTCATTGGACAGTTTGGTCCGGCCGTCAAACATGGTCATCACCACGCCGAAAATCTCCAAGTCCGGGTTGACCTTGGCGGCCCGCAGTTGGTCCAGCATCCGGTGCAACATGGACAGGCCTTCCAAGGCGTAATACTCGCATTGGAGCGGGATGAGGAGGCCTTGGCTGGCCACGAAGGCGTTCAAGGTGAGCAGGCCCAAAGACGGCGGGCAATCAATGATCACCAAGTCGTGCCGGCCCAGGGCCAGCACCGGTTTCAGGGCTTCCGCGAGCCGGGGCAGGTAATTGTCCAACCGCGACATCTGCAGGTCGGCGGCGCACAAATCCATTTCGGACGGGATCACCTCCAAGCGTTCAAAGGCGGTCGGCTTGATTTTGTCGAGGAGATCCCCTTCACCCAGCAAGACGCGGTAGGCGCTGCCGCCCTCGATTTTTTCGAGGCCCAAGCCGCTGGTGGCGTTGGCCTGCGGATCCAGGTCAATCAAGAGCACCCTCCGCTCCAAGGCGGCCAAGCAGGCGGCCAGGTTGACCGCCGTGGTGGTTTTACCGACCCCGCCCTTCTGGTTGGCGACCGCAATGACTTTGATTGGCACCGGGGCAGTAAACAAAAAAAACGGCGGCGTTTCAAGCGCACACCGTGTTTAATCAGAAGCAACGCTTAATGGATGGTGAAACCCACGGGCTGAAGCATGGAGCCTTGGCCGCCAAACGCTGAATCTGCGGAACCCAAAGTGTACACCGGGTTGGTGCTGGAAACCTGGTCCGCTGAAGCCGCCACGGACTGGTCAAAAAACTCATGCGAAACCGCCACCAGCGGGGAGCTGACGTTGTTTTCCACCGGCGGCACGGTCAGCATGGATTCGGGGTTGTTGGCCGGGAAAAAGTCGGTATAAACGATGACCCCGACCAGCAGCAGAAAGAGCACGGAGGCAAAGGACCCGGCGACGGCGGGCCGGGTGTCAAAAATGCGGACAAACTTCATCAGCCAAGGAGCTTCGGCGAATAGCGTGCCGAGCACGCCTTCACCCTTGGCGGATTCATTGTGCCGAATGTGCTCCACGACCCGCCTGGAAAAGTTGTTAAAATAACCCGGCGGGGGAACCTCATGCCGTTTCAAAGCCAGCAATTTGACCAACGGCTCAAAATTGGAATCTTGTTCGTTCATTTACTTCAAATAATCCGCCAGTTCCGACTGCAATTGTTGCCGCGCGTAAAATAGCCGGGAGCGCACGGTGCCGATATTGCAATCCATCACTTTCGCAATTTCTTCATGCGACATGCCCTGAACATCATGTAATACGACAACCATTCTATGGGGTTCAGACAACTTTAGCAGCGCCGCGTTCAATTTTTCCTGCAATTCTGTCAATCCGGCCTCGCGGCGGGGGGTTTTTTCGGAGATCAGCGCCATCAAATCCGGATCGTGCTCGGCATTAAAATCCAAGTCATTGAGGCTTAGGTGGGTCCGGTTCTTCCGCTGTTTGAGAAAATTGATCGTTTTGTTGACGGCGATCCGGTAAAGCCAGGTGTAGAAGCTGGACCCCCCTTTGAAGGAAGGCAGGACCTGGAAGGCCTTGATGAAGGACTCTTGGGCCAGATCATTGGCGTCCTCATGATTGGAGGTCATGTGGTAAATGGTTGCGTAAATACGTTCCTGATAACGTTTTACCAGATCATCATACGCCGTCAAATCGCCGCGCCGCGAACGGCGCACCAAGACCTCCTCCCGAACCTCCTGCTTGAGCTCAGAAGTGGCGTTGGGCTCCAACGGTTGTATGGGTTCAGCCATATTCCTGATTAAACCGCCAACAAAGCGGTTTGTTGCGCCAAATAATGCGTCAACCCCTGCAAACCGGCCCGTCCGCCCGACTCCGGCAGGCGGTTCAAAGCCATTTGCGATTCGTCCAAATAGCGCCGGATGATTTGCACTGAGGGCTTCAACGCCTGGTATTTTACCAGCAAATGGTTGATGGCCACAATATTTTCCGCTCGCCAGTCTTGAATCAGGTGCTCCAGCAGAATCCGGTCAGGCTGGTCGGCGTGTTCCCAGGCCAGCAGGAGCGGCCAAGTGAGCTTGCCCTTTTCCAAATCGGTGCCCAGCGACTTGCCGGCCTCGGCCTCGGTGCCGAACAAATCCACGCAGTCGTCAAAAATCTGGTAAGCCGTCCCGAAGGCCGCGCCAAATTGTCCCAACCACCGCCGCTGGTCGGCCGTCGCCCCGCTCAAAAAAGCCGCCAGATCACAGGAGAGGGTGAACAACTCACCGGTTTTCATGCCGATGACCCGGAAGTAGTCCGCGCGAGAGACGGGAAAATTCCGGCGGCTCCGGGTTTGGAGGATTTCACCGGCGCAGACGGTGTTGGTGGCCGTGGCCACGGCCCGGCAAACTTCCGGCGTGGGAAATCCCGCAGCCAGCTCCAAGGCCCGGGCAAACAGGCAGTCGCCAAACAGCACGGCGATTTCATTCCCCCAATTGGCCGCCAGCGTCGGCTGCCCCCGGCGGATTTCCGCCTCATCCATGATGTCGTCATGCACCAGCGTGGCCAGGTGCACCATCTCAATAATGGCCGCCACCGTCACATGCTCATCCCGCACCGGGCCCAGCGCACGTGCTGCCAACGCCACGAGCATGGGCCGCAGCCGCTTGCCGCTGCCATTCAGGGCGTATTGCGCGTAGGGGATGATCTCCGGATCAAAATCGTTCGCCTGCCACATGAGCCGTTCGGTCACCTGTTCAAGAAACGGCTCCACCGGTTCCACCAGAATTTTCCAGGAACGGTTCAGAGCAGCCCGTGCCGGGGAGACGACCGCCTCGCCCGCTACCTTTGATTCAGCAGCCAACATGCTTCTTCAAGTTACGGAGGTTTATCACTCCAGTCAAACTTGTTGTATTTTGCCCTGGGGCAGACAAAAGGCGCGGACGGTTGCCCGTCCGCGCCTTCAAGTCGTCCTCGAACGAATGAATAACGGCGGTGACCACCCGGATCAGTCCTCGGGCGGCTGATGTCCGGCTTTCGCCGGTTCGCCCTTGTCGGCCATTTCCTTGTCCCGGTCTTCCATCGCGGCCCGGCGGGAAAGCCGCACCCGGCCCTTTTCATCCACCCCCAGGCACTTCACCGTGATGTCGTCGCCCACCTTCACGATGTCCTCGGTTTTCTTGACCCGGAAGTTGGCCAGCTCACTGATGTGAACCAAGCCGTCCTTGCCCGGCAGGAATTCCACAAACGCGCCGAACTCCTTGACCGTCACCACTTTGCCCCGGTAAATTTTCCCGATTTCGGCCTCGGCGCTCATGCCCTCGATGGTTTCCTTGGCCATCTTCATCCCCTCCGCCGAAACGGAGAAGATGTTGACCGTGCCATCATCTTCAATGTCAATTTCGCAGCCGGTCTCTTCCACCAAGCGTTTGATGTTTTTGCCGCCGGGTCCGATCAAAGCCCCGATTTTTTCCGGGTTGATCTTGAGGACTTCAATCCGCGGGGCGTATTTGCTCAGCTCGGTGCGCGGCGCCGAGATGGTCTTGGCCATTTCCGCCAGGATCTGCAGGCGCGCCACCCGGGCTTTTTCAATCGTCTCGGACATCAACGTGTGCGGAATGCCCTTGAGCTTCAGGTCCAGTTGAAAGCCCGTGATCCCTTTTTCCGTTCCGGCGATTTTGCAATCCATGTCGCAATACGCGTCCTCCCAGCCGATGATGTCCGTCAGCAGTTGGTAACGGGCGATCGTGTGTTCCGCGCCGTATTCCGTGCAAAGCCCCACGCTGATCCCCGCCACCGGCCGGATCAACGGCACGCCCGCATCCAGCAACGCAAGGGTGCCCCCGCACACGCTCGCCATGGAGGTCGAACCGTTCGATTCCATGATCTCGCTCGTCACCCGGATTGTGTAGGGATAATTCCCGGACGGGATCATCGGTTCGATGCTGCGTTCCGCCAACGCCCCGTGGCCGATTTCGCGGCGGCCCGGACCCGTGATACGGCCGGTTTCGCCGACCGAGAAGTTCGGGAAGTTGTAATGCAGGATGAACTTTTTTTCGTTCTCGCCGCCCGTGTAGGAATCAAATTCCTGGGTGTCATCCCCGGTGCCCAAGGTGGCCAGGGTCACCGCCTGGGTCTCGCCCCGCGCGAAAATCGCCGAGCCGTGTGCCCGCGGCAGAATGCCCACCTCGCTGGAGATCGGCCGGACGGTGTCAAAATCCCGGCCGTCCAGGCGCTTGCCGCTGTCCAAAATCAAACCGCGCACCGCCTCCTTTTGGATATAATAAAAGGCGTCGTTGATGACAAATTCCGTCACCGCTTCCGCGCCAAATTTCTCTGTGAGCTTGGCGCCCACCTCGGTCTGGATGGCCTTGCAGGCGTTTTCCCGCGCCAATTTGCCCGGGGTGAGGAGGGCGGGGACAAACCGGTCACCCGCCAGCGCCTTGGCCTCCAGCAAAATCTCCTTGGGCACGGTGTTCAGGGTGATTTCCCGTTTTTTCTTGCCCGCCTTCGCGGCGAGTTCCTTCTGCGCCGCGATCAGCGGCAAACAGCATTCCTGGCCAAATTTTAGCGCCGCGTTGAAGTCCGCCTCCGATATCTCCTTGGCCGCGCCTTCATACATGACGATGTCATGTTCGTTGCCCACATAAACCAGGTCCAAATCGCTCTCCGCCATCTCCGCATGGGTTGGATAGGCGACGAACTGGCCTTTGATACGGCCCACCCGCACCGCCCCCAGCGGTCCGGCCCAGGGAATATCGCTGACCATCAGCGCCGCGCTCGCCCCGATGATGCTCAGAATGTCCGGGTCATTCTCCCCGTCCGCGCTCAACACCACCGTCTGCACCTGCACCTCGTTGTACCAGCCCTTGGGGAAGAGCGGGCGAATCGGCCGGTCCGTCAGCCGGCACGTGAGAATTTCCTTTTCCGTGGGCCGGCCTTCCCGTTTGAAATAGCCGCCGGGGAACTTGCCCGCCGCCGCCGCCTTCTCCCGGTAATCCACCGTCAGCGGGAAAAAGTCCTGGCCGGGTTTGGCTTTCGTCGCCGCGACGGCGGCCACAATGACAATGGTCTCGCCAAGTTGAATGGTGACGGCGCCATCGGCCTGTTTGGCCAGCTTGCCGGTTTCAATGATGATCTGCTTGTCGCCCACCTGGGCGGTTATTTTTTCTGCCATAACTGTTGGGTGCCCCCGCCTCCAGAGAAACTTCAGTCAAACCCGGCGGTGGGTCCGGGGTTGAATGAAATTGCCCGAAGGCGGTGGAATTTAGTACGCGGATTTTTGGTTTGGTTGGGGATTCAGACCGGTCGCGTCGCCGGGCCAAATCCAGAAAACGAAGGGCGACCGGCCCATTTCAAGCCCGCCGCCCCCCGCATTTAAATCTTAATGGCGCAATTTCAACTTCTTGACCACCGTCTGGTAGCGGCCCAGATCCTTGCTCTCCAAATAGTCGAGCAGGCGCCGCCGCTGGCCCACCATCATCAGCAACCCGCGCCGGGAGCTGTGATCCTTCTTGTTAATTTTTAGATGTTCGGTCAGATGGTCGATGCGCTGCGTCAACAGCGCAACTTGGACATCGGCCGATCCGGTGTCCTTCACATGCAACTTAAATTGTTCAATCGTCTTTGTCTTGGCTTCCATATTAATTTAGAGCGGAACAGCCTAGTAATCCAACGCCCCGGTGTAAAGCCTTTTTAAACATCCCCCAAACATCCCCCAAAACCTCGGCGCGGACGGACGGTCCGCTGCCCGCCGCGAGGGTGTGTCCGGTCCGGTGGGAAGGTCCACTTCCAACAGCATGCGCACTCGGTCGCTCCCGACTTCCGACCGGTCGGCGAGGATGCGAAACGGTTATTTTCGGTTATTTCCCGGCCAGAGCCAAAATTGAAATATCTACTTGGAAAGTCGTATTTAAAGTGTCCCCGGCTTCAACCTGGACTCAGCCGGACTCCGCTTGACCACAAGAGCGGAAACGTCCCCCTGCCATCGGTTTGCGGCGGCGCATGGAACTGCGGTCCGAAAGCCTGGTCTGGATGCGCCCCGGCGCGCCGGCGCGCCTTTTTTTCATATCCGGCTTTGCATCCGGGGCTTCTTGGCGTAGGTTGTCGGATTGTTGATATTGAGGAAATCGCAACCATGAGCAGGGAATTCATACGCATCGGCGGGGCGCGGGAGCACAACTTGAAAAATCTCACGCTCTCGATCCCCCGCGACCAACTGGTGGTGGTCACGGGCCTGAGCGGCAGCGGGAAATCCTCGCTGGCGTTCGACACCATTTACGCCGAGGGCCAGCGAAAGTATGTGGAATCGCTGTCGGCCTACGCGCGCCAGTTCCTGGACCAGATGCAGAAGCCGGACGTGGATTTCATCGAGGGCCTGTCGCCGGCCATCGCCATCGAGCAGCGGAGTTCCGGGAGCAGCCCGCGCTCGATCATCGCCACCACCACGGAGATTTTCGACCACCTGCGGCTGTTGTACGCGCACATCGGGCGGCCGCACTGCCCGGAAACGGGCGTGCCCATCGTGGCGCAGTCCACCAGCGACATCGTGGACAAAATCCTCGCGCTGCCGGCAAAAACCAAGGTGCTGCTCCTCGCCCCGGTGGTGCGCCGGCAAAAGGGCGAGTTCCGCGACGTCATCGAGCGGCTGGGCCGCGAGGGCTTCGTCCGCGCCCGGGTGGACGGTGTGCTGGTGGAGCTGGGCGACTCCAATCAGCGGGTCAAACTGGACAAAAAGAAGTTTCACCATATCGAGGCGGTCGTGGACCGGCTGGTGATGGACGAAAGCATCCGGGTGCGGCTGAGTGATTCGGTGGAAACGGCGTTGCGCTGGGGCGAAGGGGTGATCTTCACCTTGCATCAGGACGCGACGATGAAAGCAGACCACTGGATCGAGACGCTGCATTCCAACAAAATGTGCAGTCCCGCCACGGGCAAGAGCTATGATCCGCCCACGCCGAAGCATTTTTCTTTCAACGCCCCGGCGGGCGCCTGTCCGGTGTGCCACGGGCTGGGCCAGAAAATGGTGTTTGAGGAGAGCCTGGTGGTGCCGGACCCGGAACTGGCGCTGGAGGCGGCCATCCAGCCCTGGCGGCGGGCCGGCAAGCGGTTGAGCATTTATTACAAGGCCATGCTGCGGTCGGTGGCCGCGCATTTTGGGGTGAGCCTGGAGACGCCCTGGCAGGACTTGCCGGCGGAGTTCAAGACCGTGTTGTTGCACGGCTCGGGCGGGGCGGACATCGAGTTTAAATTCTGGCGGGCCGGGAAGATCAGCTGCATCAGCCGGCCGTTCGAAGGTGTGCTGCCGAATCTGGAACGCCTGGCCACCGAGAGCGAGAGCGAATTCATCCGCAACCGGCTGAAGGCCTACATGAGCCCGGAGTTCTGCGACGTCTGCAAAGGCCGCCGGCTCAAGCCGGAAATCCTGGCCGTCACCCTGGGCGATGACGCCGTGGGCGCGCAGCTCGGCCTCAAACCGAACAAATTGAAAATCCCGGGACTCTCCATCATGGATGTCTGCGGGCTGTCGGTGGACAAGGCGGATGATTTTTTTGCCGGGCTGAAGCTGACGGAGTTCCAGCAGAAGATTGCAGGCGAAGTCATCAAGGAAGTCCGGGCGCGGCTGGGCTTTCTGAAAAATGTCGGCCTTGGCTACCTCACGCTGGACCGCGAGAGCAGCACGCTTTCCGGCGGGGAGGCGCAGCGCATCCGCCTGGCCACGCAGATCGGTGCGGCGCTGGTCGGCGTGCTGTACGTGCTGGATGAACCGAGCATCGGCCTGCATCAGCGCGACAATGACCGGCTGCTGGCCACCCTCAAGGGCCTGCGCGACCTGGGCAACACCGTGCTGGTGGTGGAGCATGACGCGGACACCATCCGCTCGGCGGATTATATTCTGGACCTGGGACCGGGCGCGGGGGTGCATGGCGGCGAACTGGTCGCGGCGGGCACGCTGGCGGAGATCTTACAAAGCCCCAAATCGCTGACCGCTCAGTATTTGCGGGGTGAGCTGAGCATCCCCATCCCGAAAAAACGAATCCAGCCCGCGGCGGACGGCGCGTGGCTGGAAATTCTCGGCGCGAAGGAGAACAACCTGCGGAATCTGGATGTGCGGATACCGCTGGGCACGTTCACCTGCATCACCGGCGTGAGCGGCTCGGGCAAAAGCACGCTGGTGGACGACATTCTGCGCCGCGCGCTCTTCCGCAAATTTTACGGGTCCAAGGAAAAGCCCGGCCTGCATCGCGCCCTCAAGGGCTACGAGGATCTGGACAAGGTCATTGTGATTGACCAGACGCCCATCGGCCGGACGCCCCGCAGCAATCCGGCGACCTACACGGGCATGTTCAACCACATCCGCGATTTGTTCGCCAAACTGCCGGCGGCCAAAGTCCGGGGTTATGAGCCGGGCCGGTTCAGCTTCAACGTCAAGGGCGGCCGGTGTGAGAAGTGCGAGGGCGACGGGGTGCTGAAGATCGAGATGAACTTTCTGCCGCCGGTGTATGTGACGTGCGAAGCCTGCAACGGCAAGCGTTACAACCGCGAGACGCTGGACATCGCCTACAAGGGCCTGAATATCGCGGACGTGCTGGACCTGACGGTGGACGAGGCCGTGACCTTCTTCCGGGCCGTGCCGAAGATTTACGATCCGGTGCAGACGCTGGCCGAAGTGGGGCTGGGCTACCTGCATCTGGGCCAGCAGGCGACCACGCTGAGCGGCGGCGAGGCGCAGCGCGTGAAGCTGGCGACGGAACTGAGCCGCAAGGCCACAGGCCGGACGCTGTACATTCTCGATGAACCGACGACCGGCCTGCATTTTCACGATGTGGCGAAGCTGCTGGAGGTGCTGTTCAAACTGCGCGCCACCGGCAACACCCTGCTGGTGATCGAGCACAACCTGGACGTGATCAAAACCGCCGACTGGATCATCGATCTCGGCCCCGAAGGCGGCGGGGCCGGGGGCCGCATTGTTGCGGAAGGCCCGCCGGAGAAAATCATGGCGTCGCCGGAGAGCCATACCGGCAGGTATTTGAAGACGGTGCTGGGATGACCAGAGGCTGAGACGGGGTGGGCTGCGCCTGCAAATAAAGCTCGAAAAATGGCCGGGTTGGGCGCAAAATGCGCGTATGGCTTTGCTTCAGCGCTCGATACAGGTGGGCTGGCAACTGCGTGTCTTTTTCACGGAGGACGTCTTCGCCCCGGCCAATCCGCTGTTGCGGGAAGTGCTGGCGGATGCCGTGCCGCGCCGGGTGCTGGTGGTCCTGGAAGATTCACTGGCCCAGGCCCAGCCGCAGTTGGAGGAGGCGGTGACAGCCTATTTTCGCCACCACGCCGGCCCGGTGGAATTGACCCGGTCGCCCTTGTTTGTGTCCGGCGGGGAGCGCGCCAAAAACTCGCCGACCATCATCAATGATCTTCTGTCACACCTCCACCGGCACCAGATTGACCGGCATTCGTATCTGGTGGCCATCGGGGGCGGGGCGCTGCTGGATGTGGCGGGGTTTGCCGCCGCCACGGCGCACCGGGGCGTCCGGCTGGTGCGCATCCCCACCACCACCCTCAGCCAGGCGGATTCCGGCGTGGGGGTCAAAAACGGGCTTAACGCCTTCGGTCAGAAAAATTTTGTGGGGGTGTTCGCCCCGCCCTTCGCGGTCATCAATGATTTCAACCTGCTGGCCACCCTCGCGCCGCGCGAGCGCCGGGCCGGGTTTGTGGAGGCCGTCAAGGTGGCCTGCATCCGGGACGCCGCCTTCTTTGCGGAAATAGAGGCGGCGGCGGACAAGCTTTGCGCCTTTGATCCGGCGGCGGTAAAGCGGCTCATCCAGCGCTGCGCTGAATTGCATCTGGACCACATCGCCACCGGCGGCGACCCATTTGAAACCGGCTCCGCGCGGCCGCTGGACTTCGGCCATTGGGCGGCGCACAAGCTGGAGATGCTCTCGCGGTGCCGCATCACCCATGGCGAGGCCGTGGCCATCGGCATCGCGCTGGATGTGATTTATTCGCGCAAGCTCGGCTGGTTGAACGCCGCTTCGGCGGAGCGGATTCTCAGCCTGATCGAGCGGCTGGGTTTCACTTTGTTTGCCGGCGAACTGCTCAACGATGATTCCTGCAATCATTTTCATATCTTGGACGGGCTGGACGAATTCCGCATTCATCTGGGCGGGCAACTGACCGTGACGCTCCTGCGTGGCATAGGCCGCGGGGAGGAAACGCATGACCTGGAGCCCGACCTCATCCTGGCGGCGGTGGAAGAACTCCGGGCGCGCGCCGAAAAGCGATGAACCGGCTGGCCGTCATCAACGTGGTCGGGCTGACGGAGGGGTTGATCGGCGAACACACGCCCGCGCTGTCCGCCTTCCGCCGGCGCGGGGCGCTGGCGCACATCGCCCCAGCGTTCCCGGCCGTGACCTGTACGGCGCAGTCCAATTATCTCACCGGCACCCCGCCGGCGCGGCACGGCATTGTCGGCAACGGCTGGTACGACCGGGAAGCGGCGGAGGTGCGGTTTTGGAAACAATCCAATCACCTGGTGGGCGGCGAAAAAATCTGGGACGTCCTGCGCGCCCGCGAGCCGGGGTTCACCTGCGCCCAGTTGTTCTGGTGGTTTAACATGTATTCGCGCGCGGATTACTCCCTCACCCCGCGCCCGCTCTATCCCGCCGACGGACGCAAGGTGTTCGACATCCATGCGTGGCCGTATGAGGTTCGTCCCGCCATCAAGCGCGACCTGGGTGAGTTCCCGTTCTTCGGCTTCTGGGGGCCGGCGGCCGGGGTGAAGTCGCCGGCGGGCGGCCCGGCGGTCGTATCGCGCTGGATCGCCGAGGCGGCCAAATGGATGGAGGAAAAACATCATCCGACCCTGAACTTGGTATATCTGCCGCACTTGGATTACAACTTGCAACGGCACGGGCCGTTTGTGCCCGCCGATCCGGCGTTGACTTGTTCGCCCGCCCGCCCGCCGCGCCCGGCCCTCAACCCGGCCATCGAGCCCGATCTGCAGGCCATTGACGCCATTGTGGGCGATCTGATCACGTTTTTTGACCGGCAAAATGTGCGTGTCGTGCTGCTCTCTGAATACGGCATCAACAATGTCAGCCGGCCGGTGGCTTTGAACCGCATTTTTCGCCAACACGGCTGGCTGGCCATCAAGGACGAACTGGGGCGGGAAACGTTGGATGCGGGGGCCAGCCGGGTGTTTGCGGTGGTGGATCACCAGGTGGCCCACATTTATGTGAACGACCCGTCGCTGACCGACGAGGTGCGCAGGTTGCTGGGTTCCATCCCCAGCGTGGACCGGGTACTGGGTCCGGTGGAGAAAGCGGCGGCGGGCTCGGACCATCCGCGCGCCGGGGATTTGATCGCCGTCGCCGCCGAGGAGGCGTGGTTCAGTTATTACTACTGGCTGGACGACGCCCGCGCGCCGGATTTTGCCCGCACGGTGGACATCCATCGCAAACCAGGCTACGACCCGGCGGAGCTGTTTCTAGATCCCAGGCTGCGTCTGCCCCGGTTGAAAATCGCCCGACGGCTGCTGCAAAAGAAACTCGGCTTTCGCATGTTGATGGACGTCATCCCGCTGGACGCCTCGCTGGTGAAGGGTTCGCACGGCCGCATCCCGGCCGATCCGTTGGACTGGCCGGTGTTTCTCACCAACCAGCCGAGGCTCATGACCGTGCCGCAGATCGAATCCACGGATGTGTTTCACGCGCTGATCCGGCATGTGCTGCGGGAGAAGGATTAGGATTGAACCTCGTCACGGCGAGTGAAGCGGGCGAAGTTCGGAAATGGCCGAACTTGCAACCCGCCTCGAATCTGGTAGATTGTAAACATGAGCGACAAACAGATGGTCATGGATTTGCTCAACCGTTTGCCAGCGGACGTAAAACTGCGTGACATCGGTGCGGAGATTGAATTCCTCGCGGCCCTGCGTGAAGGTGAGGAACAGGCGGATCGTGGCGAGGTCGTCCCGCATGAACAGGTCAAACGGGAGTTCGCCTCGTGGATTTCAAAATAGTCTGGACCTTGCGTGCTCGCCAGGATTTGCGCGACCTGGCATCGTTTATTGCGAGGGACTACCCTTCGGCTGCGCTCAAACTGGGGGACCTTATTTTCACCCGGGTGGATTCGTTGGAGACATTTCCTGAACTTGGCCTTGTTGTTCCAGAGCGAAATCGAACCGAACTCCGCGAGATTGTCGTCAAAAACTACCGGGTCATTTATCGGATTCGCGCGCCAGAAAAAATGCTGGAGATCCTGCGGGTCTGGCACGGAGCGCGAGGGGTGCCGGACATCTGATTCGCGAACGCAAAAAGCGGGAACCGGCCTGGGAGCAAGCGCAATTCCGTTGTCCGGCCTTGCCACGGTGGGGGGAATGATCCATGTTGGCCGCGCCGCCGCGTTCAACCATTCAAACAATTATGAAACTGATATGCTCTTCGCCAAACAGCGCCGACTTGGGATTGTTCCAAGGCCAGTTGGAGGTCGCCGGCATTGCCAGCGAGCTGCGCAACGAGTGTTCCGCCCCCAATCTGGTCGGAGGCATGTGTGATGCGGAGTTGTGGGTGCTGGACGACGCGGATTTTCCGGCGGCCGTGGACCTCCTGCACGCCTGGCGGGCGGCGGCCAGAGCAGAAGGGTGATGTTCCATCTGTTGGCAGGAACCTGCGCATTGCGCCGTCCCCGGAGTGCGCCCGTCCCGGGCACAACAACGTCCGCCGGGTTTGCCAATCAGGAGGGAAACCTGATCCATCCTTTTGCCATCTTCCCGCTGCGGGTGACTCCGTGTGCGGAGCGGCCGGAATACCGGTTTGACTTTCGGGGGCAATGGGGGATTATGCCAGCCATTTAAATGCCCGCACCTTTGAGCAAACCGATGGATGCCGTAATTGAACGATTCGGACGGCCCGCAGGATCCCCGTTGGTCAGCATTGTGGTGCTGAATTACAACGGGGTGGAATGGCTGCCCAAATGCTTTGCCTCCCTGAAAACCCAGAGCATCGTGGACCAGTTGGAGGTCATCCTGGTGGACAATTGTTCCACGGACGCCTCCGTGCCCACCGCCCGCACACTGCTGGCGGATTTCCCCATGGCCTGCATCGTGCGGAACAGCTCGAACCTCGGCTTCTGCGAAGGGAACAATGTGGGCGCCCGGGCGGCGCAGGGACGTTACCTGATGTTTTTGAACAACGACACCTGGCTGGAGCGGGACTGCATGGAACTGCTGGTGACCGGCACCGAACAGGCCGGGGCGGTGGCGTCCACGCCATATGTGCTGAATTATCCGGACAACACCTTTCAGGATTTCGGCTTTTATGGGTTCGACCTGTTCGGGCTGCCGAGCGGATCCCAACCGGCAACGGCCACGCGGGAGATTTTCATCCCCGGCGGCTGCTCGTATCTGATTCGCACGGATGTGTTCATGCAGGTGGGGCTGTTTGACGCCGATTTTTTCATTTACTCGGACGATTCCGATTTGTCCTGGCGGGTGTGGATTGCCGGGTACCAGGTGGCGGGAATTTTCCCGGCCAAGGTGCATCATCGCGGGGCGGCCGGGGTGAACCCGCAGGGGGGCATCCAGGTGGTGGAATTCCGCACGAACGACCGCAAGCGCTTTCTCACCAACCGCAACAGCCTGCTGACCTTGCTCTACAACGGCCGGCACCTGATTCTGTTGCTGGTGATTCCGCAGGTGTGCCTGTTGTTTGTGGAAACATTGGTGGGCTGCGTACTCCTCAAGCGTGTGTCCTTCTTTCGCGCCAGCTACCTCAACGCCCTCCGGGATTGCTGGCGCTTGCGCGGGCACATCGCGGCGCGGCGGCGGCTGGTGGCCGGCTTCCGGAAGCGGTCCGACTTTTGGATGCTGCGGTTCTTCCGGCTGCGGCTTAACCGCTGGTGGGAAATCAAGCGCATGCTGCGCTTCGGCCCGCCGCGGGTGGATGCCAGATGAAGGCCCCGCCGTTCAGCCCCGTTTCTGCGGCGTCAGCGGACGCAGCACTTTCACCGGCTCCGGGGTTTTGTAGTGCCGCTTGAGCCCGGCCTCGGTCAACAGCCCGGCGGGGGCCCGGCTGATGAATTCCGGGAAGCTGCGTTCCACCCGGTCCCGCAGGAGTTTCTGGCCCGTTTTGGACGCCCAGAAATCATCCTCCAGCTTGGCCAGGGCCATGGCCGCCTCCTCCGCCGTCAGGTTTTCCCGCTTCGCCAGCAGCCAGACCAATTCCGGATCGCCGGGCAGGCTCACCGGGCAGGGCGCGAATTTCAGGACAATCTCCTGTTCCTCCGCTCCCTCCGGGCCCAACGGGCGGACCGGAATCTGGCTTTGCAACTGCGTCCCGTCCGGCAGCTCGATTTCCACTTGCAGCTTGTTTTCCTCGGGATTGGGCTCGATGGTCACCTGGCCGCCCGCGCCAAAGGCGGACGCCAGTTGGAGCTTGACGTCGTTGAGGGTTTTGGGTTCCAGATCCGGCAGCTCCACCGCCGTGCAGAATTTCTCAAAGGCCGTGGTTTGCGACTTGGTTTTCAGTTCCGCCTCCACGGCGGCGTAAATCTTCCCCGCCAGTTCCGGGTCGTGGGTGGCCCGGGGCAGCACCTGCTTTAACAACTGCAACAATTGGACTGCGGGATTGGTTTTTGGCGATGTTTTCCGGCTCATATAAAAAGGGCGGTATTTGTGCGCTATTTTGCCGTCCGGCGCAATCATTGATTTTTAAAAATAACGCGCAAGATTTCCGGCCCCGTTTCGTATGGATGGCTGAAAGGCAAAAATATGCATCATGGTTCCATCCTTTTGGTCGTACTGGTCGCCGTCCTTGTCGCCCTGGTGTTTTCCATCGCCCAGGACAACAAATCGCCGAAAAACTGAGCGGCCGGCCGGCCGGGAGACGCGCCCGCCGCGGCTTCTGCTCCCCGGGCCGGGCGCTACTGCTGCAAGATCCGATAAAAACGGTGGGGGAAATTAGTGGCGCCCGGATCACTGAACATAAACAGGTTCGTGGAAGCCGGGTTGGTGACCAGCGAAGTCCAATTCACGAGATTGGTCGTGGCTTGCAACACATAATTGCCACCCGGCATGCCCGAATACCCCAGTTGAAAGACCCCGTTGGTCAGGAATAGTTCCGAGGTGAACAGGATGGGGGGATTGACGGTGAACCGGGCGTTGGCGGCGATGCTGTTGTTGAAGTTGGTCCAAATCGCATTGGCCATGACCGTGGCGGTGTTGGTCAGGATGAACGGCGCGGAATAAACGAACGAGTTGGTGGTGGGCAGCGTGCCGTTGAGCGTGTAATAAAGCGTCGCGTTGCTGTTGGTTGATTGCAGCGTGACACTGACCGACGGCGAGAACATGCCGCCACTGGGTGTGATGGTGGGCGGAGCCAGGGTGGGCAAGCCGGGCAGGCTGTTGATCCACTCCGCCAGGACCGAGAGGGCGTTGGTGTCGATCAAGAGGCGCGCCAAAGGCGGCATTTGGATGTGGCCCGAGGGATTGTTCTCATCAACAATGTTGATCCGGGAATAGATCGAGGACCGCCAAATGTCATTGGCGCGGATGATGCATTCATTGTCGTTGCCCAGCGAAGCCAGGGCGGGGTAATTGGTGAGGTTTTGGGCGGCCAACGGCGTATCAAAACGCGCGTCGAAGGTGGGACCGGACCCGCCCGGCTGGTGACATTGCGCACAGTTGGCGTCCAGATAGGAACGGGCGCGTTGCAGCAGGGAGGCCGCCTGATTGGTGAGCGCGGACATCGCCTCCAAATTGGTGATGCCTCCTTCGTCAAAGGCGGGATTAAAGAGCCCCAAATGATTTAGCGAGCGCAACTCATTGTCGGTGACGCCGGTGGCGGGATAGGTGACGCTCTTGTTCAACTGGCGCGTGTTGACGCCCAGAACATAATTGGCCACCGCAGTATGGCAGGACAAACAGTTCTTTGGACTCGGATAATACCAGGTGTTCGTCTCGGCACCGTTGGCGGTGGTGATGACCACAGTCTGGTTGGAACTGGTCGTGAGCAGATCGGCATCGCTATAATCGGGCCGCCATTTGTAGGTCACGCCGTAAACCCCGCCGTTGACGTCGCGCACCAGCAGCCGGGTTTCCAGGCGCAGGAGGGAATTGGTGGTGGTGAGGTTGGTTTGCAACTCAAAGGTCTTGACGAACACCGTGCCGGCCGGGAACAACCAGGCGCCGGTGGGCGCGAAGCTGATTTGTTGGTCGGGGGTGAGATTGCCGCCATTGTCGGGCACGCTTAAATAACGGATTTTCGCCGCATTATCTGAAAAGAGCTGCACATTCGGTTCATAATAAATCAATCCGCCGGCCGGGGTCATGGCCGGGGTGTTGCTGAACACACCGGTCTGCGAGAGCAGGAGCGGCAGCGAGCCGGGGAGGATGGCGGGGATGGTCTCGGGCATGTTGTAGTAACCCGGAACGGCTCCGGTCGCGCTCACCCCATAAGGCAGCCCGGTGCCGGCGGCGACCGTGATGTTGACCGGGGCGGAGGTGCTGCCCAGGCCGCTGCCATCGGTGGCGACGGCGGTCAACGCATAACTCCCGGCGCCCAGGCCCGTGACCGTCACCTCGTAAAGCGGCGCGTAGAGGCTGTTGCTGAGCGCGGCGAGGAAGACGCCGTTGGTGTAAAAGGCCACCGTGCTTATGGGATTGTTAGGCGCGTCCGCCATGGCGCCGATGGTCACGCTGGCGGCGGCCGTGTAACTGGACCCATTGGTCGGACTCGCAAGCACGACCGTGGGCGGCGGATTGGTGTAGGGATAAAGCTGGGACTCCGGGATGACGGTCTGCGGGGTGGAAGGGCTGCTCCAGGCCAGGCTCACCTGCGCGCCGTTGTCGTTTTGGTAAAAGTACTCCAGTTCAATATTATAAAGCTGCTGGGCGTTCAAGGGGATGGAGCCTTGATAAGTGGTGGCCGCCTCATCAACCCACTCGTTCACCAGTGGCTGGCCGTTGACATACAGAATAACCCCGTCATCGGCCGTGGCGTAGAAGGTGTAAGTCTCGCTGAATTGCGGTTGCACCGTGCCCGTCCAGCGCACGACATAGTTGGTGCCGGCGGCGCCCGGGGCCGGTCCGGTGCCGCCCCAATTGAAGTTCACGGTGGCATCCGTGCGCACCAGGGCGGGCAAATTGATGAACGTCAGGTTGGTGAAGGCCGTGCTGGTGGTGTTCCACCAATAAGCGCCGGACAGCCCCGTGCCGGAGCCGAGGGCCGAACTGTTGATAAACCTGGCCTCGGCCACGCCGCTGCTTTCCGAACCCAGCACGGCGGCGACGGCCCGCACCAGCGCGCTGTTCGTCAGCGTAAACGGCCCGCTGTAACCAGCTGAATCGGTGGTGGGCACGCTGCCGTCCAGCGTGTAATAAATTTCCGCGCCCTCCGTCGCATCGTCCAGCGTCACCATCACCGAGTTGGTGAAAACACCGCCGTCGGGCGAAATGGTGGGCGTGGCCGCGAATGAGTTGAGGCCGAAGACCGAGACGGAATACTGCGCGCCCAAATAGACCTTGCCATTCACGACGGTGGGCAGGGTAAACTCCACGGCCGAGCCTGCGTTATCCCGCGCGGCGTTCTGGCTGCTGTTGTAAAGCTCCTGCGCCACATTCGTGGCGTTGTAAGCGAACAACTCGGCCGATCCGCCGGAGGAAACCGTCGCCCAGACGATGCCGTTGTTGGTGCCGTTGGCGGAAATGGTGGGGGTGGCGTAACCAAAGGCGTTGGGGCTTTGCGCAACGGGGGTCGAACTTACGACCGCGTTGGAAATGGTGAAGCATTTAAGGTAATCCGAGTTGCCAATGATGTAGATGGACCCGTTGAAATAAGCCGGCGAACACCACATGCCGCCCACCGCGCCGGATAATTCCTGCACAATCTGGCTGTCACCGGCGGCGTTGAATTGCCCCAGGTTGTCCCGATCCAGCAAGTAGAGGGTGCCGGTTTTGCTGCCGCTCAGAAGCAAATGCGGATGGCTGGCGCTGCCCAGCGCGTCGGGCAACAGCAGCAGTCCCGCCGAGCTGACGTCAAGATCCCCGCTGCTCAGCGCGGCCGCATTGTAGGGGGTAAAATAATCCGCCAGGGTCAACCCGTTCGTACCATTAAACTTGAGGATGCTGTCGCCATAGTCGCTGTTCGTGTCATACGTGCCATTGCCGGTGTTCAGGTAAACATTGCCGTTGGTGTCCGCTGCCGGGCCATTCCCGGTCATCCAGATGCCACCATACCCCGCGTTGGGATCGTCATTAAAAACACCCCGTTCCGCCAGGGTGCGGGCGTCATAGGTGAACATCCACCCATAGTAAGGTGGATGGTCGCCCGGAGAGGCATAGGTTATATACACCAGGCCGTTGGCCAGCAGCAACGCCGGACGGCAATTCTCCTTGACCCCGCTCCACAAAATATGACCCGCCCCATCGGTGTCGTTCTGTCCCGGCGTGCCGGTGCCGGGATAATTGGTGCAGCTAATGAGCACCGGGCTGTTATAGTTCGTTCGTTCCCGACCGGTGGTGAGGTCCAACGCATGCAGCCGGTGGACGTAGCTGACATTGCCGCCGGAGGTTTCCTGTGTTCTGGCTTCGACATAGATGGTGCCCGTGGCCGGATCAATGACCGGGGTGGCGGTGATGCCGATCACCGGATAGATGTTGCCCGGCGCGTCCCCGCCCGGAACCGGCACCACGCCCGCCGCCGCATCAACGAAACTGTTGGTCCAATAGGGGGTGGCCACATAATTATCGGCGTCGAGCGCGTAAACCGTGTCGTTCTCGGTCGCGATGATCAGCAGGTTGTGGGTGCCCTGACCCGGAACCGTCACGTTGGTGGCGATCAGGGGCTGGGCAAACACATACCCGTCCACCGGATAGGTGAATAGCCGGCCAAAATTGGTCACGTTGACATTTTGGGGCGTCAGCAGGAACTCATGCGTGTTCGCGCCGTCGCGGGTGTTGTCATAGCCGAACGTCAACACACTCTCCAGATTGGGCAAGGGCTGCACCGTCACCTCCACCGGGGTGTTGGTGGCGATCTCCACCGGCGTGGGGGCGCCGCTGAAAATGCCGTTGATGAAAATCCAATAATTGCTGCCGTAAGCCAGGGGCGGGGTGACCAGCGTCACGGTCATGTTGTCCGGGGCCAGCGACGCCGACGTGACGGCCAATCCATTGGTGAACGTATAATTGGTCGGGTTGTCGGCCGAAGCCGCCGTCACCGGGTTGGCAAACACGATCACGACGCTCGCCGTGCCGGCCGCGTAGACCGATTGGACGGTCGGCGGCGCGGCATCCGAGAGCACCGTCAACGTGGCCGGCGGGCTGATCAACGGCATTAAACTGGCGCTGTTGCTGAGCGTAATGTCAAACTCGTAGGTTCCCGCATTCAGGTTGCCGGTGGGGAGCGCATAACTGGCGTTGGTGGCCCCGGGAATGTTGGTCCAAGCCACCCCGCCGCTCCCGCCATCCGTCCGCCATTGATAATTGTACGACCCGACGGCGCCGCTTTCCACCAAGCCCAGCGTCACCGTGGCGCCTTGATAAACCAGGTTCTGGGCGGGGGTCAGGCTCGGAGCCGACAACAGGAACGAAGCCGCCTCGACAGCCAGCGGACCGGCGACGAAGTTGTTCGACACCTCCAGGGCCGTCAAAACGCCGCTCATCACCCGGGCGGCCGCGATGTCGCCGTCAAAGATATTGCCGCCCCCACTGTCCGTGCCGCCGTTGGACTGGCCGACTTCCACGGGGGTCTGGACGGTCTGCAGACCGGCGCCTCCGGTGTGATTGGCCACCCCATCCTGATACAGTCTCAACGTGGTTTGGTCATAAGTGACCACAATATAATGCCAGCCCGTGGTGGGGCCTGACCAGGACGTGTCCGAATTGCCATAGTAGGCCGTGAAGCCGCCATAAGCAGCCGTGCCGTATCCAAAATCCCGGGTCTCCGCCTTCGTCGTCGTCGAAGACCCCCCGTCAATTCCATAGTTCAACACGGCTTGCTGGGTGGGGACACTCGGGACGTAAATCCAGGCCTCCATCGAAAAGGTCCCGTTGCTGTTGATCTCCGCCGGGCTTAACCCCGCCGAAGACAAAGCCTGCGAAGCGTTCCCGTTCACGGCGAGCGCGGTGACCGGCACTGAGTTCCAAGGGACGGTGGCGGTGGTCAAAGCGCCGCCGCCGGCTTCTTGGAAGCCGCCCACGGAGACCGGGTAATAGCTTCGGTTGGTCCAGGTCGCCGTGACGCCGTTGGCCAGGTCCTCCGACGCCAGGCTCACAATCAGATCGCCGGCCAATTGCAATGGCGGGCGGGGCAGGACCGTCAGCATCGCGGGCGCGCTGGCGGCCGAACCAAGGGCGTTGCTCGCCACGAGTTCGTATTCATTGGTGGCCAGCGCCAGATTGGTCAGGGTCAGGGTGGTGTTGGTTTGTCCGGTGAGGGGGGCAAAAGTGACCCCGTTGTTCGTACTGACTTCCCACTGGTAGCGGATCGGGGTGTTGCCGGTGAAGGCGGCGGTAAACGTGGTGGCCGAGTATTGATACGCGACGGTGGATCCGGCGGGGGTGGTGTTTGCCGTCACGATGGGGGCGGACGGTGCCAGGATTTTCAGGACCACCGGCGCACTGGTGGCCGCGCCCAGGCTGTTGCTGACGATCACGCTGTAATAGGGGGAGGAGGCCAGGGTGAGATTGCTCAGGACCAGCGAACTGTTCGTGGCCCAGGCCAAAACCACGCTGTTTGATTCCCATTGATACTGCAACGGCGGCGTGCCCAGCGCGAGCTCGGAAAGCACCACCGAATTGCCCACAAACACGTTGGTGGAGGGGGAGGCGGTTGGAATGGAGGCCGTGGGCGCGCCGCCTTCATACAGGTTCAACACTGCGTTGGAGCCGAGGTCGTAGTTGTAGACGCGGGCGTCGTAAATCTCAAAGACCCCGTAGTTGCCAAAGTTGTTGCCGCTTGGACTGTCTTTGCCGCCCAGGACGAGGTGTTCCACCGGCGCCAGATTATACAATCCGTTGTTGGTCTCCTGGGCGCTCAGCACCCCGTCCACATACAGGTCGCGCAGGCCCGTGGTCACGTTGTAGGTTCCGACATAGAGATGCCACCCGCTGTAACTGCTGGGAATGCTCTTGGTGGCCAGATCTTCGGCGCCGCCATATTGCTGCCCATTTTGCCCCAGGGTGATCGTGCCCGCGTTTCCGCGCACCGTCCAACATGCGTTGTTGCCGTTGTCAACGCGGAGCTGCCAGCCGGGACCTTCACCATATTTGGACACCCACGGATTCCAGCCGCCCGGTTCGCCTTTGGCCCAGACGGCCACGGTCATCGCGTTCTGGATTTGGCTGTCGAACGTGTTGGTGTAGTGCGCGTCCAACGTGGACGAGTTGCTGATGGCCATGCCGGTGTCACCGTTGTAGAGCCAAAGCGATTGACCGGGCCGGCCGGCCGGCACATCGTTGGTGAACACATAGTGGCCGGCACCGATCACGTAGCCGTCGTGCGTGCCCGCCGGCGAATAACCCGAAACATCGGCCAGGCCGGCCGGTCCGTCCAGCCATTCACCCACCAGGCCCGGGGTCGCCCCGGCCCGGGCGGCCCACAGCAGGCAGAGGCCAACCATCGCTGACTTAAACCGTTGAGATTGAATGCGATTGTCTTGCACTGTGTTCCTAGCCGCAGCTACAGTGAAGCGAGCCGCGGGTACAGCCCACAGCTTGACACATCTGTAAATCTAAAGCAAATTATAATTTATAGGAATGTTACGTTTGCAGCCAGCATTCAGCTTGCCGGGCCAATTCCGTCCGGCGGACCCGGCCGACGGGTCGAAGCCGGGGGCTTGCCGGAAGCCAGGCGGCCTCATCGCCAGGATGGCTGCCGCCATTCCGGCCGGCGGATGGCCGCCCGTCCCACCCATTTTGAAAACCCGCCGCCCGCCGATGCTGATCTCAGTGACGGCCGTGTTTCTGTTCACGGCGATGCTGGTGTGGGGACAAACGAACAACGTCGCCGTTACGAATCACCCCGCGGAAATTGCGGAGGCGCCGGCGGGCGAAGTTGCCGGCCCGGCCGGCCAAAGCCGGGCGCGGGTGCCGGCCTTGGAAGCAATCCGGGCGGACTGCATTCAAAAACGCCGGATGGTTTGCGGTCGGATACTCCAAGTGCTTCCCGAGGGCCTGGTCGTGGAGAGCGGCTATCTGGATCTGTTGCAGCGGCCGCTGGGGCGTTCCTGGCTGGTGACGGGCACGGTTTTGGCCGGCCGCACGCCCAATCTGGTGGAAGGCAAAGAACCGGGAGCGGTTTGTGCCGGCCTGGTGTTTCTCACCGATTATCCCAAATCACGCCGCACCAAACCCAAGCCGTTTGACTATGTCATCCTGACGGGCTACCCGGCCGGCCAATACACCTACACGCCGGTTGGCACCCTCCAAAGAACCGTCCGCCGGTTTTCCGCCAGTCTTTCGGCGGCCGTCAGCCTGAATTACTTGGCCGGGACAAACGCGGCCCCGGCGCGCGCCGCCGGAGTGAAATGACGTTTCTCCAGCACGGATTCAAGCACCGGGGTGGGGACGGCTCGTTCCCATAGTTTGCAAGTACTTATGATGGCAATTCCTTATGTAAGCGCCATTCCCCTGTAAGGGCGCCGGAGGGCATTTTAGCCGGCGTATCTCGCGGCCAAGATACGATTCTTGCAAAAAGGGTGTGAAAAACATGCCTTGGAAGAATTTTGTCTCCCCCCCCTGTTTTTGTTTTACCCATAAAACAATTTATTGACATTAAATAAAAACTGCGCCAACTTGTGACCGTTGCGGTCTTAAACCAGCGGGACCGCCCGTCATAATCAATCATGGGCAGAAAAACTGTAAATCCTGACCGGTGCCATCAGGCCGGGCCGGGGGCCAAACTGATTCGGGCGGCGTTTTCCGGGCAGGAGGACGTGCCCGATGACCAATTGGTCTTTTGTGGCATTTTCCCCGCTGTTATCTATATTTGGCCGCCGCACATGGAGAATATCCCATGAGAACAAAACGACAGATTGAGAAACTGGGCTGCACCGCGCTGGCCTGCGCCACGTCCGCGCTGGCGGTCGCACAGGAATCCACCACCAACAACACCGTGGCTCTGCCGGACAAATCCCCGGCCACCG
>Ga0182012_10000919_pt1 | contig 32466 bp, 30 predicted proteins | sample 612S2SmetaG_FD_120486 | JGI IMG/M metagenome (GOLD analysis project Ga0182012, IMG submission 120486) | Permafrost microbial communities from Stordalen Mire, Sweden - 612S2S metaG | ecosystem: Environmental > Terrestrial > Soil > Wetlands > Permafrost | place: Sweden: Stordalen | collected...
CGATGCGTTCATGTCGGCCGCGGCGCAGACCCGGCGCAACATCGACACGCTGGTGGCAATCATCGACGGCGACTGCGCTGCGACCGTCAACTCCGCGACCGATGAACTCGGCGCCGCTGAAACCTTGGCCCGGCATCAGGCCAGCGAAGAACCGGAACCCGATACCCGCCGATTCCTCACCGCGGTGCACGCGCTACGCCAGATCGAAGGGTCCGTTATCACCGCTGCAACCAACCTCGGCGCGCGCGACAGCGTGAAAGTGCCGCGGTTAGCATTTCCCTAACAGCACTCCAAGGAGCAATTCCATGGCCACTCCGAATCTCCCGCCGGGTTTCGACTTCACCGATCCCGACATTTACGCCCACCGAGTACCGGAGCAGGAGTTCGCGGAGCTGCGCGCGACGGCACCGATCTGGTGGAATGAGCAGCCGCTCGATCAGGGTGGGTTTGGCGACGGCGGCTACTGGGTGGTCAGCAAGCACCGCGACATCCGCGAGGTGTCGCTGCGCAGCGACGTCTTCTCCTCGGCCGAGAAATCCATCGTGCCGCGCTACCGGGAAGACTTGGCGCAGGGCCAGATCGAGGCCGGCCGGACGTCGATGATCATGATGGACGATCCCGAACACAGTCGATTGCGCAAGATCGTCGCCCGCGCCTTTACGCCGCGCGCGGTCGATAGACTGCGCGCCGACCTCGCTGAACGTGCGCAGCTGATCGCCAGCCAGGCTGCGGCGGAGGGCTCGGGTGACTTCGTTCGCCAGGTGGCCTGCGAGTTGCCGCTACAGGCCATCGCCGGCCTCCTCGGGGTGCCGCTCGAGGACTACGACAAGCTGTTCCACTGGTCCAACAACATGATTGGCAGCGACGACCCCGAATTCGCCGACAACGACTCGCTGACGTCAGCGGGCGAATTGATGTGGTACGCCATGCAGTTGGCGGCGCAAAAGCGCGAGGTGCCGGGTCAAGACATCATCACGACGCTGATCGAAGCCGATGCCGACGGCCAAGGGCTCTCCGAGGCCGAGTTCGGCATGTTCATGGTCACGCTGGCCGTCGCCGGCAACGAGACGACCCGCAACTCGATCACGCAGGGAATGATGGCCTTCACCGACAATCCCGACCAGTGGGAGCTGTTCAAGGGGCTGCGACCGAAGACCGCGGCCGACGAGATCATCCGTTGGGCCACCCCGATCACGGCGTTTCAGCGCACCGCCCTGGAGGACACCGAGCTCGGGGGCGTGCGAATCAAGAAGGGCCAGCGGCTGGTGCTGTTCTATCGCTCTGCCAACTTCGACGAAGAGGTCTTCGACGCCCCTCACACCTTCAACATCCTGCGCAACCCCAACCCGCACGTCGGATTCGGCGGCACCGGCGCGCACTACTGCATCGGCGCCAACCTGGCCCGCATGACGATCGACCTGATGTTCAACGCGATCGCCGATCAAATGCCCGACCTGAGTGCCGCGGGGGATCCCGAGCGGCTTCGGTCGGCCTTCATCAACGGCGTCAAGCACTGGCAGGTCGACTACCAGGGCAGCTGCCCCGTCGCCCATTAAATCACCGGCAATACGCTTTCTAATTTATGTATGGCCGGCGCCTGGGATTCGGCGCCGAGATTGAAATAGCGGCGCCGAAACTGCACGCACATCGCGATTTGCCTGACCACACCCTGAGTGCAGTTTCGGCGCAAAGAGTCGTTGACAGCCATTACCACTGGCCATACATTGTGTGAGAGTTGTCCCGCGAGCTTCGCCCCCGCGGATCCGCGCTAAGGAGACCGCCATGACCGTGGGTGCCGCTCCTGCAAGCGTTTTCGACGCCGATCTACCGACGCTCGCGTACGACGTCGAGGAGACTCCCGCCGAGGTATATCCCCGCCTGCAAGCAGCGCAAAGGCAAGCCCCCATCGCGATCGGACCATTCGGTCCCGAAGTGCTGTCCTATCAACTCGTGCGTTCGGTTCTGCGTGATACCCGGTTCCAGATCCCACCCGGCATGAACCTGCTCGTCCAGGGCATCACATCGGGTCCCTTGTGGGACAAAGTGGTTAACAGCCTGCTGTGCCTGGAGGGAGACGCGCACCATCGACTGCGCAGTCTGTGTTCCAAAGCCTTCACCCCGCGAACAGTCGCGCGCCTGCACGACACCATGGCCGATGTGATGAACGAGCTGGTCGATCAGGTTGCCGACGCGGGACGCTGTGACGTCGTCACCGACATCGCGCGCCCGTACCCCGTCCCGATCATCTGCGCACTGCTCGGCGCGCCCCGCGAGGATTGGCAACAATTTTCCTTGTGGGCAGACGACGTCTTCAAAGCCTTCACCTTCACCGTCGACGTCCGCGAGGTCGAGCCTGTCGTCATGCGCGCGTGGCGAGAACTCGACGACTACGTCGACGACATGGTCGCCCGGCGCCGGCACAGCCTGACCGACGACCTGCTTTCCGACCTTATTCGTGCCGAGGACGACGGTGATCGGCTCAACACCGCCGAACTGCGGATGCTCGCCGGAGGCCTGCTTCTGGCCGGGACTGACACCACGCGAAATCAAGTGGCCGCCTCAGTGCAAGTCCTCTGTGAGCACCCCGAGCAATGGGTACTGCTCAAGGAGCAGCCCGAACTGGCGATGCGCGCGGTCGAGGAAACCATGCGCCACTCGCCGATCGCGTGCGGAACCCTTCGCCTGGTGGGCGAGGACGCCGAGCTCGACGGCTACCTTTTCCCCGCGGGCACGATGGTCGTCGTGAATACCGCTGCGGCTAACCGTGATCCAACCATCTACCAAGACCCGGACCGCGTCGACATCACTCGCGAGGACGCACCGGCAATCCTGACTTTCGGCGGCGGCGCGCACTACTGCCTGGGCGCCAACTTGGCCAGGCGCGAGATTGCCGAAGCACTGACCGTCCTCGCCCAACGGCTGGTGAACCCGCGTACCGCCGGACCGGCACCGTGGAAGCCGATGTTGACCCTGAGCGGACCGACGACCCTGCCCATCGAATTCGACCGCGCCTTATAGGCCCGCGAGCGCTACCTGCGGGTGGTGCAGCGACCAGGGATGGGCCGATTCCAGTTGGGCGGCAATACGAATGAGAATGTCCTCCCGACCATAGGCCGCCACGAGTTGGATGCCGATGGGGATGCCCTCGGCGTTGCGGTGCAGGGGAAGGTTGATCGCCGGTTGCCCGCTCATGTTGAACGGAGGCGTGAACGCGGCGAACCGCCCGCCGCGGACCATCGGGGCTGTTGGATCCTCAGGACTGTTCTCGAATTCCGTTAGTGGTGGCGGCGGTTCGGCCAGCGTCGGCGTGAGGAGCAGATCCCAGCCGTCGGCCCACCATTGCTGCAGCGCCCGCCGGAACGCCCACCCGGCCGCCTGCGCGGTGGCGTAGTCGACCGCGGTCAGCCGCTGCGCCAGCTCGATGAGCACCCAGTTGACCGGCTCGATATCTTGTGCGGTCACCTCGCGCCCCAGCGTCTCGCCGATCGCACGCGCGCCCATCGCCATCTGCGTTGCCCACAGCGTCATAAACCGGAGCGGCAACGTGTCATCGGCGAGGCAGGCCGGATAGGCCGGCTCGACGATGTGCCCGAGGCCCTGAAGCATCGACGCCGCTGAGTGCACCGCCAAAATGCAGTCCTCGTGCAGGAATTCGCCGCGCGGATGGACATCGAGCAGGCCGATGCGCAACCGACCCGGATCGGCTCCGACTTCCTCGAGGTACGTCCGTCGCGGCGCGGGAGCGATCACGGTGTCGCCGATACCCGGGCCGCGCACCGCTTCGAGCAGTCCGGCCGTATCCCGCACCGTTCGGCTCACGCACAGTTCCACCCCCAGGCCCGCCTCGGCCCGCGCCGGGCCAACGGAGATCCGCCCCTGGCTGGGCTTGAGTCCCACCAGCCCGCAGCACGAGGCCGGGATGCGGATGCTCCCGCCCCCGTCCGACGCGTTGGCAAACGGAACCATCCCGGCTGCTACCGCGGCAGCGGCGCCGCCGCTGGAGCCACCCGGCGTGCGCTGCAACGCCCACGGATTGTGGGTCGCGCCCCAGGCCACCGGCTGTGCGGTCGGCAGGCTGCCCATCTCCGAGCTATTCGTCCGTCCGGCGATGACCAGCCCGGCCGCCTTGAAGCGGGCCACCAGCGTGGTGTCGGCGGCGTCGATCTTGCCCGCCTCTTTCAGCGCCACGTTGCCGTTCGACAGGGTCTGCCCCGCGAAGCTCGTGTAGAGGTCCTTGAGTAAAAACGGGACGCCGCGAAACGGGCCGTCGGGCAGGTCTGGATCCGCGGCCACCGACCGGGCGTGCTCGAACCATCGCATGACCACGGCGTTCAACGACGGGTTCGACCGCTCGATCCGCTCTATCGCCGCCTCCAACAGCTCGCTCGGCGTGACCTCACCTTTAGCCACCAGCGTCGCCTGGTCTGTGGCATCCATCCACCGAGTCTCGTCGGCAAGAGCGCTCATGACTCCCGGTTTACCACGCCCCGAAAGACACGGACCGCAGATGATGGTCCGGGATCAAGACGGCCGCTTTCCCGGCCCCTGGTTCTAACCCGGCCGGCTGAGGCGTCCCGGCTATCCCGCTCGCACCCCAAAGCGGTCCCCGCTACTCGCCGGATAGGCGTGGACGAGGGCGGACGATAGCTTCGGCACGGCATGGGTGAGCGTGTGTTCGGCGTCGTGCGCGATGCGGTGGGCGTCGGCGAGGCTGGTGGTGGGGTCGATGTCGAGTTCGGCGTCAGCGTGCAGGCGGTGCCCGATCCACCGCATCTTCACGCTGCGAACGCCAGTGACGCCGGGTTGGGCGGCCAGCGCGGCTTCGGCGTTGTCGACGAACGCGGGGTCGACCGCGTCCATGAGCCGGCGGAAGATGTCGCGGACCGCGGTGCGCAAGACGGCGAGGATGGCAACAGTGATGACCAGGCCGATGATCGGGTCGGCTAGCGGAAAGCCCAGCGCGACGCCGCCTGCACCGAAAAGCACCGCCAGTGAGGTGAATCCATCGGTGCGCGCATGTAGGCCGTCTGCGATGAGGGCCGCCGAGCCGATCCGGCGACCCACTCGGATGCGGTAGAAGGCGACGAGTTCGTTGCCGATGAATCCGGCGAGACCAGCGGCTGCGACCCAGCCGACATGCTCAATCGGAATGGGGTTGATGAGGCGGCGGACCGATTCGATGCCGGCGATGATGGCCGAGAGAGTGATCATCGCCACGACGAACAATCCGGCCAAGTCTTCCGCACGCCCGAACCCATAGGTGTAGCGCCGCGTGGCGGCCTTGGTGCTCAGGGCGAAAGCGATCCACAGCGGGATTGCAGTGAGTGCGTCGGAGAAATTGTGGACGGTGTCGGCTAGCAGAGCGACCGATCCCGAGATCACCACGATCACGATCTGGGCGACCGCCGTCATGCCGAGGACGAGCAGGCTGATCTTCACCGCCCGGATACCTGCTGCGCTTGATTCCAGTGCGCCGTCAATACTGTCGGAGACATCGTGGCTATGCGGCGCGAACACTTCCCGCAGCGCGGCGCCTAACTTGCCGCCGCGTCCGCCGTGGCTGTGATCGTGTCCATGGTCATGACTGTGAACAGCGTCGTGGGTCATGATCGGCGTCCGTTCCGTCGGGCCGGATTGGAGTCGGCGTCGGATCTGTCAGGGTGCAGGGTCGCCAGTTCGGCGGCGTCGCGATGGTGGCCGGGTATGCCCGGTCCGGCGTGCTCGGCATTGAAGACGGCATCGGTAACCAGTTGTCGAATGTGGTCGTTGTCGAGGCTGTAGAAGATCGTGGTTCCCTCGCGGCGGGTTCGGACCAGGCGCGCCATCCTTAGCTTCGCGAGGTGCTGAGATACCGACGGAGCGGGCTTCCCAACGTGGGTGGCCAGGTCGTTGACCGACATCTCGCGGCTCACCAACGCCCACAACAGGTGAACGCGGGTGGCATCGGCCAGCATCCTGAACACTTCAACCACCAGGTTCACCTGGTCCTCGGGAAGCCGGCGACCACAAGCGCCAATATCTGCATTCATACGCAGATAATAGACCGAAGCGGGCAGCCAGGGCAATGCGGATTCGCGCTCGTCATCTACGCAACGCAGACAGCGTTCATTCGAGATCGCTGACCTGTCCATGCAGTCCCCCTGTGACTCGAAGGCTGGCAGCGCCAAGGCTCATGACTTAGTGCTCTATCGCACCCCCAGGGGTCGGTGTTCAGATCGACGTGACAAACAGCCGCACGCGCCGGAGTGATCTCGACCTGCTGAACCAGCACCTCCAGGCCCGATGAGTCTTGCCAAGGCCAACACCCGGGGGAGGAAATGCCATGATGGTCGCCGCATTTTTCTTGGGCTTGGCGGCGGTGCTGATGGCCGTCTATTGGTTGATTGGGCGCGACATCGATCGTGCGGTGAAGCACAAGGACGCCCACTGATCTCCTCGTTGGTGGCGAGATCACGGTGTCAGCGCCGTGGTGGGTGATGCGGTGGGCTTCGTTATTGACAGCTGGTGAATCCGACGCGCGGCCAGCGCGGCAAGTGCACCGATGGTTCCAGAGTGTGTCACCGCATTTCCGCGCGTCGCGCATGAGTTGTGACAACACTGTGACAACGACGGCCGCACGACTATCCTGAACCGCCGTGTCAGTGCGGCCAATGGCATCAATCGAACACGCAGTACCACAACAGCTCTCAACTCAACAAGACACTGAACTGCGACCGCGCCAAAGTTAACAGCATTGGCATCAACGAGGCCCCCCAGTGGTCGTTCAGGGCTTGGGTGGCGGTGGCGTGGCCAGGGCGATGGTGAGTTCCATGATGGCGCGCGAGTCGTGGAGGCGGTCGCCGAAGAGCTCACGCAGTTGGCGCACGCGATAGCGGACCGTGGACGGGTGGACGTACAGGTCGGCGCCGATGTCCTCGCGGCGGCCGTGGTTGAGAAGCCAAGACCGCAGCGTTTCGGTCAACCGGTTACGCGCGGCGGGTGTCAGAGATTGCAACGGCGCGAGCACGTCCGCCCGAAGGTCGGCGAGCGCTTCGGTGTCGGCGCTCAGCACCAACTCGGGTAGGTACCGCTCGGTGTCTATCACGCCGGTATGGGGCAGGTTCAGGACGATCGCGCGGCTTAGCCGCCGCACCGAGGTGTCCACGTGCATCCACGGGCGGGCCGGTCCGATTACCGTGCCGGGGATGCTCAGCGACGTGATGAACGGCTCGCGGGCTCTGCCACCGACACCCGGTATGAGCGCCGTGCTGTACGAGCGGACCGACGGCGGGACTGCGTCGTCGGGCACGTCCAGGGCCCGCGGGTCGGTCCAGGCGGTGACCGCCGTCGCACGACGGCGGCGGGGTGTCGCCACGGCCGTCAAGGTCTCCGGCGGCCGCCAGCCCGCGCGCTCGGCGGCCTGCGCGAGGTCCCCCGCGGGGGAACCGCGCACGAGGAGCCGGGCGAGTTCCTCGCGGTGACGTTGCCGAGCGACGCCCAGTCGTGCCTGTTCGGCGGCCTGACCCGCGACGCCGGCTGCCGACATCCGGTCGAGGTAGGCAAAGATCAATTCGGCGAAGACGACCAGGGTCTCAGATGGCACCTGCTGAGCCATCGCGACCGCGCTCCACTCCCGCCACAGCGTGCGCGCGCCCACTCGAAACGCCGCCAATTGGACCTCGGGTGACCTGCCCTGGCGCGCCTCCTCTTGCCCGAGCGCGTAGCTGAGGTCGAGCAACCGCATGATCGATGGCGAGGTGTCTGGATCGGCCTCGGCGCGAGTGAGTTCGATGAACCCGGTCATTGTCTCCTGCACGAAGTGCGTTATGACGCGCCACAACGTGCCGCCAGCCGTGCCGCGGTATGCCGGCACCTCATTCATCACCTCGCTGACCGCGCGCTCACCGAGCGCCGGCAGCCCAGCCCATAAGGCGTCGAGCAGTTCGTCAGGTAGCCGGACGCGACGCGATCGGCCGGACGAAGGATCCATGGGACGCCACCTCACCGGAATCGTAGGTTATGCCGCAGTCAGCCCCGCGGCGATAGGGGCCTGGCCGGCCGAAGGCAGCCATCTTTGTCCTCTGGGGGCAGAAAAGGACCGTTGGTTTGACGCTTGAGGGCAAGAATTCGTCTCCTCGATACCTACAGGATAGAACACACCGGCCACGGAGTGGGTTCCGCTGCTCACCGCTGCGTACCGCCCCCTCAGCCAACACAGTGCGGTCACCGCAAGCTCGGTCACCTGATCAACGGAAGGGACCTCATGGGCCACTACATCACTAACGTTCGCGACATCGAGTTCAACTTGTTCGAGGTCTTGGGTCTGGGCGCGGTCCTCGCTTCGGAGAATTACGGCGATCTCGACGCCGAGACGGCACGCACGATGCTCCACGAGGTAGCGCGTCTGGCCGAAGGGCCACTCGCCGATTCATTCGTTCACGGTGATCGCCACCCCCCCGTCTTCGATCCGGACAATCACACTGTCGCGGTGTCGGCAGAACTGGCCAAGTCCGTTCAGATCGTCAAAGACGCCGAGTGGTGGCGCATCGGCATCTCCGAACGTGTTGGCGGCGTAGCCGCCCCGGCCGCTCTCATGTGGGCCATCAATGAAATGCTGATGTGCGCCAACCCGTCGGCGGCGTTCTTCTACGCCACCGGACCCGCCATAGCTCACGCGTTGGCAATCGAAGGCAACGATCAGCAGCGACATTGGGCCGCGGGCGGTTTGGACCGAGGCTGGGCAGCCACCATGGTGCTCACCGAGCCAGACGCCGGTTCCGACGTGGGTGCCGGCCGCGCCACGGCCATCGCACAGCAGGACGGAACGTGGCACATCGAAGGCGTCAAACGGTTTATCTCCGGCGGTGACGTGGGCGACACCGCTGAGAACATCTTTCATCTGGTGCTCGCCCGCCCGCAGCACGCGGGGCCGGGTAGCAGGGGACTCAGCCTGTTTTACGTACCGAAGTTCTTGTTCGACCCCGACACGCTGGAACTGGGCTCCCGCAACGGCGTTTTCGCAACCAATTTGGAACACAAGATGGGCCTCAAGTCCTCGCCGACATGCGAACTTACCTTCGGGGGGCATGGTGTACCCGCCGTCGGCTATCTCGTCGGCGACTCCCACAACGGGATCGCCCAGATGTTCACTGTCATCGAGCACGCCAGGATGACCATCGGAGTCAAGTCAGCCGGGACCCTGTCGACCGGCTATCTCAACGCACTGGCCTACGCCAAGGAGCGCATCCAGGGCGCCGACCTACTGCACATGAACGACAAGAGTGCCGCGCGGGTCGCCATCATCCGTCACCCAGACATACGCCGCAGCCTAATGACACAGAAGGCCTACGCCGAAGGGCTGCGGGCTCTCTATATGTACACAGCAGCCCATCAAAACGAGGACGTCGCGCGACACGTTTCTGGTGCCGACGCCTCGATGGCGCATCGCGTCGACGATCTGCTGCTGCCAGTCGTCAAGGGCGTCGGCTCGGAGCGCGCCTACGCGGTACTGACGGAGTCGTTGCAGACCCTGGGCGGATCGGGGTTCCTGCAGGACTATCCGATCGAGCAATACATCCGCGACTCCAAGGTCGATTCGCTATATGAGGGCACAACCGCAATCCAAGGCTTGGATCTGTTTTTCCGCAAGATCATTCGGGACGGTGGCGAGGCCCTCGATTACGTGGCATCACAGATTGCGACAACCATCGACACCTGCGACGGACGGTCTGGGGCTGCCGTGCATCTGCGCCGAGCCCTCGGCGACATCCAGGCGATGACAGCGACAATGACCGGATACTTGATGGCGGCGTCCGACCTACCGACCGAACTCTACAAAGTCGGATTGGCCTCGGTGCGCTATCTCAGCGCGTTGGGTGATCTGCTGATCGGATGGCGCCTCCTTGAGCAAGCGAAAGTGGCCAGCGCGGCTTTGGAGTCGGCAGCGATGCACGACCAGGCGTTCTATCAGGGAAAGATCGCGACTTCGAGTTTCTTCGCCGCTAACGTGCTGCCCCACCTCACGTCGACGCGCACCATCATCGAGTCGCTCGATGATGACATCATGACCTTGCCCGACACCGCCTTCTGATCAGATGAGGCCAAATCCACAACAGCGCATGGCACCAACTGGCGACCGCACGGATCGAAACCCATCCAATCTGCTCCGGCAAGCCACACCTCGGCCAGGCCACCGCAGCGCCAACTACCGCGCCACACCCACCCGCGTTCGGCACTTGTCAACCGCCATCCGTTACCCGTACGACCGGTGCGCGCGCCTCGGCCCTGACGGTCTCATGCCGGCGGCGGACTTTGCGTGCGCATCCTCGACCCCACCACCACCTGCCTGTCGACTGACGGACATTGCGGTGAATCACATGATGACGCGCGGATCACACGCGCCACCAGCTGACAGCGTGCCGTCTTTCCCGAAGCTCCGCTGTCACGCTGCGATAAGTACATCGCGCCGAAATTCCGCGGCATCCCCGCCACCGGAGCAGGCGCACCGACCGGAGTCGCCCAGATGACACCAGACGCGTGGGCGCGACTGGGCCCTGGCAGCAGCGGCGGTGGTGATTTAGGCGTGCTCGACCTGATCGCCAACCGGCTTCGGCTTGGCTGCAAAGACGACGGCGCCGTCCTCTCAATCGTGGTGGAAGGGGGCGGAATGCGCGGTGTCATCTCCGCTGCCATGTCCGCTGCACTGGAGACCTTGGGAGTAACCCAAGTCGTCGATCTGATCGTGGGCACTTCCGCGGGCGCCGCCAACGCCGCTGCGATGGCAGCAGGAAAGGCATCAACCCTAGCCACCGCATATCAAGAGATCTTCTGCGCGCCAGGGTATTTCAACGCCAGACGGGCCTTTCAAGGTCAACCCATCCTGGATGGAGCCCGAATCATCAGAGAGATTGACGCCCTGCTTGACCTCGACACTCACCTCCTCGACGAACAACGTCCGCACACGGCATTCGTGGCCACCGACGTCGATGATGCGCGTGCCGTTGCTCTCACCAATTTTGCCAACCGTCAGGACGCCGCGCTGTGTATGCAGGCATCGGCACACCTGCCTCTGATCGGCGGGCCGCCACTTCACCATCGCGGTCGCAGATGGCTTGACGGCGGTATCGCCGAAAGCATCCCGATCGCTTCAGCGATGGCGCTCGGCGCGACACATGCCCTCATCCTCGCGACCAAACCGTTGGGAACCCCTTCGACCATCGGGTGGACCGACCGCGCCATCGCCGCCTATCTGAGCCGTCTGAACCCAAGCCTTGGCCTGCTGTACCGTTCCAGGGACATAAGGAACGGACAGACAATCCAGTCCATTTTGTCCGGCACTTTGCGGCAGACGATGACTTACGTGCTCGCGCCGAGACCAGGCGACGTCATCCCAGGCAAAACGCAACGCAATGCTGAGTTCACCAGACTCGCCCACGAATCGGCTGTGGCCACGCTGCGCATCGCCCTTCGTAAAACTCCACTCGGTCCATGGGTCGACCGAGATTGACACCAACCCCCGCGGGGTACCGGCGGACGGTTGCTGAGTGCAGCAGTTGGCCGTGGACCTTCGGGTCGTCGCAAAGATCCCGGATCAGCTTTCCCTTATAGATGCCGCGTCGTTGCCGATTGGCACTCTGACCGGCTGGGAGGCTCCGTTCCGCGATCAGCCGGCCCTACCGCCGGGAGCAAGATCGTCATCGAAACCTGACGACGCCGACGAAATTCTGAAAATGATACGAGCGCCGTCCAGATCACCAAGCGTGCTCAAGTCACGTCCCGAACCTCGCCTATCCGGTACTTCTCGGATAGGCAAGAGGAACTGTTCGCCGACGCGGACATGCTGTGCGCGGCTTAGTGCGGCCGTGCTCGCACCACTGATCAACCGTCTTCTGCTTGACCCGCTGGGCACGGAGCCTGTCCTCATCACCGCTTGCGAGCGCCGAGCCGTGATCGAAGCTTGGACCGAGGCGAACATCACCCGTCCTGGGGCCTGCAAGACCGCCCAATTGTGCGCATGCCGGTCAGTGTTGGCGATCCACGCATCCAAGACGAGATACCCCGCGAAAACATCGAATGCGGGCCAATCGGCGTAACTTTGTGCCAACCGGACCTCGCAGCCCTTCTAACGCTTCACGAATGGCGCTGATCGTGTGGCCGCGGCAGGACTTGACATCGAACTCATCGTCGCGCTCGGCAAGCAATGCAGCTCCCGCGGTCCATGCCCAATCGCGAGGCCGCATGTCTCGGCTCATCGAGCCGTAGACTCGCTCGTCGGTCCGTAGTTGGACAACCGTGGCAAGCTCAGTCTCCGCCGCAGGGAGCGCAATCAGTTTGGCGACCTCGTATGAGATTTTCTCTGCCCAGTCCTCTCCCCGAACGAGCACGTCGGGTTCGTGGCCGAGACGCTGACGTTCCTTTGACAGTTTGAGAGTTTTGATTCGGCGCGGCTTGAACAGCCAGTGCCCGGCGTGCCGCGAAGACTCAGGCCCTATGAACCATCGCTTCGCCTCATCACCTCCTGGTTCACTCTCTCCGCGAGTCCAGTCGGCGAGGTCGACGACTTCATAGCTGTCCACCACGGTGCGAACTCTGAGTGGATGCTCCGTCAGTCATGGGCAGGTAGGCCCGGCGCGCCCGCTCGGCGCTGAGCGTATGCAGATGTCACGACCACACAGAGTTACCCGCGTGTTGTGACAATCTGTGACATCTCGGTCCCCACAAATGCATCGGACCCCCTCGAAGGGGAGGCCTGACGCTGGTGGCAGGTACTGGATTCGAACCAGTTCAATCAGTTTGCTAGCGTGGGTGTTATGACCAGCGCAAACAGTGGATCTATCTGCTCTGACACTGGTCAGTGTAACAGAACCACGCTGAATCTTGAAGAAACTTGATACAGTCTTGTTAACCCAAGGCTGGCCCACGCCGACCCACGCCAGTACTCATACAGTATCGCGAGGCCCCGACACATGGCACCCAAGAAACGCAAGCAACGGCAGCCCGGCACCTTCGGCGCCGTCGAAACCCTCCCTAGCGGCCGCTACCGCGCCCGCTACCGCGGCCCCGACGGCCGCCGCTACACCGCCCCCACCCTGTTCCTGGCACAGCGGGACGCCCGTGGCTGGCTGGCGCTTCGCCAGGCCGAGATCATCCGGAAAGCGTGGACCCCGCCCGGCGCCGACGAACTCCCGAAACACAGGCTGACCTTCAAGAGCTACGCCGACACGTGGCTGGCCCAGCGCGACCTGAAGGATCGCACCCGTGAGCACTATTCCAAGCTCCTCGAGGATCATCTCTTACCGCGGTTCGGGGCGATGCCGATCGCGTCGATAACCGTCGACGACGTCAGAGACTGGCACTCGAACACGGGCACCAAAACACCGACGCTGCGCGCCCACTGTTACGGGCTGCTGCGCACGGTCATGAGCACCGCGCTCAGTGATGGCAAAATCCGCGCCAGCCCGTGTGTGATCCGTGGCGCCGGCAGCTCGCGGCGCGTCCACAAGATCCGCCCAGCGTCCCTTGACGAAATAGGCGTGATCACCCAGGAGATGCCCCAGCAGTACCAGGCCATGGTTCTCCTCGCCGCGTGGTGCGCTCTGCGCTTCGGCGAGCTGACCGAGCTGCGCCGCAAGGACATCAGCATCGTCGAGCCCACCGAGGAGCAATCGGCTCATGCATTAGCCAATTCCGAGGACGCGCCCGAGCCGTACGGGATTGTCCGCGTCGAGCGGGCCGTTGTGCGCCTCGACGAAGGCCCGAAAGTCACTACTCCCAAATCCGACGCCGGGCGCCGTGACGTCGAGATGCCGCCCCACCTGCTGCCCGTGATCAAGGACCATCTGACGCGGTTCGTCGACCCGGACAAGGACGCGCTGCTGTTCCCGAATGCCCACGGTGGCCACCTGACACCCGCTAGCCTCTACCGGCGTTACTACACCGCGCGCGCGGAGGCCGGGCGAGATGACTTGCGCTGGCACGACTTGCGACACTCCGGTGCCGTGCTAGCCGCGTCGACAGGCGCGACATTGGCCGAGCTGATGGCACGCTTAGGTCACAGCACCCCAGGTGCCGCTATGCGCTATCAGCACGCCGCGCAAGGGCGGGACCGCCAAATCGCCAAACTGCTATCAAAATTGGTGGAGGCCAAGGAATGACGGCGGTGATCATCTATTGCGATGGGCGTGAGAACGGGCCGCGGCATGAGCGTTGCCCCATCGCCCGCTATGACGGGCCTTACCGCGTCGGCAACAGAGAAAGCATCTGGGAACCTACTCGGACTTGGCAGCAACACGACTCGATCGTCACCGTGCCCGAATTTGAGCGGTGGGTCACCGACGACGACGACGCACAAAAATCAGGGAGGCTGAGTCTTCCGCAGTTACGCAGGCTGTTTCGCTATCGGTGTGAGCAGTGCAAGCCTAAGCCATTCGATCTGCAGCGCCACAACCATAACCATGACTTCGATGTGGAGCTTGCGCGGGACCACGTACTCGACGCGGTCGCTGATCGCGGTGAGATCGCGCTGCGGCACTTCGCCGTTGCCTGGAAATATCAAATCTCCCGAACACGCCGCCGATAGACACTGACTTTCGGCGCGATGCGCTAAGGTTCGCTTTGCCGCACTTTATGTCGGCCCTCTCTCCGGAGGCCACTAGTTCTGCATGCCTTCGGAGACCTTATGTCCAGTAATCCTGGCCGTTCCAACAAACTGCACGCTACTTCGTCGCGGCCTGCCTATCTGTCGATACGCGAGACCGCCGACTACCTCGGCGTAACAACTCGGACTGTGCATTCAATGGTGAGCGATGGCAGACTGACCGCTTACCGGCTCGGTGCGCGCGTAGTCCGGCTACGCCGCGACGAGATCGACGCCGCCATGGTGCCGTTCGGCGGCGGTGCGTAATGCCCGAACGAAATAGGCCGGACACTCCGGCCCGGCCCATCTCGACGACGCCAATCGCTAGCCCTGATTCTACTACCTCGACACCCACGACCGAGTCACAGCAAGTCAATTGGTGGTCTGTTCACGAATTCGTCACCGCAGTCCTGAGCCAGGCCAACGGCTGGCCGGTGGCAGGCACGCCCGCCTGGTGCTCGCTGGCGCACGACGACCCAGCTAAATGGGCTGCGCTCCTTGACGGAGCACAGCACTGGGCGCTGCGAGTGGAGAGCGCCCAGCAGTCCCGGGCGGAAGCGTCAAGGGCTGTAGCTGCAGCTGCGGACTGGCCGCGTATCGCGCGGGAGATAAACCAGCGCAAAGACTTCTACGCGGCACGGCCATGGCTCAGACGGGCGGCGTCGTGACGGGAGACCATGCTGAAATCCAATCTCGTGCGATGGCTGCGGTCGAACGCCATCGCGCGGAAACCAACGGTCAAGTAGAACCAGACCCAACGCAGGTACACCGCGGCCAGGCGCGGATGGCTTATCGTCTCGCTGATCGTTACGCCGGCAAACTGCTCCATGTCACCGGCCTCGGATGGCACCAGTGGGACGGCACGCGCTTTGCCTTCGACGACCGCGGGCGTGCCAAGCGTGCTGTGTTGGCCGAGCTGCGCCAGGCGCTGGCCGACAGCCTCGATGATAAGGAGCTGCGGGCCGACGTCCGGAAATGCGAATCAGCGTCCGGTGTCGCCGGCGTACTTGACCTTGCTGCAGCGCTCCGGCCATTTGCCTCGGCTGCAGGTGACCTCGACAGCGACGCACACCTTCTCAATGTCGCCAATGGGACTCTCGACATACGCACATTCGAACTGCGGCCCCACAGCCCCCACGACCGAATCACAAAAGTCTGTCGCGGCGCCTACCATCCAGGCGCTGAATCACCGCTGTGGACGGCGTTCTTGGCCCGCGTCCTACCCGACGCCGAGGTAAGGGGATTCCTCCAACGACTCGCCGGCATCGGACTGCTCGGCGCGGTTGTCGAACACGTCTTAGGGATCTTGACTGGCGTCGGCGCCAACGGAAAGTCAGTTCTCGACAAAGCGATTCGATATGCGTTCGGTGACTACGCATGCACTGCAGAACCGGACCTTTTCATGCACCGCGACGGCGGCCACCCCACAGGGGAAATGGACCTGCGTGGCGTGCGATGGGTCGTCGTCTCAGAAACGGACAAAGACCGACGACTCGCCGAAGCAACCATGAAAAGGCTGACTGGCGGCGACACGATCCGCGCCCGCCGGATGCGTCAAGACTTCGTCGAGTTCACGCCATCCCACACCCCACTGCTCATCACCAATCATCTACCGAAAGTTTCCGGCGACGACGCCGCGATCTGGCGCCGGCTGCGAGTCGTGCCCTTCGGCGTCGTCATTCCTGAAAAAGAACAAGACAACGAGCTCGACGCCCGACTACAGCTCGAGGCAGACGGCATTCTCGCCTGGGCGGTGGCCGGCTACCGCGATTACCTCGAGCGCGGTCTCGACGAACCCGCGACCGTACGCGAAGCAACCGACACCTACCGCCGAAACAGCGACGCAGTCGGCCGATTCATCGCCGACAGATGCCACACCGGGTCAATGTTCCGCGCAACGACCAGCGCGCTATACGCGGCCTGGCAGCGGTGGCAAGAGTCCGACGGATGCGACCCCGTAGGCCGCGGAGCTTTCGGCAACGCCCTAGACACCCGCGGCTACCCCGCAGCAAAACCCGTCCACGGCAAGCGATGGCGCAGCGGAATCGGGCTCTCCGAGGAGGTCGCTGCAGATGACGACTAGCAAGGGCACCTTTGGCACCTCTTTACGGGTTCGTCTAAGCGCACGCACGCTATCCCGTCATACCTGGCAAACGTGCCAAACGTGCCCAAAATCGGGTTGTTGCTGGTCAAGGCTCAGTTACTCGAAGCAACAGAATGGGACGCAGTCATGAAAGGGCGGCCAATCCGGCAGGCATACCAAGACACCGGGGCCCTCGAAGTCAGCTGCTCACACTGCGGCGCTGAGCCCGGCCACTGGTGTACCCGCGACGACCACCAGGTCCGCCGCATTCCGTGCATTGCCCGTGTAGTCGCCGGCGGAGTCGTTCCCAGCTCTGGACCGAGCTTGGGCCACAACTTCAGCGACCCCCGCCACGAAAGCGCGCAGCGATGAACACCTCTCAAATCGAGGCTGCGCTCACAGAACGTTGCGGTCTATGCGGCGCCAAGCCCGGGCAGCCGTGCCGCAACACGTTGCAACCCGAACTGCCACTGCACGGCCGAACCGTGCACTTCTACCGCATCACCAACACCAACACGAAAGGCACACCATGACCACCACTGAGCACCACAACGAAATCACCACCACCACAACAAATGAGAAGGGAACCCAACCAATGATTGATTTCGAAGCCGACTACTGCAAGGCGACCGACGTGCTGAAGTACGCCGCAGCGATTCTCCGGGAGCGAACTGACTGGACCACCGACGCTATCGGCGGTTCCGAGTGCGACGAGGATCACGAAACCGAGCTAGACGCGATCGACGCCATCGGCAAGGAAATAACTTCTCTCGCAGCACAATTCGGTGACCTTCACCACTACTCAGACGGGCGCCGTGTGAAGTCGAGTAAAGAGATTCAACTCGGTCTCACCACAAGCCATGTCTGGCATTACGACCCGCAGCAGGAGGAACGACGGTCGTGGCGTGGAAACCTGCCGTCGGGTGATCCCGACGTCCCGTCACCAGGCATCTACGAAGTCACCATTGATCCCGAGTGCCAGGAGATCCACGTTCGGGTCGCGCGGCTCGTCCCCGCGGGCGAAGTCTTCTAGCGCTTCGTCTAATTCACCGCGGGCCCGCGACAACGGCGTCCGGGCCCGCGGTGACCGAACCCTCTGACAACGAAAGGAGAGTCCCATGCGGATACGGCCCAAACGGTTCCGGGCGAATGTGATCACCAACGGCACAACCGCGCGGCCGATCACGCTAACCGCCGGGCCTGGGCTGCAATTCGATCTCGAGCTCGACGAGACACGCGATCTCATCCTGGCGTTGTACGACGCCTACGAGCGAGTACAACAGCGCGGCGTTGGTGGATGCTGACACCACGTCTGCTTCGGCTGGCGTTATTCGCCGCTGACCAGGAACTGAAGGCCAGGCGCGGAGACAAACTCCCACCCAAGCCGCCCATACAAGGGTGGGAGTCGGAGCTTGTGCGCGCACTCGAACTCGAGGTTTCCACTTCCGCATCCGGAAGTGCAACAGGTTGCACGCCAGGACAATCAGAAGCGAAAGCTCCCATCGGCGTTCGGGAAGCCGCGGAAATTCTCCGCTGCACAACCCGCTTCGTCCGACAGATCGCCCCCGAACTGGGCGCCGTGAAGGTCAGCGGCCGATGGCTCATCGAAGAGGCAGAAGTGATGACATACAAGGAGAGGCGCCGAAATGCCCGACTTGCCGGCTGAAGCAGAGGAAGCCATCACCCGGATGAGCGCCGGTGAATTCGCCGCACTCACCGCTAAACTCCGAGCCCCAGACGCGGCCGAGCAGATCCGAACCCACGCAGCCAAAGTCCTGTCTGGTTCGCAGCTCGACGCTTTCGTTTCCGCCGCTAACCCGGCCGCGTTCACCAACGAATCCGGTGCCGTCGACGGGGAAAAGGTCATTGGCCATCTGACCGCCATCCATTTGGCCGGCCACCCGCCGGCCACCCGTCCCGGCGACAACGCCCGAGCCGAGATCAAGAAGCGGTTCGGCGTCGAACATCCGCGCCCCGCACCGATCGAACGGCCCGGCGACGCAGGACGAGCTGCCGTCGCAAAACGCCACGGCACCAAAGCCACGAGACAGTAAAGGACCGACCCATGAACTCTGACCACATAACCGGCTCACTGATGCAAACGTACCGGAACACCCCGCTCACGCCTGATGACCTTCTACGACTCGCCGCCACAAAACCAAAACCCGCCGACGTCGAGGCGCCACGAGAAATCACCATCACCGGAAACAATGTCCCGGCCTGCTCACGGCCGTACATGAACCGGGCAATCGACCCAGAGACAGCGCGCACCATCACCCGCGGTCGCGTCCGGCCGCGCAGTTCACCACTACCTGATCAACAACACGAAAGACACGAAATGACCGACGAGACCGAGAAACCGACATACCGAGAGGCCGTCGCAGAGCTGCGCCGAAAATACGGCTACCCACCCGAGAAACCGACATACCGAGAGGCCGTCGCTGAGCTGCGCCGAGAGTTCGGCTATGCGCCCGAACCCGACGAGACCGACAACCGATGACCACGGCGGCGCGGCGCAGCCAGACGGAGATCCTGACTCCGCTGCGTTGCGCTGCGCCGCCGGTAGCCGATGACAGTGACCAGCGCGCCCGCCGCCGGAACACCCCGCCGACGACCCCCCGCAGACGGAGGTAGCAGCGGCATGACGTGGTCCGAGAAACAGACAGCCAGCGCGCAATTCGTCCACACACACGAATGGCGCAAACTCCGCCTACAGATCCTCAAACGCGACAACCATCAATGCCAAATCAAAGCGCCCGGATGCACTGGCGCCGCGAACATCGTCGACAAGATCCTGGCCATCAGCGAAGGCGGAAACCCGCGCGACCCGCGCAACCTTCGAGCCGTCTGCCACAACTGCCACAACGTCGAAACCCAGAAGCAAGCCAAACGCGGCCGCAACAGTTGGAAGCGCACGCCCGAACGCCACCCCGGGTTCAAGCGATGACCGCAGCCGCGACCATCTTGCTGGCGCCGGCCACCTCCGCGCCAGCTGCACGCTGGAAGACGTCAACCGTGGCGCGCTCGAGTCGGCTGCACGCTGGAAGACGTCAACCATGAGACCATCGCCGCAGCTCAACGAGGAGAGTTTCGGGTTGAAACTCTCCTCACCCCCCATGGGGACCACCCCGCCCCCCGGTGGCCGCCCCCGTCCGGGGTGCACTGTGGCTCGCAAGATGTACGACTCTGGGGGTTTTGGCCCGTACGCGGTTTTTCAGGGTGTTTCGGCTGATGAGTAGCGGTTTTGGGTACCTTGGGTACCGCCCGACAGCGGTTTCGTGCAGCTGGTGTGGGCAGCCTGTGCGCAACACGGCCCGCGGTGCTGTTCGGCGGTGGTGTTCCGATGCATGCCGGTTGAAGGCGTACCGGGATCGTCGCCGCTCTGGCGGTAGGGGTCGCTGATGGCCATGTACGACGCCGGCGATGCCCGATTGCGGATCGTTCCTGATGCGAGCCAGTTCCGTAAGGATCTCGACACGCAGATGAGAGGCCAGCTGGCCGAGTTCTCGATACAGGTCCGTGCAGACGTCGAGAAGGCGCGCGAGGACATCGACAAGTTCCGTGACGGCCAGCGGGAGCGTCCGGTGCATGTGCGTGTGCAGACCGAGACCGCGCGGGCCCGTGAAGAGATCGACCGGATGCGCGTCGAGCAGGAGTCGCGCCCGATGGACATCCGCGTCAATGTGGATGAGACCGCGGTGTCCCGGTTCTCGCGTGCGGTGGAGAATGCGCGGCGCGCAGTGGAGCGCGCCAACGACGGCATAATCGCGTCGGATCGCCGCGTCGCGAATAACCGGCTACAGGCCGCGTCCGCTAACGCCGCAATCGTCCAATCGGAGCGCGGGATCGAGAGTGCCCGCCGGCGCACAGCCCAGGCGAATGCCGAGGTAGATCGGCTCGAGCAGAAATTCTCTGATGCGCGCGAAAACCGGGCCGCCGAGATCAACCCGCTGCTCATCGCAGCCGAGAATGCGCTTGAGCGGGCTCGCGCGAAAGGCGACCTGGCAGGGATCGCCAGGAATGAAAACAACCTCAACGAGATGCGCAAAGCCCTCGGCTCGACGACAGAAGAACTGACGAAGCTGGAAGAGTCGCTTGCCCGGGCGAAGTTCCGTGCTCAGCAGGCTGAATCGGCTGAGGCCCAGGCCGTTGATAGTGGCGCGAATGTGCGGCGGCGGGCGCAGCAGGTGGAAGCGAGCCTCGCCGCGTCGATCGACGACACGACGCGGGCCCGGCAGCGGGCGACGTATGCCAGCCAGGATCTTGTTCGCACTGTCGATGACGAGATCAAGAAGAGCCGGGACTTGTCCCGCGAGCTCAGCACGCTGGGTAAGGATTTCGAGAAGGCGTTCCCGGTAAGCCATCTGGCTGATGCTTTCTCCGATATGGCGCCGGTGATCGGGATGCTGCCGGCGATGGCTCTGGGGGTTGGTGAGGTTGTCGCCGCGGTGCAGCAGCTGGCCGGCGCGAGTCTGGCGTTGCCCGGGATTTTCGCTGGTGTCGGCGCGTCGCTGGCCACGCTGCTGGTTGGTGTTCATGGCGTCGGTGAGGCGTACAAAGCGCTGGGAACTGATGCCGCGCAGTCCGGTGAAGAGTCACGGCAGCATGCGATTGAGGTTCGTCAGGCCAACGAACAGCTCACGACGGCGACCCGGGAACAGGGGGACGCCGAGCGGGAGCGGTCCCGCGCGGTGCGTGACAGCAGGCAGGAGATGGAAGACCTTAACCTGCAGCTACGCGGCGGCCAGATCGACACTGCGGAAGCGGTCTTGGAGGCGCAGAAAGCGCGCCGGGATTTGGCGACTGGACACTTCAAGGATGGGCTGGACCGGCAGGAAGCCCAGCTGCGGGTCTTGTCGGCTGACCAGCGCGTCGCGGAGTCGACGGAGAACCAGAACAAGCTGCGCACCCGCCAGGCTGACATCGGCGACAGGGTCACCCAGGCCGACGACCGGCTCGCTGGCGCGCACCAGCGTGTCGCGCAGGCACAGGAGCGGGTCAACGACGTCAACACGAAGGTGTCGGCGTCGCAGCGCGCGCTGAACACTGTGATGGCGCAGCTGTCGCCGAACGCGCAAGAGTTCGCCAAAACAATCTTCGACCTCGTTCGCAGCGGCCCGCTGAAGGAACTGCAAACCAACACGTCGCAAAACTTGTTTGCGGGAATGTCGACAAGCCTCAAAACGCTTGTCGCATCGGATCTTCCGACACTCAAGACTGGCATGGGTGCGGTCGCGACGTCGATGAACAGCGACTTCAAGACGCTGTTCGGCTCGCTGGGAAATGACTCCACCAAGAATCTTCTGACACGGATCTTCGGCGATACAGCACAGGCGCAGACTCTGCTGAAGACGTCGATCGACCCCATCATCCACGCTGTCGGCACGCTCGCGGCCGCTGGCGCTGACACGCTTCCGCGGCTGGCAGACGGGATGGGTAAAGCCGCCGACCGATTCAATGCTTTCATCTCCGCAGCCGACAAGGACGGCCGGCTCGACAAGTGGATCAACGACGGCCTCACCGGATTCACCGAGCTCGGAAACATCCTGATCAACATCGGGCAATCGGTGAACGGCGTCTCGAAAGCCCTTGGCGGCGAAGGACTGTTGAAGCAGCTGGAAGACGGCACCAAGAAACTAGCAGACTTCCTGAACTCGACCAAGGGCCGAGACGATCTGCGCAAACTCTTCGAAGACGGCAAAGTGGAGTTGCAGCAGATCAAACCGATACTCGAGGCCCTCCCAGGCATCTTCGGGAGCGTGTTCGGCGCGGCCCGCGACGCTGTCGGCGGCTGGATTCCGCTACTGAACGTCGCCACGGGACTACTGAAAGACTTCCCCGGGCTGACGCAGGGCGTCGCCGAAGGCTTCCTGGCATGGAAGAGCCTCAGCCCAGTTTTCACAGTGCTCGGTGACGGGCTGAACCTGGGCGCCACCAAGCTACGCAGCGTCCAGAACGAGATCACCAACACCCGTCTCCTGGCCGATCGCGAAATGTCCACGACTGCAACTATTTTCCAGAAGGTAGCTGGCGAGGAAGGTGTCGGCAAGCTCGCCGGCGCGGTGAGTTTCCTGTCATCAGCTGCCGGCCCGCTGGCCGCATTGACCTCAGTCGGTATTCCGCTGGTGATGATGTTCGTCGAGAAGCTGCACCAGGGCATGAACGACGCAGCTAACTACGTCCACGCCGTGCAGACCGAAACCGACCAGCTGATCTCGACTTTGGACAAAGTCACCAACATGACTGGCACGGAGACGCGGAAAAAGATCGCCGACGAGCTCACCAACTACAATCCCTCCGATCCTGCCGCAGCTCGAGGGAACGCCCTGGGCGCCGCAGAATCATTGGGAATCGGGGGAGACTCCGGCCAGGATCTCATCTCTGGCGTGTTGCCCGGCGGCGAGAACCTCTACCAGAAGAACATGAACACGCTGAGGGGACTCGTCAGGAAGCAGGTCGATGCAGAGATCACCCCGGGCGGCATCGGCGACACACTCACAGCGAAGGGCATCACCCCAGACGTTTTGACGGATGCCCTACTCGGCGAACCAGGCGCGTTGAAGAAAGTCCGCGAGGCCACCGGCGCTATCCACCAGGATCTTCCAGGCTGGGACTTGGAGCAGATGGCCAAGATCGTCGTCGGAAGTGGTGGCACTTCACTGTCGCAAGCGCTTCTCGTCGGACAGTCGATGAACTTCGAGAAGTTCGGCGCGGCCAGCGCAGTTTCCCAGGCGACAGCATCTCAGGCTGCAGCTGTGCCGCAGCCGCACTTGAAGCCTGAATTCGTCGGCGAGTTCGGCTCGGATGCTGTCGTGTCATCGGATGGCAAAAACGTCGCGATCGTCTCCAAGCACGCACCGACCCAGCAGGAACGGGAAGCGTTCAAAGCGTCCGGCACAGCGGTCGAGCAGGGTGTGCCGCCGAATGCCGACAAGTGGACCTACAGCCTGTCGGGCGATGATGCGCGCAAGTACACCTTCAAAGAGGGCGGCGCAACACCGCATGCGACGGGCCCGCTTCCCGATGGCGGCTACCAGGCTGTCATCCATCCAAGTGAGTGGGTCAGCAACAAGACTGGCCGCCAAACACTCGGCGACGACTTCTTGGGGGCGGCGAACCAGGGCAAGGTCGATCTCAGTCTGCTCCCGCATTTCGACCCCGGCGGCCCGGGCGACGTCAATCCTCAAACCGGCGACCCGCTCGGCCCGACCGGGCCGTCACCTGATAGTGGCGGCGGCATCATGTCCGCGCTCATGGCCGGCACACAAAACGTCCTCGGAAACCTCGGCGGCAACAAAGGCGCCGACGCAACCCCGGGACCAGGGGGTAATGCCGGCGCCGACGCGACGCCGGGCCCGGGCAACGCCGCGGCGGCGGCGGCAAAGCCCGATCCATTCCTGGGAATGCCCGGCCTGTTTGGTCTGATCGGCGCTGGCCGCGCCGCGGACCCGGCCGCTGCGACGGCGCAGTGGGGCCAGCAGACGATGGGCTGGCTGGCGAACTGGGGCGCCAACACACTCGGGTCGGCCGCGACCACCCTGTACAGCGGGGCACTTGACTTCTTCGGGCTCGGCAAATCGGTGCTGTCACCGTCGAATAAATGGACGCAAGACGGACTCAAATTCGGTACTGGCATGTTGGATCGCTTCGGTGGCGGCGGGGTCGGAACCGATGTCGACGACGTGACCACCGGTAAGTGGGGCAACCTGCTCGGCCTGTTCGGCGGGTTGGGTGGCGCGAACCCCGCTGTAACTTCCGTCATCAACGGGCAGCCCGCCGCCGGCAGCACGGCTAGCTCGGTCGCTGCTGCTGGGTCCACTGCTGCTGTCACCGGCGGATCGGCGACACCTACCGGGGATATGGTCGCGGCCAACCCGAACTCGCGCGCCAACATCCAGCTGGGCGGCACGACGACGGCCGCAGTGCAGCGCGCTGGCCTCTCGCCGCTCTACAAGCCCGGGACGACCTGGGATGGCGGCGCGATACCGGCAGGCTCCAACATTCCGCCGCAGATCGCGCAGCTCGCGAAACAGTTCGGACTAACAGCGAAAACCGATCCTCACGGATCTCTTCACAGCGCCGGTTTCGCGTTTGACTTCAGTCCTTCTGATGGCGACTACGGGCCAGCTGGCCGCGACAGGATGGATTCGTTCGCGAGCTTCATCAAGAACAACCTGTCAAGTCAAACCCTCGAGCTCATCCACTATGACCCCGGGGTGGCGGCCAAAGAGGTCGCGTTCGACCCGTCGAAGGGTCCGTACTGGGGGATCGCCGGCGCGCAGGATGTCGACCATCCCGGCGATAAGTACCAGAGCTATTTCACTGGCGGTGACGAGGGCTACTCGGGTCACAGCGATCACGTTCATTGGGCAACCGATGTCGCGCCGGTATTCACCCAGACCGCAGCGGCAGCCGGCACCCCGGCCACGGCCGCCAACCCGGCAGCCGGCCGCGGGGGGGCGATGTCGCCGGCGCTACGCGCGCAGATCGCTGGCGGTGACCTCAAGACGCGGGCCCGGGCGATGTACCTGCAGTCGGGGATGCCGCCGGGCGAGTGGAGCGCTTTCGACCAGCTGATCGACCACGAGTCAGGATGGAAAGCGACGGCGCAAAACCCGAGCTCGTCCGCTTACGGTCTGGGCCAGTTCTTGAACAGCACGTGGGCATCGGTCGGCGGATCGAAGACTGATGATCCGATGCAGCAGCTGCCCTACATTTTCGCCTACCTGAAGTCGCGGCCCGACTATCACGGTTCGCCGGCCGCGGCGTGGTCGCTGTGGCAGTCCCGCTCCCCACACTGGTATGACACTGGCGGAAACTGGCCGACGGGCACCTTGGGCTTCAACGCTTCCGGTCACACCGAGACCGTCTTGAACGGCCCTCAGTCGCAGGATGTCCACCAGGCGATCACGACTGCGGCGCAGACGATCAACAACCAGTCGCAAGCACAGCCGCAGGCGCCTCAAGCGCGGCACATGCAGCCCGGGATTCAGCAGGGTCCCGACTCGGCGCAGCACATGTTGCCGCCGACCCCGCAGCCGACGCAGGCCGCGCCGGGCGGCCCGGCCGGCGGGAAGCCCGCGCCCCCGGCCGCGCTGTCACCGCTCGGCCCCGCCAGTCAGCAGGCTCCGACCGCGCCTCAACCTGACGGCGCCGGCCCGCAAACCCCGCAAGGCGCGTGGACGCCCGGCAGCGGCGATCACGTGTTACCGGCGATCAAGACCGGCATCATGTCGGGCGCATCCACACTCGGGAATCTGGCGGGGATGGCCGCCTCCGCGGCGGCCGCGGCTGGAACGTTCGGCGCCGCCGGCGCCGCCGGCGCCGCGACGAAGGGGCTCCCCGGCGGCGGCAAAAATATCGGGTCGATGGTTGCTGGGTTGTTCAATGAGGGCGGCAAGATCGCCGTCGACATCGCGAACATTCCCTCGAGCTTGATGGTTGGCACTCTCACGCCGGGCACGACCGCGAATGCTTCGGGGCAGACGTATCACCCGCCGCAGCAGGCGCCGGCAGTCGCCAGCCGCGGGGGCCCCACCTACAACCTGTCAGGAACGCGGAACCTCGACGAAGCCCTCGACGCGATCAAGCTCAAGGAATCCCAGGAACAACAGTCGCACCTGGCCAACTACAGAGCATGGCCGTAGTCATAGGTTGGCGGGAAACTCGAGAATCCTGATTTCGTCGCCGAGATCTAAGACGTCAATCCCGAGTTCACGGCGTGCCCAGTACCGCAAGATATCCCCGAGTCTTTCACTCCCGGTCGCTGCCTCGGCTTCACTTATGCGCCGGCGCGCGTCTTTCGACCAGTCAGCGGACAGCGGCGCATACGGGTCGATCTGTTCGGGTGGCTTGCCCGTCAGCAGCGAGACTGCTAGGACACTCCACCGGGGATCGCCGTCCTGGCGCCAAAGCCAAAGGTCATCGCCCATATGCGGAGTCCTATCACGTAGTCGGTGAGGCGCCCAGTCCGACACGGTCTGGCGAATCGTCATCCTGCGACCCGGCGAGGTCGACGCCATGCGTGTGCAGGAGTCGTAAGGGAGTGCGGGGGACAAGCTGACCGGGCTGCCGCTGAACTGGAACACGCAATGAACGCGCCGCCGTCGCACCCAACATCCTGCCGTTTGGGCGACAACGCTCTGGTCAGGGGCCACATTGGTTGCCGCAGCATTTCTGGCGTCAGGTACATTTGGGCACCATGCCGTCCACCCCGATAACTCGGTGTTTCGCGGCTACATGGAGTAGGCCGTCCATCGAGCTTTTAGATCGACGCGGCGCGGTGGTATCTGCATTAGCCAACGTCTCGGATATCGCAGGCTTCGTGCCGGGCGACGATTTGCTGTCGGTACGCTTCGTCAACGGGTACAGTGTCGATGTCACCCTGACTCAGCTAGCAGTTATCATTCCAACAACGTCAGCTGATACGGCTGCTAGGCCGTTTGTCGAATCGGTGGCTTCCACCCTCGATGCTCACCTGGCTGCGATACGCATCACACTTCAGCACCTGGTTGACTGGCCGGAAGAGGTGAAAGCGGAAGATGTTCAAGCGGCAGTCGCCCAAGATGCTTCAGGCATCCCCGGGGCGACCGACTACGCCGGCCTTTTCGACGCGCGTCATGATGACGATCTCACCTTGAAAGCTGAGTACGGCATCGTCTCCGCGCGTGAGGTACCGGATCGCCTGGCTAGATTGGTCGGGCGACGGCTGGGACCCCAGATTCAGCTCACAGCGGATCCGGGATTGTTCGCCGCGACCTCGACGTTTGTTGATTCACACTGGACGTTTCGTACGCTTGCCGATGTTCGATCGGCGGAAACATGGGTACTTGTGTCTCAAGTCGATCAATATGCTGCGGAGCTCGCCCAAGCTCTTCATACTCGCCTAAGGGCTAGCGGAGGAGAGAAGACGACGTGACGGTACTCGAACTCGAGAGTGAATCGCGTGTCTCGGACGGCCAGTACGTTTCCATGTCCACGCGTCAGGTCGACGAGTTGTTAACAGCGGGCACTGAGCAGCGCCGGCGTTACCTCGAATTGCTTCGATCAAAGGCACGCGATGCGCGGCCTCCCATCATGTTTCCAGTGCGACCTGTCATCGGCCGCGGCCAAGTGGAGCGGGCACCGGACGAGGTCAGCGCGATAGTTCCGCCCTACAATCGCCCCCGCAGGAGCCGATAGGGCGCATCAGGGAGCGTGACTGAGCCAGCAGCGATCGTCGTTTTCGACGTTAATATCTACCTCGACGCTGCCGAATTAGTTGGTGCTCCTTTCACTTGGGCCAAATTTGAGGCAGTCGCCAGACAGGTGATGTTCCATCCGATACCTGCGACACACGATGAGCGGGTGGATAGCCTCCGTGCCATCGCATATAGCCGCTCCGGCATCGTGATACCTGATGAACCGCTTGAGGTTTGGACCAGTAAGCACATCGACGATCTTGTGGTGCATAAAGCGACGCAGTCGCAGAGTGGATTGACAGCGGAAACGCGAGGGCTTGGGTGGTCGCAGGCAGACGCGCTCGAACTGCTCGAGCGCATTGTGCGGGATCTAGTCGAACAGACCTACGGCTATACCGTCAGTGGAGTGGAAGCGCACGACTGGGCGCCACCCCTCAGCCATGAGGACGGCCGTGTGTATGAAACCGCGTACCGCGCTGGCGATGATGAGCTGTCGCCGCGATACTGCGTCACTCGCGACGGAGGTTTTCGTCAGGCGGATCTGCCACCACGGGTGACGGTGCTTCATCCCGACGAATGGGTTGCGCACCTGCGGAAGGCGCGTAGACCACCCCCCGGAGTTGGCCCGGCAGGGCTGATTCAGCACTGAACACATTCGGTGTCGGGCATCGGGAAATACTCACCAGGCGTAGGCGGCTACTGCGCGGATCTCGTCGTCGTACACCGCGTTGGGGACGAGTTGGCCAGCCTGCCGCTCACCTGGTAGCTCTCAGGGGATTGTCCCCTGTACCCCACCCCGACAGATTTCGTCGACTTCTTCTATACGCCAAACGAATCCGAGATCAGATTCGTCACTTGTACGGCCGGAATAAACACCGACGAGATCTGAATCTGAGCCTATGGTGACGGCGGCCATCTTGTTGTTCTGCATTACATAGGTGCCAGGCGGTCGGAACCGCATCACAGGAGCGCCCGAGTTACCGGGGCGCGTTCGGGCGTCAATTAGCCATAGCGGGTAGGACTTATCTGCGGCCTGGTAGCCGAATGGTGGGTCGGAGGCGACCGTTCCGCGAACCCACAGCGGAAGCAGAGGACCGACGCTAAGTTTGTAGGGGTATCCGATAATGAAGACGTCCTGGGCCGGCGAAAGCTGTGGCCAAGGAACTTCTTCCGGGCCGGTTCGGGCGGCCGTCCTTTCCCAGCTCCTGATCATCGTGTCAGCTGGGGCGTTGAAAGGCACCACTGCAACGTCCATATCACCACCGAGCTGCCGGTGTTGCTTCCAGATCGGCTTCCAGTCTTCGCCGATCAGCGGTATCAGATGTTGCTTGAATAGCACTTGGAGCTGGCCCACCCTCGGATCGTCCTCCGAGGGCGTAAGTGCCCACTCTTCAGGCGAGTTCGCGAAGAACAGGACTCTGAGATGAGTTGGGTCGACCGTGTACGTACTGCTCAGGTAATCGTTGGTTTGCCAGTGGCGGCCGGTCACGTTGTGTCGCGCCGTCACCAAGTGATCGGTGCCGTCCAGTCGGTAGATGAAGGCGGTTCCGTCCGCCATGCCGTTGCAGCGCTGCCCGGTTGTGCTGTCGGTGTCAGGACCGTCCGGGCAGAACACCATCTCGATGCGTACCGAACGGAACGACTCGACGTGCAGCTGCACGGCCGCGTTCGCCGCGCTCGACGGGCTCGTCGGGCTCGTCGGGCTCGTCGCCGAGACTTGATCAGGGCTGTTCGACGTGTCTTCCACACGGCGGAAACTACGCCGAGACTTCTCCCCGGTCCAGCTTCGTCCAGGCTTTTTGTTGGCGCCCACAAAAGCGCAGGTCCGAAGCTATATGTTGAACATAGGGTATCTGACCTGCGTTTTTAGGTGTTTGCCTAACAACCCCGCTACCAGGCTTTTTATTGCTAGCAGTGAAAAGGTCCGTAGTCGCCGTACACGCCGCGGTCATCATCGGCCAGGGCCCTGCCACAACCACGACAGGTGGGCGATCTCGTCCTGTCCACCGACGAGGCTTGGATGCCGCTGCCACCCAGGCGCTGGTTGTCGCGGGGCATGATTGCCGGCGTGACTGACGATGCGATTTTTGAAATGGGCTATGGCTGGTTGCGGGACCGGGTGGCTAAGGGCATGCAGGACGTCAAAGCGATCAAGCCGTCGCCCGGGTCGGTCGCGGCGCACGAAGACGCTTACTTCAGGCCCGTCTACCGCACGGTCGAGCACTGCATCATGGCTCCGCTGCACAGCGCGCTTGATCACTTGGAGCTCGTGGCCGAGACACTTAACAACCGGTCCGTGCCGGGACCGTACGCGGAATCAACGTTGATCCGCACGGCGATCACTGCGGGATCGACCGCGTTGTGGATGCTGGCGCCTGGCGAGGTGACCGAGCGCCGGCGCCGCACGCTGGAATTCATCTTCAGGGACGTAGATGGCTATCTGAGTTGGCTCCGGCAGCTTAAGACTGAGGGATTTCCTGTAGACGAAGATCAGGCCGCGGAGCTAGATCGGATCATTGGTGAAATGCCCGCCGAAAGGCTGGAGTGGATCGTTGCTCGGGTTAGCGAATTGTCACCGGAGGGGGTCCCCGTCACCGTCGAACAATTTCGGGGTCGCCAGTACAAGACGAGTGACACCAAGATCGTGACCGAAGCTGCGCGGGCGCTGGACCCCGTCCCGCAGGGAGGGTTCGATCCTGCGCCGCAGTTGGTGAGCACATGGAAGTACCTGAGTGGATTCGCGCACGGCCTGTCGTGGCAGTCGGTCGGGGACTGGCAGGTTCATGGAAAGGACGAGGAGACGGGGAAGTGGACCGTCACGGTGCAGGCCGACCCAAACCGTCTGCTCAACGGCGCGTTCGCGGCTGTCATCGTCGTGGAGAAGGCGATCAGTCGTTGGCGTGTGGTGTGCGCGCCGCCGGGCGGAGCGCGCCAGTTGCTCAGGGAGGCAATAAATTGAGCTCCGTGCGTAATGGTGAGTTGAGGACAATCCTGAAGAATACAAAGGTCACCGCAACGATGCGATGGACCGACGCCACCGGCAAAACGTGGGAAAGACCAGGATCGGGTCCGTGGATCTCAGGCCGGATGGAATCCGGAGCCAACGTCGAACTCGGCGCGCTCATCCGGGTGTCGTAGGTCAGCGCTCGCCGCTCACCATGCGTAGGCCGCTGCTCCTCGGATCTCGTCGTCGTACACCTGCGTTGGGGACGAACTGTCCAGCCTGCCGCTCACCTGGAACACGCAATAATGCCCCCAGTCTTCAGGGGTTGTATCCCGCTAAAAAACATAGGCCAGCGCGTTTCAAGGTACAGACAAGCGTGACAGCGTAAGCCTATTGTTTGGACTGTGAACCCAGCAGACCACGACGTGACTCCCACACCTATCGAACAGGTGCAGACGGGCTGGTCACTGATTATTAGGCATGACGGGCACGCGATACTGTTCCAAGTCGAAAACAAGAAATTCAATTACACTCCGGATACCGGGATGGTCTGGACGTTGGAGTCTGAACCTGTTGAGGGTGGCGAGCCGCTGCGTATACAGGGACCGTCTGGAACCGTTGTTAACCGCGTGACACGCAAGCGCTAAGGACCCGCTTAGTGGATGAGGACGAGTTCGCATCGTCACCGGTGGTCAGCGCGATCAACGACTATCTGGAATCGGCCGGCACCATACTCGAGTTGACGGGCACCATCTATCACGCTTTCGACGCGACCGTTGCAGAAGCACTGTCGTCGAGACTCCAATCAACAATCGGCGAGAAATACGCACGGACGGTGGTTGAAGCCGCACGCCGTCACAAAGAAGCTAAACACCAGGTCCTTCACAATCTGGTAGTGACTGGATCGTGGGCGGCATTGGAGGCCCTCGTCGCTGACGTTTGCGGCAGCATGCTTCAGCTCAAGCCGGAGTTGGTCGAGACCGCGGCGTTCAAGAAACTCACGTTGCCGCCGGAGATCGTCCTGCTCGATCATCCTGCGCAGCTCGAGTTCATCGCGGAATTGGCTTTCGCCGGCGGTGTCGCCGTGACCGACGACGGCAAAGGAAAGTTTGAGAGACAGCTGCGTATGGTCGAGTTAGGCGGGACAGTTCCCGACGATCTGGCGAAGGGGATCGTGTGGGCAAACGCAGTACGAAATATCATCGTGCACAATGCAAGCCGAGTCGACAAGATGTTTCTCGAACGTTGCCCCGACTCCGGTTATTCTCTAGGCGACAAGGTTGCACTCGATCACATCGACTGTGCGGAAATCGTTTTGGGCTTGCAAACGTATATGTTTATCGTGATGAACCGCTTCAGGTTGAAGTACGGCCTGCGGCCCATGCAGTGCTCTCAGAACTCGGTCAATAAGTTCCGCGATTCCTTCAACGCCATGTTCCCTGATGCTATCGGCGTTGAACAGCTTGCTTAACTAGGGCCGTTCGTCGATTATCGCGGGCAGCCATTCGCCGTACACGCCGCGGTCGTCGCCGGCTAGCACCGCGGCGTGTTGTTCGTCGGCCCGGGCCGCTATCTTGGCGTTCTCAGCGTCGCGCTCGAGGACTCGCTGGTGCCGGTAGGACCAGGCGATCAGCAGCGCGGCGAG
>Ga0182012_10000920_pt1 | contig 32431 bp, 17 predicted proteins | sample 612S2SmetaG_FD_120486 | JGI IMG/M metagenome (GOLD analysis project Ga0182012, IMG submission 120486) | Permafrost microbial communities from Stordalen Mire, Sweden - 612S2S metaG | ecosystem: Environmental > Terrestrial > Soil > Wetlands > Permafrost | place: Sweden: Stordalen | collected...
AAGCGATCCAAAAACGTCTTGAGGCTGCGGACCGTTTCATACAATCCCAAGCTGGAAAAGGCTGGCTAGAAAGTTTGCCCGATCGCGTCGGGACTTCGACAACTGTCACGCGGATGCCCACGTCCACCCACGCATTCTTCAACCGCCTGTCTGAATGGATGGCTGAATTGTTCCCCGCACTCTCCTTCCAAGCCGCCTACTCGGACAGCAAGGCGTATGACGTCATCAAAACGTTCCCATCCGTCATGGGCGATCCGTATGAAGCGCAGTTGGTGCAGGATAGCGTAGGGCGTTGGTTCCTGCGTGTCTTCACGAAAGATGTCGAGGCCGCAAAACTCAAGCTGCACCTGGAAATCGAGCCGGAATCACCGGAGATGCAGTTCATCGCGGTGGACCCAGCCATGTTCTTTGCCGAGGTGCGCTTGTCCGAGAATATGGCCAACGCACTGAAGTCAGGGCATCGCCCTGTCTTCCGCGCGGAAGAGTAAACCCACGATGCTCACCCAACCATTCTCATCCACCAGTCATTCATGAATCAGGACGCTCTACCTCCATGCTTGCATTGGTCGGCTGATCTTAAAGAGCAGACCCATCAAGCACGCGCGCTTCCGAGAAAACTCTTTTCGCAGCTATCTGAAGCATTGAGGTCGCCTAACCCGCCGGCTCCACCATTGGTTTTGGCAGCGTGGAATGAGCGGTTGAAACTGCCCGCACAAGAGAACGACAGCGTCACGGATGAAACCTTGTCCTCATGGATTAGCGCCTACGAAATAGCGTGGCATTTAAAGCAGGTAACTGGCACCACCGCAGACACGGCCAACGAGCCATACGTCCACCTTTATGCCAAGCTACTGGCGGCACAAACCAAGCGCAGTTCCGTCCCCATAGCCACGGTTGATGGTCATTCACAAGGCAGAGTTCAGACGCTTTGGATTGACATCGTGGAGGATCAGCAAGGACTCATACTTTTCCATCCACAATTTGAATGGACTCGGAAAGATTTCGCCCCTGATTTCCTTGGTAGCATCGAAATCGCGTGGCGGCTAGCGGATGAAGATGTCCATTCTGGAAACTCAGCGTTCTGGCACGTCACCGAGTCAGATGGCAGCCCCATCATCAGCGAACAGCAGAGTGGCACCTCTGCCAGCGCAGCGGCGTTCCGGGTTTTCTGGCATCTACGGCACGGCTTGCGCGCAGATGAGGATGTGTTTGTGCTGGCAAGCTGCGCCGCCGGCGATGGACGCATCCAAGATGTTTGCGAGCTGGATGCAAAAATTTGCGCCATCCACCAGCACCGCAATTCTCTCAAGCAGGAAGCCCCGGCTACCATCGTCGTCGCAACAATGACCACGAATCGCACGCCGCAAGACGATACAGCCGTAGCTCGCGCCCGCACCTGGGCGGAAGTCGTGTTGGTTGGGACGGTGGACGAACTGGTTACCGTGCGTTCAATCACCGTTCAAGTCGCCAAAGATTATCTCGCGCATCTAGCAGAGCATTGGGACAAAACACCTTGGCATCGGAATGGCGAGCAGGTGCGATTTTCCGATGTGCATATCACGCCCTTTGTATGGAAGCCGAAGCCTGGGCATACGCTGCTTGCTGCTGCCGCTTCGACAGATGGTCGGTCGGAAGTACGCGATTGGCGACCCGTGGACTATGATCCCTCGGCGGCGGATCGCGAGGCAGGTCCGCGCTTGGAACGGACTCGAACACAAGAGCGTGTCCCGTGGCATGAAACATTCCGCAACAATGAAGCAATCACGGTGATTGCGGGCGGACCTGGTTCTGGCAAAACCAGTATCCTTCAGTGGACTGCCAGAACGATGGCCTTGCAGGGGTTGGACGCTCTTGAAAAACGCACAACTAATCCCGACGAGATTGACTGGCCCGTCCAGACCGATCTCGATACTTGGACGTCGTTGTCCGGCCAACCCGCTGAATCGCTTGAGCGCATTGTGATTGAGAGTCTGGCTCTCGTAGAAACTTTGAGCGCCAATCGTCTTAAGGCACTCCGCCAATTTATGAGACGGCGGCTTATTCAATCCAAAGCTAACACCTTCTTCGTTTTTGACGCTCTGGATCAGGTTTTAGAAAGCAGAGTGCTCCTACTTCGCGAACGTCTTCAGGCCATTGCCTCTCACTCACGTCCAGAGTGGCTCAACGAACCTGGTTCAAAATCAAAACCCTGCTCTGAAAAGCTCGCACGGGAGATATTTTCCCGTGGCACCAAGATTCTCATTTCCACCCGTGAATCGGGACTTCGCACCCATCAACAAGCTATGTCATTCGCATCCATCTCCACACTCCAGGCCGCTGCATTGTCGGCGGAAGAAGCCAGGGAACTCGCTACCAAATGGCTCGGCGCTGACGAGGCAGCGCGAATGGAGGCACATCTTCGCGCCAACCCTTCGTTAGGTGTGGTGGTGGACTCACCGTTGTTGCTCACGCTCGCCTGTCTGGTGCAATCCGAGCAACCGCAGCGTGCTTTGCCGGAGACCCCTGCGGCTCTGTATCAGGAAATGATGCGCCTCCTTGCGAAAGGCGCATGGCGCACTGGCAACGCCAGGTCTGTCTCGCTGCCAGATGCAAACGAACTGCTCGACAGTCTGCCGCCGATTGCCTGGCAGCTTTTCAGCCGCGATTCAGGCACGAACCGCTTTGACCGCTGCACTCTGCTCGACACCATCACTCGCGCCACGGGCCGTTCGCAGGTGGAGGCTGCAAAGCTACTCGCCCAACTTGTGGACCTCGGTTTGCTAGAATCTTCTGGTCGCCAGGACGGAGATGAACATTTTCATTTCCGCCACGCCACTTTCCGCGAATTTCTTGCAGCCTCGCATGTCGCCTCACGAATCAATCGCGACGGCTGGAATCCAGCCGAAGTGGATGCCTGGCATCCGGCGTCCGGATGGGGAAAAGTGAAGGCCGAGCACCTGCTTGACACTCAAGCATTCGAGCCAGCTTGGAAACCGTTCATTGTCTTCATCGCAGGGCTGATGAAGGAGCCATTGCCGTTGATTGAGGTGCTCGCCAACCAGAGAAAGGATGATCTCTACCGGCATCGGTTGGGGTTGCTGTGCAAATGCTGCTGGGGCATTGCCTCAGATAAAGAAGTTCCGATGCTCGTCCTGCTTCAATCTGTGGTGAAGCAGATGGAGCGAATTGGAAGTCGAGCTGTAAGGCGGCGACCGGAGAGATGGAAACGGTGGCTTGAGAATATCGGGTGTCTTCTTGCGTTGCCTCGTACGTCGAGACTTGCCATCAAAGTGCTGATCGATCTCGCCGGCGGAAGGCATGAAATGAAGATGCATGGCGACCATGAAGTGTGTGAGCTCTTGGCGAGACAAGCATCAACAACGAACTATCAGCCAGCACTTGATGGCCTTTTGGCACTTTGCACAGGTGAATTGGAAAGCTATGCGCGCGCTGACGTTGCGAAGACCCTCGTCGAGTGCGCAGAAACCAATCATGCGAATGAGTATGTCCACAAACTGTCCGCGCTATTGGAAACCCTAACCAGCATGCCATCTCGACAAGTTGCTATTGCTGGCGGGCTGCTCGTTTCGCGTGATGCAGATATCGTTGACCAAGCAATTCGATTCCTGAAAGGCAAGGCACAGGACTGGTCGGCAGAGGAATGGGTGAGGTCGAGTGCAATACACACGCTGATCAACCTTCTGGGTCGTGAGCAGGAATTGAAAACATCAGCGTTTTTGGTCGAGGCACTGTTCAACCCGGTCTCATTTCAATATCGCCACGGATATGGAAACACATTCGCATCGGACATTGTGGTTGCGACGGAGCGCAGACCTTCGGATTTTGGCATGGCCCTAACCTTGCTGATATTGCGAACATGTGCGAAGGACATGCGCCTGCGGCGATATTGCGGTGAGGCACTTGCTGTCGCATCAGATCCATGGATCCGTCGCATCGGCTTGGATGTATTGCGCGAACTCATGTGTCACATTCAGAAAGATGGTTGCAACGATGCTGACCATTTGGTCGGTATCGATGCCGCGAAGTCTTTGGCAAAACTTGGCGGCGACGAAGACAAGACCCAAGCGACCGAGTTTCTGTGGTTCCTAACAGACCTTCCTATCAAAGATGGCTACAACCAATACTTTGCCATTGAAGCTTTGTTGGAAATGGGCATTCCGTATGGTCAACGGATGCACGAAGTTTTCGTGCGCTGCGCCAACTGCGAAACTGCTGAACCACGCCGGATAGCCTATATGGGGGCCATGGCAAGGGCGCACGGTGACCATGAATTCGTCCGCTTGATCACGCCTCGTCTTGAGTGGTTGGTCGAGGTGGCGAAGCCGAATCACACCTCCAAAGAACCAGGTCCATTTGATCGAGATATTGCAGCACGGGGTCTATTTGGCACTGAGCATTGGAAGAGTATTGAAGAATCTGCGTTCTCGCGACTGTATGAGTCGGTGCATGAAGATTCACATGCCGATTGGTTCGCGGTGGATACAGTCGCCTTTGGCGCGAAATCGTCTGCCATAATTGCTCTGATCCCCGAATTGATTCGATCAGGTAAAATGGACTTTCGTCCGTGGCATAAGCTAATGCGCGAACTCGACAAACGCGGCTGGCGCTTGCGCCTTCGTGGTCGCCAGATCGAGATTCTTCGTAAAGGCCAGGAAGAACCGCGTTCCGACGTAGAGTTCGGATATTGACGCCCCGGTGGACAAAGTCTTCGCAGATTCGTTTTAGAATTCTGTCACCCCTCGCGGTGCTCATCCGGTGAAAGAGATGAATATGAAACATCTCAAACTCACCTCGAATGGGCACTCCCCAAATAATAGACTGAACGGTCGCATCTCGCACACGCAAAGAATTTCGCCGGAGATTTCACTATCAGGCGGCATTTCACATCCGCTGTTAGCCGACCCGTTCAAGGATTTGCCGGTGCTGGGTTTCATCAATCAAGACCCGGATTTGCGCACGCGCCAGCCGTTTCGCAGCATTGCTGTGGTCGCGTTGCTTCACATGTTTCCAAATTGTCTCGCCACGGTGAAGACCTGGCTCGACCTGGGTGCTAAACCCGGTGAAGTGACGGTCTTCTACAAGCAGGCTGGCTATGGCTACGATTCGGATGATTCTGTGAAGTCGGCTTTGCGCGCCCTTGGTGTGTGCGTTTTGCCGGTCGGCAAATTGAACGGCGAGTTTTTCGACCAGTTTGAGGCAAAACTCACGGCGCGGGATTTGCGGTTCATTGTTTGCGAGGATGGGGGCATCGCCGCTCCGCAACTCCTGAAGAGCTCCTCGTTGTTCGCGCGGTGCCTCGGTTTTGTCGAGCAAACCACCAAGGGTCTTTGGCGCACAAAGGCAGTCACGGCGAGTCCCGCGAAGCCCTACCTGGCGTTGCCGTTGAGCGAGTTCAAACAGAAATTTGAGCCGCCACACGTCGCCCTCGCGTTCGTCCGCACGTTCGACACGTTCCTGGCCGGCTACCGCGCGCTGCGCGATATGCGGATCGCCGTGTTGGGCTGCAATGGGTGTATCGGCAAGGCTATTGCCAACCTGCTCTTGGATTTCACGTCCCAAGTCACGGTTTTCGACAAGAACTTGCCGCGCCTGGACCGGCTCCTGTTGAGTGATTTCAAGATTGCCGACTCGGCAAGTGAAGCCGTCAGTGACGCGGACGGCATCATCAGTTGCACCGGCTCGTGCGTTGTCGGGTTGAAGGAAACTTTCCGCGTCAAGGACGGCTGTGTTTTTGGTTCCGCCTCCAGTGAGCAGGAAGAATTCCCCATCCCGACTTTTGAGCGCATCAAGGAATCGTCGGAGCCGTTCATCCCGCCGGGGCTGTCCAACATTCCGGGCAACTCACGCGGCACGATTTATCACCTGCGTCCGCACGGCAAACGGGTGGTTCTGCTCAATCACGGTTTCCCCCTGAATTTCGCCTACGGCGCGAACCTGAATCCTTATCCGTTCGATTTGGTCATGGCATTGTTGCTGGCCGGCACCATCGAGCTCGCTCTCGGAAAATATAACGGGAGGCGCGGCTTTCTGAATGTATTCGACGAAATTGATATGCGCTATCAATTGTCGGAAACCTACCTGAACATTCACCGCAGCCACTAATCGCCCATGAAAATGAATCTGATCATGCGTTGCAGCGCGGCCAGTCCATTGCGCGATGAACGCTACGGCACGGTTTGGGAAACCGCCGGGCCGGAAACCAGCCTGACACAGTTGAGCTTCGCTCACGCCGAAGTTGATGTTGGGAAGACTTTACCGGCGCATTTTCATGAACGGATGTCGGAGATTTATCACGTTGTCAGCGGCACTGGCGTCATGCTGCTGGACGGAATACCACAAGAAATCCATGCGGGGGATACTGTCAGTCTGCCGCCGAACACCATTCACAGCTTAATCAACACCGGCATGGAGCCGGTGCGCTTGCTTGTCGCAACCTCACCAACATACGACCCCAAGGACGATCATGAAATCTAACCTCACCCAATATTTCAAACTTATCCACATGTAAACTCGCTTCAATTGGGCGCGGAGAGCCTCAGATCAGAACCAGCTTCCGCTGTACCAGGAGGAGATTTTGCCATCTGCATCCAGCGGTGGCAGAACGGTGCGTTTGAAGCCGTGTTCACAATGCACCAGAACGCACTGGCGTTTTTTCAGGTTGCGCAATTTATAGGGTTTGATCTTGTGCTCCTCGATACTGGTATAGGAGCGCGAAGGCGTTCCACCGGAAAAGCCGCGAGTTGTTTGTTGAGCTTTCCGTTGTCCCAAGAAATCCGCGCTAACAGCGGCGCTGGTGGCCCAGCTCACCCCGCCAGTTTAATTTTGGCTGGGCCAGTTTTTCCGTGCGCCAATATGCAAGGTCAAGCCCGCGGAGGCCAGGCGGGACAAACTTTCGATCAATTCGTCGTAGGTATCCCCCAGCACCCACGGGTATCCCACCATAACCTGTGCAACGCCGTTTGATTTGGCCTCAGAGCAAAGCCGGATGAAATCCGCAAATTTCTTTTCATAGCCTGGTGGCGTGTTCATCGGTTTGCCCCTTTAAGCACGCGCGCTGGCAGGTTCGCCCAAATGATTTCTTTCGCGTTCGTCATCATAATCTGGAAAGCAATACCATGAACCTCGAAACGGCACAACTCGCTAAATCGGGCTTCGGTCTGCGGACGGCGGGCGGGAAGTGGAGCGGAAGGCGGCGAGGAGCGTCTAGCGGAACGGAGCCGGAGCGAAACGCCGGACCGCCGTCCCCTGACGGAAGCACTCCGCCACTGCGGCTCTGCCAAATACCAGCCAGTGACGAGCGCGCGATTTGCGGAGTGGAACAGGTTTGGTCGTGAGGGGGCAAGGGCCGACCGAAACCCCGTGGAACGCAGCAAACCGCGTGTTGGTCATGGCCGGTTGACGTTGAGGAGAATAGGTGATGTCCCGTCGCCTGACCGACCAGGTGGCGTTAAGTTGACTGTTGGAAACTTCCCCAAGTTCCGTTGCTTTTGGAGGATTTATATAGACAACATAGTTCTCCATCATTTTATGTCGATCCACTTCAACAATAGGAGTAAAGTCTTTGAAGGCTTGGCCATTTTTCCAGAGAATTTGCCGCAGTGACACGTCGAGTGAGTAGCCAATTTGTCAATCTGACAGAGATGCCCAGAGATTCAGTCAAAGCCTTCACACCTGCCGGAGGCAGTTCGTCAGCAAAGCGTCCCAGACCTTCATCCTCAAGCAAACGAAACCCCTGATTCATAGTAAATTGAGTCACACAGGAGCCTTCGATTTTGCATAACTCATCCGATGTGAAACTCCGACCAATTCGCAACGCAACGCCCGCTATCAATGAAATTCCTTGCAATTTTGGCAGAAGAGAAAAAATGGCGGATTCAAAAACTTCACCGCCAAAATGGAACCAAACCAACCCATCCGGAGTTGCGACTATTGGGGCGTCGTCGTCCCGCAGCCCGCAACCTGCCCGAATATGGGCTGCAAATGTCTCCGAGACAGGTCGCCGTCGTCCGCGATATCTTGGCGTGTCTTCCCGGTCAAGCATCCCGTCATCACTGACCGGAGTGACGACAATTGTCTGGTCGTTTTGGGTAACGCGGTGTTGCCTTCCTCCGATGGTCAGCGTATCCATATTTTCATCTTTTCCGGCAACATGACCTATGACTTCCCCGGTCAATTCATTTCTGACAGCAAAGCCTGCTGAAGAGGATCGGATGTTGGAATGTATCGTGTAATCGGATTCTGAATGTGCCGCGAAATTGTCCCACTCTCCGGCCAGATGCATCGCGCCTCGAATATCCATTAACTTTCCCTCGGTAAGCCAAGCTCTAATGTGAACTTCTGCAAGACTGCAAATGTCATGGCCCGGCCAAGCTCCAGCAATTAGATTTAGTAACGCTGTGAAGCTCCGTCCGCGATTTTGGTTTTGGCGAATGTAGCTGATGATTTGCTGTGGCACGACATCCCAACGGTTGATGCGGTGTTTGCTTTCAATATTGCCTTGAACTGCACATTGGATTTGGCTCCCGAGGGCGGCGGCGTCAATCGCTTGACGAGCAATGGGCAACAACCTTGTTAGACCGGAACGTCGTCCTCCGCGCCCAATTCGTTGAAGGAGGCTTGAAGTATCTGGAGGCGCGCCAACGAGGGCGACTACATCTACGTCACCGATATCCACTCCGACTTCGAGGGTGCTTGTCGTGACCAATACTGCATCCTTTTGTTGATGAAAATCTCGCTCTGCCCTTTGGCGATGCTCACGACTTAGGCTGCCATGATGTGAATCCACAGACATTTCGCGACGCCCTCCCAGGAAACGCCTCAATTCACGGCCCAACAAATCACATTCACCACGAGAAGACACAAAAACAAGCGCTTTGCGGCACTCCCCCGATTTTAGTGTTCTCCAAAGTAATTCACAAATGTCATTGAACGCTACTGTCACGGGTATCAATTCAGCCACCGCATTCGCGGACATGGGCATTTCAACTCTGAGCCATCGGTTTTCTGCCGTCCAAACATCAATAGGCCTGCTGCCGGGGCAAACGACAGCTTCCGCATCGGAACCGAGGAGGCGTTTGGCTAAAACCGTCGGCTCGTGAATCGTAGCACTAGCAGCGCAGACCTGAATCGCGTCCGTACCGACCCATCCTTTGGTTAGGGCTGAAGAACGAAGTTTTCGTAAACGCGCGATCAGAAAAACCAACTGATCGCCACGCACTGAGCCATCGAAACAGTGAGCTTCATCCACAAAAACGGCGGCTACGTTGGCGAGCAAATGACCCGTGATCTCGCCCTGCTTGTGTTGGATGCGGCGAACCAGCATGGAGTCAAAAGACTCGGGAGTCGTTATCAGCACGTCGCAAGGAAAATCAGCGCCGGCGGAGTCGCTGGTTTGCGCCGCACATTGCCAGCCAAGTTGGCCTAGCGGCGGAGTTAGCCTTGCGGCAAGGTCCGCGACCAAGGCGCGAGTAGGAGCAACTACCAGCAAACGTGGGCCTATGTGATGTGCTATGGATTGTTTGCGGAGTCGCCAAATTATGGGTGCAATGACTGCTTCTGTCTTCCCAGCAGCGGTCGCCGCACACACCAGCACATTTTTACCTTCAGCGATGCGCGGAATCGCCTTCCGCTGAACATCTGACAATGAGGGGAAGTTAAAGAATGCGAGGCCGACATCGCCGAGCGCTTCTCGGATACGACGATCCGCGCACGCTAGACGTTCGTGTGAGGCGTCAGACATTGGCGATATCAAGTTTCTCCAAGAGCATACGGATAAACTTGCGAGGATTCCGTCCCTCCGATTGCGTCGAAACTAAGCCTAGACATTCATCCACTGCTGTTTCCATCTTTGATATTGTCCCTTCAGGAAGTTGATATGCTGTGCGATAAAGTCGACTGACACGATGGCCCAATTCACTCATTTCAGACTTTGCAAGTTCGGTTAGACAGACGGTTCGAAGATGAGAGCCAAGCACATTTTTCAATTCTTCGATGGGATCGGGTTCGCCCGCACCTGGCGTGATCGCGATTGCAATGACAAGCTTTCCGTAACCGCCTGATTGCGGTCCACTTTCGGCAATCTCCCTCCATGCCTGTAATAAAGCTGCGCGTTGTTCGCGCTCTGTTTCAGTTCGACCACTTTGGGAGTAATCCACGTCGGCTTCATCAAGTAGGACCACCAATCCATTACGAGCTCCAGTAGCTGTGCATGCTTGCGCCCATTCACGCAAAAGTTGCGTACTGCGTTGCGGACGGTCGCAAAGTTTTGATTTGAGCGCGGGCACGACCAAGCCAAGTTGGTTTCGTACAACCCCAGCGCCAACTTCCAAACTCAGGAAGTCCTCAATGACTTCCCAAGTGTCGGGATTCTCCGCGATTGTTGGGTCAACCTTCCGTAGAATGTTGAAAAGCATCTCACTGCCGACAACCTTCAATCGCTCTGTTGCGCCAGTGCAAATCAGCCCTGCAAGCCTTTGAGGAAGCCCGTCCGAAGAATGGCCGTCCGGAAACTCAATTGTGTATGAAAGCGCGCCAATTATACTCATCGGCAGGCACAGAGAAACACTAATTCCATCCAGCACTACCCCTCCTGTGGCCATACCAGCTTGTTGGGCTTGGAGCCGGAGGTGAGCAAGCGCATGACTTTTTCCCATTCCGTAAGGACTCTCGAAAAGCAGAAACGAGATTTTGCCGGTTATTGCACGGTCTATGGCCCAACGGCAGGCTTTGTCCACCTCTCCCATCCCGACACTCAACTCTTTTACGCTTTCCGAGGTGGATTGTCCGAGGCGCAGCGCCAGCAAAGTCTGACGAGCCGTCTGCCACGAAGGGACGGCTGGTGGCACGCTCGGGCGGGGAATCGGGGTTTCGAGCTTTGCCTCCAGGGAAATCGGCTTTCCCGTGTTTCGGTCAACCAACTCGTCCAAATATTCGGGCCGATGGCCCAATCCTAAATCTGGATAATCCACGAAGACTTTAATCCGTCCGAGCGTGTGCGCTCGTTCGCGAATGACGCAGTCTCCTTTCCGTGGATGGCGGGCCGAAATATTCATTACCCAATGTCTTCCGGGTTGGGCGCTTGTTCATTTCGGCGAAAGCCCTCGTAAACGCCTTGGATCAAACCGACCAATTCAGCCTCTTCATAATCACGTTGCCCCGTGCGGCTTTGTTCATCGAGCAGGCTGCACCACGCTTTCACAAAAAGGCGTCGAGCATTGACCTCCAGCATGCGGGTCGCGGTCACATCTGCGAGCAATTTCAAATTCCGGCGCTGTTGATCTTTGTCGTACTGCCATCCATGAACTTGAATGCCCAGGCCGAGTAACTTCTCGCCGATTGCGCGTAATATTTCGTTTTGTTTGCCTAACTCGCTTAGATCGAGTTGCGGACAGTTGTCGTCGCCTCTGTGGAATGGAATCAAAACTTGAAACCGGGTTGCTAATGCTTGATAACGACGAATCTGCTCTCCGATGTCAGGCACGGCTGCAAAAACGCCAAAAAGCGGAGTTCGATCCATCCTGCCATCAGGGGCATCGAGCATAACTCTCATCGAAGTGAGAATGCGCTCCAACGCTCTGCCGCGAACGTTAAGGAGCGTATCCATCTCGTCAAAAAGCACGGTCAAACCATGCACCCCAGATAGCGGAACGAATTTCACAAGCGAGTAGAATAAGGTGCGCCCATGTTCGGAACGGTCTCCGGCTCGGACTCCCTGCAAGTGCAATGTTCTCCGATCTGCTGGGGTCAGCGTGTCAGGTTGACCTTGAAGCCAGCGCAATGCTGCCTCGCCGATCTCAGGATTCGCACGCGGATCACGGAAGTGATTAAGCAAACCGCCGACGACACGAGCAAACGCGCTGTGCGGCCAATCCTCGTCTTCCAAAGCCGTTATCATTTCGTCCAAGGCGTATTCCGGCTCGGGAGCTTTCTCCGCACGCTTGCGCATTTGTTCGAGTGCCGCCTGGACCAACGGCTTGATTCCTCGCCGCTTGGAGCCGGGCAATTGAATGGCCTTGGCGATATGCTCATAGAGTCCAAACCAATCGCCGAGCGAAACGTTGGCTTTGCACTGGAGATAGCATGTCGCCCAATTCTCTTCAACTGCGCGAGCGCCAAGGCTCAAAAGAAAATGCGTTTTCCCTCCTCCATAGGGTGCAACGGCCAGTTTGAAATGTGCATTGCGCCGACAGTAATCACGCAAATAGACGTTCGTCAGGCGGTCCAGCCAAGCATCGAGGCCAACGGACCATGCAGGAAGCACGCGGCCAGCAATTTCCGATGCCGGCGGGGTGCCGTTCGCGGCTAGGTTCAGCCATGCGTCTCGCAGGTCTTGAATGGGGATGTCTGTAGTTTCGGACATAAAGTTAGTTGGCGCGAAGAATATCCGATGCCGTGCGTTTGATGAACTCTCGCACAGCGGCCTGGGTCAAATTCCGGCTCATTTGCGTGGCGCGGGTCGGTAATTCCGCTCGAATGATCTCAAGCCGCTTCGAGGGGATTCCCGCTGAGCTGGCAAAGGTGATGAGCTTTTCACCAAGTTCTTCGTAAAATTCGGGCACGTCAGGCGGCGGGTTGGTGAGTTCATCAAGTCGACACCAAATGGCGCGCGGATTACGTGAGACCGATTCCGAGAAAATCCCATTCTCACTTCGCTCTACTCGTTGAGAAAGCGCAGGATAGTCTCGCCTCGCAATCTCAACCAAATCGCGGGTGGTTGCATAAACTATCGAACAAGCAGGCGTTCCACCCGTGGCAAGGTGGTCAACCAGATTTCGCAGGTTTGCAAGGTGTTGCTGGTGTTCTTTGCGGCTGCCGGAATTTGAGCGGATGCTGAGGTCGGCACCCGTCTCATCGAAGAGCACGACCAATCCCTTGAACCCGGTTTGTCGAGGAAGAGCGAGAAGCGAGCGAAGCCAGACGGAGGCGTTCCGTTTTCCAATTCGACCGAGCGGTCGGTTTAGCGACAGACCCATCTGACGTGCGTTCTGGAACAATCCAGAAAATGTGACATGGCGATTTGGGTCGCGTTCTATCAATGCTCGAAGGTCCGCTGAAACCGGATCACGAAGCTGGCCCGTCTGCGCTCGCTTCGCATAAGCGATTACGAGATTACGAAATCCAGGGTTGCCGCGTGATGCTTTCTGAAATGCTGCGAGTTGTTCCGTCGGAAGTTGACCAAGCAACCAAGCAAGACCCGTTCCTGACGCAGCGCCATTGTTTGCGGTAGTTGCCACGGTCATTGAAGTCACGACCGCCCGGTAAGTATCTTGAAGCGAAGCGAATGGCTTGTGTTGCATCCCGCACTCCACCCGGCTGGTGACGAATCCCTCGCGTTGGGCACAGATTTCCAGGGTCTGGAGGAAGTGAGTTTTGCCACGGCCGTTTGGCCCTTCGATGAACCTCAACTCTGCACCGCCGGCAGCGACGAATGGCAACACCTCATCTTTCCAGCGCGAGAGAAATCCTGCCAGTCCGGTCGAGAGATGTGTGGCGACCTCCGGGTCGTCGAGTGTGCCGTGCTGGGCAAGGCGATGCAGTATATCCCGAAACCTTTGATTGTCAGATGGGCTCGACATACTGGGCGCGTGTCACGCAGGCTTGATGGCGAGCCGTGCAGCGGCTATCTCGTTTCCCGTTGGATGCTCCAGATTCGGGATGTGGATGGTCTCCTTGTGTTCGCGCATTGAAGGGGTCTGCGTCATCAATCGTTCCGTGCCGAGCGAATTTCCCTCGCGAATGAACCGGGCGAGATCGAACACGAAATAGTGCATCGGATACGGCTCAATACTCTTAGGGTCCGGGTTCTTGCGAAAACGGTCTGAGGCTCGGGCGCGCTCGAAAAGGATTTCTCGATGTAAATCACGAACGGGAACAAATTCGTCACTGAAAGGCCCAGAGATTCTGCAACTTGTATGCGCCGCTTTCAAAACCCGGAAGAATCCTTCGCGGCTGAAGGGAGTCTTTTCAAGAGAAGCCCGGAGATTCCTGATATGGGTGAACAGTTTGTCGCCATCAGACTCTTTGGACCGCTCCAATTCGACTCCTCCCAAAGTGATGGCTGCCAGTGCGCCCACATACTCAATGCGGAAGATGTCAATTCGGTCGGTTTGCGCCCCCATTACAGCGGGGACATTCGCAACAAGTGCCGCTTGATGGAGCCTCTCGCGACGCATTTGAAGATTTGCTTCGTTCTGTTCACGAGACGCCTTCGCTTCTATTTCGATGGCGGTCTTCAATGTGGCCCAGTCAAACTGACCGGCGAGCCTGCTGGCTTCTTGGATTTCTTTGGCAAACTCCGGTTTTCCGAACGCGCGAGATTTAATCGCCGTCCCGAGGACTTTGCAAAGTTTTTGCAAGGTCGCGGCTCCAGATTCCAACCCGGCCCCGTTGGCGTCGGAACCGTTTGATATTGCTGTGTTCTCGTCGGACATGCGCTTGATTTGATTTGCTGAATATCTTTTGCGGCAGAATAGCAAGAAGACAACAGGCATGGAAAGCGCGATGTTCTGACCGATTCCACCATTTCGCAGGACTTCGCTCCGTTCCGGCAGGCCATTGACAGCCAATTTATCCCTGTTACGAGGGGCGGCACCTCGCCGCGCGAGATTCGGGGCAAAAGCGGCCACAGAAATTGAGTGTCATCCAAGCGCCAATTTGGTAGGTTTTCGGCACTTGAAGACCAAAAGCAGGCGGAATGCTGCGGAAACCGATCTCGCTGAAAAGGCGGAACTTCCGCTGGAAGAAGGCATGATGACCGATTTCATCACCGGGCAACCGGTGAAGGAAACGGAGAAGGAGCGCGTTCGTCAGGAGGTCGCCCGTCAACTCATTTTCGAGTATCAAATCGCGCCGGAGTCCATGGAGGCGGACTTTTCGGTCAAAGTTGAGGGCAAACGAAAGCGGGCGGATATTGCGATTTTCGAGGCTGGCAAGGACCATGCCTCGGAAAATCTCCGCCGGGTCGTCATTTGCCGGCCGTTCCCCAAGGTCGGAAAGAAGTCCGTCGTTAAAATTCGCGACTTTGCCCAGGCGGAAAAAGACCTGGACGAATTGAAGGAAATGCTGATTGGCGGGGATGCCTGCGAATGGGGGCTTTGGACCAACGGCCTTGAGCGCTTCTTTCTCCGCAAAGAAAAGCGCCGTTTCGAGGTTCGCTTTTCGCCGCATGGTGACTGGCCGATGGCGGACGGCACGATGAGCACGCCGGACATGCACGCCGAGACCTACGTGCGACAAGGCGATGAAAATGCCTTGCGTCGGGCATTTCAGCGCTGCCATAATTTCATTCACGGCAATGAAGGGATGCCGAAGGATGCTGCGTTCTGGCAATTCCTATACCTGATTTTCGCCAAAATGTATGACGAGCGGGTGAACCGAGGAAAGGACCGCAAATTTTTTGCCTTTGCGACTGAACCATTCACCGAGGAAGGGCGAATGAAGATTCGGGGGCGCATAGCCGACCTGTTCAAGGCCACCAAGAAACACTACAGCGTCTTTCGGGACTCGGACGAAATCACCCTTTCTGACCGTGCGCTCGCCTACATGGTGATGGAACTCGCCCGCTACAATTTTACGCGTTCGGATGTGGACGCGAAGGGTGCTGCGTATCAAGAAATCGTTGGCGCAAATCTTCGTGGCGACCGTGGCCAGTATTTCACACCACGTCGCGCAGTGAATCTCGTGGTACGAATTCTTGACCCAAAGGAGAATGAGAAAGTTTTCGACCCAGCGGATGGAACAGGCGGCTTCCTCGTCGCCACTCTAGCCCATCAACTTCGGCGTTTCCGCGCTGAATATAACCGCGAACTCGGTGAAAAGACGCAGGACAGCATTCTCGACCGCCTTCGGGATTACGCGAACAAGAACTTGTTTGGGGCTGACTTCGATCCCTTCCTCGTGCGTGCCAGTACGATGAATGTTCTCATGGCCGCGAACACCGAGGGACGCATCTTCCACATGGACTCTCTGGCATTTCCCTACAGCCATCTGCCGGGCAACGATCAGGCCAAAAAGTATGTCCCGTTCGGATCGGTCGACGTGCTCATGACCAACCCGCCATTTGGGTCGGAAATTCCAATCACGGAACGCGCAATCCTAGAAAACAACCCCCTCGCTCGGCGCTGGACGCGCACAGGAGACGGCCAATTCATGGAGCAAACGACTGTTCAGAATGCGGTCGCTCCAGAGGTTCTTTTCATCGCGCAATCGGTGAAATGGCTTAAACCGGGTGGGCGCATGGGCATTGTTCTGCCCAACGGCATTCTTGGCAACCCCGGTGACGAACACATTCGCCGCTGGATTCTCCGGCATTGCTGGATGTTGGGCTGTGTCGAAGTTCCTGTGGAAGCCTTTATCGTCGAGGCAAACGTTGGCATCCTCACCAGCTTGCTCTTTCTTAAAAAGAAAACCGAGAACGAGATGGATGCCGAAGCGCAGGGGCACGTGAAGGAGTATCCCATCTTCATGGCGGTCGCAGAGAAGGCCGGAGTGGACCGGCGTGGCAATGTGCTCAACAAGCGAAATCCCGACGGCACGGAAAAGCTCGTCACGCACGTTTATGAGGAAAAGGTAAAAACCAATGGTGAAATCGTCACTCGCAATCGCAAAATCATCGAGCCCGAGATTGATGACGACTTCCCGGCAATCGGCGATGCTTACGAAGCGTTTCGCAAAAAGAACCCCGAACCTGGCGCATGATCACACGTTTAGAAGCTTATCGTTACCGCTGTTTTGACCGGTTGAGTGTCTCCCTTGGTGGCTACACTGTTTTGGTTGGACGAAACGGAGCGGGCAAGTCCACTTTGGTTGACATACCGGTCCTCCTCGGCGAGATGCTTCAAAAGCAGAGCGCTCACGCTGCTTTTTTCTCACCCACACCCAGCCATCTGCGTCCACGGGCTGAAAGTGCGCAGGATTTGGCTTTCAACCGCTCGGGCTCATGGTTTGCATTTGCAGTCGAAGTCGCGCTTCCGAATGAAATAGCCCTAAAGGTTGGAGCTAAGCATGCCCGATACGAATTGTCCTTTACGGTGGACGGAAGCGCTCTGTTATTATCCCAGGAAGGCGTAATTTTATTCGACGAGCGAAGGGCTTTATTACCCCTGCCGGAAAGACTCTGGTTAACAAGCTTCGCCGATCACGATCAAAATGCCCGGGTAGTCCTGCGCCGCGAATTGGGTGGAAGGACGGAGTTCATCCGGGAGCCAAAGCTCCGTGGGGCAAAGCCTTCAAGTGTTCCTTTTGATTCAGGGCCTGAAACTCCTGCTCTGGCTTATGTTCCGCCAGATCTTAACTGGTTTCCTGCATGCACGTGGTTGAGAACTTTTCTTAGCCGTGAATGTACACTTTACCAGCCTTCCCTGAATGGTCTGCGTACGGCGCAACCGTCACCCGGGAAGGATTTTAAAATCGCCCCCGACGCCACCACTCTCGCGTGGTCCGTCCTGCGTTTTGCCGCAGAGAACAAGCGCGGATTCAAAGAATGGAATCAGCACGTCCAAACTGTATTGCCGAATTTTGATTATGCTGACGCACGCCAGCGCGAAGATGACAAATTTGCCTATTTACGCGTCCACTACAAAAACGGATTGATCGTCCCTGGCCACGGACTTTCTGACGGGACTCTTTCATTATTGGCGCTCACAATACTGCCTTATCTATCCAACATTCCACGTTGCATTGCAATTGAAGAACCGGAAAATGGAATCCATCCGAAAGCAATTGAAGCTGTTCTTGAAATGTTGCGGTCCATCGACAAAAGCCAGGTTTGGGTAACCTCCCACTCGCCAATCGTAGTGGCGGTCACCCCGCTGAAAAATTTGCTTTGCTTGAGCACGGCAAAAACTGGGGGAGTTGAGACCAAGCTTGGATCTGAGCATCCTTTCCTCGCGCATTGGCAAGGGACGCCTGACTTGGGAACCCTCCACAGCGCGGGGGTACTTTGATGAAACCAATCGTATTTCATCTTGCTGATGGAGCAATGGTTGAAGGCCTTAAAGGTTTTTTTCGCCGGGATAATTGGCATCACGCAATTGGGTGCGACAAAGTGCAAATTGATCCCGAAAGCGAACAGGATTTTTTCAAAGTTCCTGGCAGAAATGACCAGGCAGTGTGGAAATCCGCCCATGTTTATCTCGCCCCTTTTAAGGAAGTTTATGAACACGCTGTCATAATAATTGACGAGACATTTGATCCGTCGCCAGGGGCCGAAGAAATACGCATGGACATTTCCACAAACATGATCGAAGCAGGATGGCAAGAAGAACGATTCAAAGTCGTGGTCATCGAACCAATGCTCGAAGCGTGGCTTTGGATGGAAAGCGACCACGTGGCAAAGGCTTTTGGAGTCAGTGATTATAAAACCCTTCGCAGCCTTCTTGTCAAAGAAAAACTTTGGGATGCGGGCGAGCCAAAACCCAAAGCCGCAGAACTCAAGTACGCGTGCCTTCGCGCCTGTGCAATCGGCGGAAAAAAGAGTGCCCGCAGCACGTTTGCCAACATTTTCGAAGTGGTCAGTTCCCGAGCACTTAATAAATGCACGGAGCCTGGATTTAATTTGCTTCGCGAAACCCTTCGGGTCTGGTTTCCGAAGGGCAAGGAGGCTTGGGAAAAATGAAAGTTGCCATCATTCGTAGTTCATGGATGAAGGGCTACGGCTACAGGCTGGATTGCCAGCCGTATCTTAGCGGGGCACTTGAAACGAAGGTTTTACTCGAACGGCTTCCACTGCGGAAAGACGCATTATACACCTTAACCAAAGGCTTTGATGGAGGCATCTATAACGGGCCACAGTTCGTGCGTAACTACGTTGGGACGTCAGAGCATGGCGTGCCGTTCATGACCGGCGGCACTATGCAACTCGCGGACCTGTACAATCTGCCTTTGCTTAGTAAGCGCGATGCACACGGTTCGAAATTGAGACACTTGGAATTACAACCCGGCATGTCTCTTATTTCATGCTCAGGAAGCATTGGCAAGTTGGCCTACACTCGGCCTGAAATGAGAGGCATTTGGTCGAGCCAGGACGTTCTTAAAGTGGTCGCGGATCCGGATAAAATTGCATCGGGCTATCTCTATGCTTATCTGCGTAGCAAGTTCGGAGTGCCCTTACTGGTGTCGGGCACATACGGTTCGATCATACAACATTTGGAACCCCATCAAATTGCTGGCCTGCCGGTACCCCGCCTAGGCGATATCCTCGAACACGAAATCCACATCCTTGTTGAACAGGCTGCTGCATTGCGTGTGAAGGCGAGTGCCGAGTTTCATAACGCAATTATCGGGGTGGAAGAAGCCGCCGGTTTGCCGTCATTCAAAGACCTTCAGAAATCACCGAAGAACCTTGCCATCGAAGTCCGGAGTTCCGATCTGGAAGGTCGTATGGACACCAATTTCCATCGCGGTTACCACCATGATGCAGTTCGGCCGTATAAATCCCACCAAGCGAAAGGGAAAACTGTGGCGAGTGTGGCTAGGGAGATAGTTGAGCCGGTCCGATTCAAGAGGCACGAGCACGACGCTGATCTTGGCGTTCCACTGTTTGGTACTGGAATGCTTGGTGATATTGACCCGCAGCCGTTGTACCGCATAGCACCGTTCGCCGGGATTGACGATTATTACGTGGATGAACGAAGCGTTCTTGTACCTCGCTCAGGACAAATTTACGGCATTATTGGCCGAGCCTTTCAACCTGTGGGCCTTGTTCTGAAATCGGTGGTAACCGAGGACGCGATTCGTGTCACATGTAAGACACCGACAGAAGCAGGTTATGTTTTCCTCGCACTTCGTTCGGAATGCGGGATGCGACAACTTAAGGCCCGCTGTTTCGGTGGCTCCATCCCTCACCTTGATGTGACAAATATCGGAAAAGTTCTCATCCCAGATCTTGGCCCCTCCAAAGAACGAGAGCTTGGCGGGCGCGCTTGCCGGGTCTTACAGCTCCGCACAGATGCGATCAACAAAGAAAACCGTGCTGTTGAACTTGTCGAAAACGCACTGAGAGAAAGTGTGGACTGAGGTATGGCTCAAGTAAATCCCATTGGCCAGCCCGCGAACGACCCTGAAAGGGAAGCGATAGCATACCTGCGTGATCATCTTCCGGGGGACTATCGCGTCCTGCACAACTTCGAGTTGCGCAGCGATAACGGCCAGTGGTTCGAGATCGATGTTGCGATCGTCGCTCCACACGCGGTTTACCTTGTGGACATCAAATCCACCTATGGCGAGATCCATGTGGCCGGCGGCAAGTGGCATCCCGAAGGACGCACGCCGTTCGCCTCACCCCTTGCCAAGCTGCGTCATCACACGCGACTGTTGCATGGCTTACTCTGCGCTGCCGCGAATGGTCCGCACGCCCCGCTTCGTCACGTCTGGGTCGAAGCCACGGTGCTGCTCACCGCGCCTGATTCGGTTCTGCGCGACCCTGATGGTCGCGACCGCGATCATGTAGTCAAGTTGCGTGGCTGCGAACGGTTCTTCACGGATGCCGCCTTATTACCCGAACGCACCCCACCGTCCGAGCCAACGGCACCGCACATCGGACACATCCTCTCGACTATCACCGGCAAGGCGCGCGCGCAACAAGGACTGCCACTCTTGGGCCGTTCCTGGCAATGCGAGGAGCGACTGACCGCGAATGATTTTTACACCGAATATCGGGCGCGAAATGCCTACGCGACCAGCCCGGAACGGGTCATTGTCCGCGTTTATCGTGCCGACCCATATTTACCTTCCGACGAACGAACCGCCCAACGGGAACGAATCGCCAACGCTTACACAGCCCTCAGCCGATTGGCAGCGCATCCGGCAATCCCGGCGGCGCGCGATTTCTTTCCAACCGAGCGAGATGATGCCTTCGTGCTGGTGCTGAACGATGTGTCTGGCAGTTCGTTGCGGGTGCATCTAACCAAGCCGGGTTTGCAGCTTACGATGGATCAGAAGTTGCGAGTCGCACGGGATCTGCTTTCGGCCCTCACGCATTGTCATCGGCAAGGCGTGTTGCACCGGGCCGTTTCACCCGCCACATTGGTGTTAGGATTGGACGGTCAGACGCGTCTGACAGATTTTGATTTCGCCCGTCCTGGTCCGCCTCGTGACCGAACGCTGGCGCATGAATTGCCGGAGGCCATCGAACCCGCTTATCTCGCCCCTGAGGTAAAAGAAAATCCGGTCAAAAGCAGCAAAGCATCAGATGTCTATGCCGCCGGGGCGACAATTTACGAACTTTTCACCGGCAAACCGACTTTCGACAATCTTGATGAGGCGGTGGCGGCAACCCAGGTGTTCCCGGAGAAAGTTTCCGCGCTCGCGTCTGGATTACCCCAGGGTTTCGACAACTGGCTTGAACAACTTTGCCGTTTCAATCCAACGGAACGTCCCGGAGCGGTGGATGCGCTGGCAGATTTCGACAAACTGTTTTCTCCGCCAGCCCCGGATTCGTCCTCGTCCGAATCCAATCCGACATCGGAGGCGACCGTCGATTACTCAAATCTTCAGCCCAACACGTTGCTCAAAAACAAGTACCAAGTGCAAGGTCCGTTGGGCAAAGGCGGTTTCGGCAGGGTTTACAAGGTCATTGATACGTTCGGCGACGTGACGCGGGCTTTGAAAATAATCACCACTGACCGGAGTTCAACCTTCGAACGGATGAAACAGGAATATCGGACGCTCGCAAATTTGCCCGAACATCCTGGCGTGGTGCGCGTTTATGACGGGGATTTCCTCGAAGGAGATCGCGTTCCGTTTCTGGTGATGGAGTACGTGGAAGGGGCAAACGTTGCCGACCTGATCACGGACAAAAAGCTTTCCGTAACTGAGGCGCATCAACTCGGCATCGGGGTCGCCGAAGGACTGGCCCATTTGCACCGTCATCGCGTGACGCACGGGGACATCAAGCCAGCCAATCTCATGTGGACGAGCAAGGCGGTGAAGATTGTGGATTTCAACGTCGCCATGCGCACGGGAGATTCGTTCGCTCGCGGTGGCGGCACACGGCGGTATCTCCCGCCAGACCTTGACGCGGAAATCCCGCAGACAGACGCCGACCGGACAGACCGCGACATCTACGCGCTGGGAGTGACTCTCTATGAAGCAGCGACGGGTGAATACCCCTGGCCGAATTCAAATACCCCTCCAAATGACAAGGCCGCCCGCGATCCGCGTGAATTGGCGGGATTTGAGGAACTGGCGCCGGCCTTTGTTTCCCTGTTGCTCAAGGCAACGGCACCGCGCCGGTCCGAAAGGTTTGCGAATGCCGATGACCTTGCCCAAGCCATCCGCGCCGTCCGTGTCTTGCGCCAGCCCAATGCGGCAAAGGAACAACAAATCACAACCCAAAGTCTTAAGGCCCTGGCCCCGGCGGGTGTGCCAAAGCCGAACACCAATCCTTTCGTTTCTTATCTGCTTACACTCTTCAGCCAAAGTCGCCGGACAAACGCGGGCACCCGTGGGTTGGATGCAATGGGCCGGATGATTTACGTCCAGACGGCACTCGACCGGGCCCTCCAACCAGCAACCCTCAGTGGCGAGTTTCGATTGGTTCTGATCAGCGGCAATGCTGGTGACGGCAAGACGGCGTTCATTCAGCAAGTCGAAGATGAAGCACGCAAGCAGAACGCCACGGTGACCCCTTACGGCACGGGCAACGGGACACGGTTCGAGTTGAATGGGCGGCGTTTTCAGACAAACTACGATGGCAGCCAGGACGAAGGCGAGAAGATCAATGATGATGTCCTGCGCCAGTTTTTCGCGCCTTTCGAAGGTGAGGATTCCTCAAAGTGGCCAAGTGATACAACACGGCTCATCGCCATTAACGAAGGGAGGCTGATTGATTTTCTGGAACAGTTTGGAACGGGATTTCCACTGCTGAAACAAATTATCCAGCGCGGCCTGCGCACGGGCGCGCCGGAAGAAGGTGTGGCGGTGGTGAATCTGAATCTGCGCAGCGTCGTGGCATCCTCGGGAGAGATCCCGTCCATTCTGGAACGGCTGGTAAAACGGCTGGTCGAGCCAAAGTTTTGGGCACCGTGCCGGAACTGCGATTTGCGAGACAAGTGTTACGTGCATCACAACGTTCAAACTTTCGCGAACCCCACTGCCGGGCCGCAAGTGCTGGAACGGCTTGCTTTATTGTACCGGTTGGTAACGCTGCGGGCAAAGTTGCACATCACGCTGCGTGATCTTCGTTCGGCGCTCGCGTTCACGATTGCTGGCACGCGGGACTGTGACGAAATCCATGCGCTACACGAGCGCGGGGAACGAGAAGAATTTGCGCGAGGATTCTATTTCAATAGTTGGGCGGGGGATGGAACAGTGCAGCATGACCGCTTGCTGCGGTTGCTGCGGGAAGTGGATGTGGGGCAGACCAGCGATCCCAAGCTCGACCGTTTATTCGACTTCCACGCTCCTGATCCTGCGCCAATCCTGATGGATTTTTCACCGCGCGGCCGTTATGACCGCGATTTGTTACTGGCCGCGTTCCAATCACTGCCGACGGATATTTCCAGCAAAAGCAATGGCCCTCGTTTCCGGCGTCACCGGGAATATGTGTCCATGCTGCGGCGCCAGCATTTTTTTGAGGCTCGTGATGATTCATGGCGCAACCTTATTCCCTACGGGGCAGCGAAGAAAATGATCGGACTGTTAACTGATCGTGTGGAGCCGCGCATAGCCGCTTTAGACATCATCCGTGCAATCAATCGCGGCGAGGGGATATTCGACAACCGGAGATTACGGGGCAAGCTGGCTTTGCAGGTGCGGCAGGTGGAATCCGGCACAGTGCGCAGCTACCGCGTTTTCCCAGCGGAGCGGTTCGAATTGGTGCCGCAAGAGCCTGCGCAAGCTTCACCTTATCTTGAACACGCACCGACAGCATTACTGTTGCGATTCGGCGACACCTCTGATTTGCAGGCGGAACTGGTTATCAACCTTGATGTGTTTGAAATGTTGGAACGTCTGAACCAAGGCTATCGCCCCACTGTGGATGAAAATCAGGGGTATTACCTGAGCTTGGCTGTTTTCAAGAACATTCTCGGCTCCGCCCCCTACCAGGAGGTTTTGCTGACGCCAAGTGGACACGAATTTTATTCCGTAACCCGATACCCAGAGGGGCAGCTTGCAATGCGCCTTTCCGAGGAACCAACCCCTTATGCCACTTAGGAGCAGAGACAAACATTTTCGATTGCCGAAAATCAGCTTGCTTGACTTCAAGTCGCTGGAGATGGACCGCGTTTTGACGGGGCTCTTTGCGCGGATTCACCACAAGGGGGAAGACAGCCGCCTTTACAAAAAGGACACAACTATTGAGACATTTGAGGAGCATTTTCTAAAAAACCCTGAGCGGTTCAAGGATTTCAACAAATATCCGGGCATCACGCGCGGTTGGTTGGAAACACATCTGCTCGATTTGGTAAATCGCGGCAAGGCTGGCAAAGAGGCGGTTGCATCGCCTCGCCCATTGCATGGATATACTTATCGGTTCCGCAATCCAAGGCACTGTCGCGATTACGGAGCTGCCCAGCACCTTTACGAGACGCTGTGGCACGCACGGAACGATCTTGGAAAGCGTGCAATCGCGCGATTGAGGTCGTTTTTCTTCGAAGGCATAGACCCAAATACCCAGCAAGAGGACTTGCTGGCCACGGTGGACGTGGAGACCCAAGCGTTGTTGAGCCTGAACGCTTCCGAAGAGGTGACGCAAGACGCCCCGGTCAGGGGCTCACGTGACACGACTCCGCCATTGTGCATCGGTGCGGCAGATATTTTGGCGGATGACATTGTTCGCCTGCTCCAGTATCGCAACAAGATTCCACGCTCGGTGATGGTGGAATACCTCAAAATCCTGCTGGCATTCCACCTCGCTCTATACCACCTTCGGCTTTTTAAATTGCTGCCGGAATTGGTGAAGCGGAAGGGCGTCGAGCCGATATGCCAGACCAGCAATTGTCCGGCCCGCCCCGGCGCGGATGAGAAACCGCAGGGGGATTGCCCCTACCAAATCGGTTTGTTCGTTGACGTCCAGAATCAGCCGGGCACGCACATCTGCCATCTCGCCGAAATCAGCGCCGAACTGCATTATCGCCGCATTCCAAAATTTGTTCGGGCGTACTTCCTGACCAAAAAAATGGACGAGTTTTCCCAGCATCTGCTTCAGTTTGGACGACTGCCCGGCGGAACTAACCGACCCATGAGCGTTTCGGATGTTCTGCGGCTACTGGATGACACTCACAGTGTTGATCGGGAGCAGTATTTTGGCTCACGCCTTTTGAGTCTCAAGGAGGACATGGCCGGCGAAGACGACACGCTCGACCCGGAGATTCAAGCCACACTTGGCTTGGGGCTCGATCAATTGAACACCTACACTGAGTGCTTGATGGCTTTGCGTGGTGACTTTCAGCGAAGCTTCATCGTGAAGGCAATCGATTCTTTGCTGCTCAAGAACCGGGCAGGCGCGTTGCTGGCTCAGGCGCGTTCCGCCCGAGCTCCCCGTCGATTTATTCTCGATAGCCGACTACTTGAAGTGCTCTTGCAACTCGCAGTGTTGCGCTACGACACCAACAGCGGGGTTTATTATTCCGAGGAAATCCAAATAGACCGCTTGTTGGCATTCTTACGCGAACGTTACGGAATTTACATTGATGTGTTGCCCCGCGGCGAGGGTTTTGGCGAGCCGTCCATAGCGGATCGTGAAGCGTTACGCCGAAATAAAACAGCATTTAAAAACAAGCTGCGGGAGATCGGTTTTTTCCAAGACCTCTCCGACGCCTATGTAACGCAACACGTTACACCACGCTATCGTATTGGAAAACAGGCAAATGCGCCTGCGGGAGGTGTCGCATGAGCCAGGAATTTCGGCGCGTAACGGCGGATGATGTGAACGAGCAACTGCGCCTTGTGGTTGAGGAACGTTTGAGGGAAATTATTGCAGGCCGCCACCCCGGACATTGCATGAGAGTCGGAGACCTTGACACCATTGTAATGCTGGAGGTTGCGCGCAAGCTTCGCGCAGGATTGGGGACCACTGCTCAAATTCATGTTCTTTCAAGGGAATCGCGCAATGATGATCCGCTACTCATTACCAGCAGCAAGCTCGTAGAGTTACGCAATCCGCCTGCCGAGGGAGAGCAGCGGCCCCCCCTTTTAGTCTTTGTACCCAATGATTTGCGGACGTCGGCCGAGGACTCGTTCGCGGAGGCGACTTTCGAGCAGATTTCAATTATTGATGCTTTCCCCAAATTGCGGGACCGATTGATTGCGCAATTGCCGGATGGTTTCCGAAGTGTTGCTCCGGAAATTCTGCGCCTTATTGAGGAACGCGAATGGCGATGGGCTGACGCGGTTGCCGCAGTAAGGTTTCTTTTGAGCGTTCGGCTGAATGGGGCGGAGGCAGAAATCATCGGTGCGTCGTTGTGTGAACTCGGCTTGGTGCCGGATTTTCATCTGCTTGATGATCCGGCTGCGCTCCCCTATCGGATTGCAAAGAATCTAGAATGCGTGGATAAGCTGACTTTCTCCACAAAATCCGAGCGCAGTCGCGTTCTCGACATAAAACTAAAGGACCGTACTTTCCGTGCAAAATTAAGCGATTTTCTCGCTGAAACCGGATTGGAAGACCCGCTGGCCTGGAATCGCCGAATCGTTACGGAGAAGCAGCTCTGGCAGTTTTCGTTTGATAAATGGGAATTCGAAGATGGAGCTGGTTTCACCCAACAATTGCGAGTGGAGGTCCTCGAACTTGGGTTGCCCATCATTCAGGAGGATGAAACGGATACACGCTTGAAGCAATTGGTGGGGCAGCAGGTCCTTTTGATTGGGTCTAACGGCCCAAAGAGTTTCAAAGTAAAGTTTCGGTGCGAACCCGCTCCGGATGGGGTTCCCGGGGTGGATCACTTTCGCCTTCAGGTCGTTGCAAGGGAAACAGGTCCGACCGCGTTCACCAAGAAAAGGAAAACATGGAGTGGCGCACGTCGCGACGCCTCGGTCAGTTTTAGTGGGCTTTCAAAAGTGGATTGGGAGGATGGCTGGCATTTCGTTCGCGTGTTGCCTTGCACAGTGGACGGCGACCCAATTCCCATTGTTGATGCGCAAGGCCAACCTGTTCCTTTGATTGGTGGGGCTGATGATGGCCAGTTGCCGAACGAGAGTGATTTATTCTACGTCGTAAAGGCAGAGGATGTGGAAGTGGAAGTTCCGCAGCGGGCCGTTCCCAAGTTTGCAAGTTTCGATCATGCTTTGGTCCACTTCTGGTTCCGGGCCGCTGGTGATGGCCATGACCCGAACGAAGTCGTCTGCACGCACCGCGCGTGGGTTGATGCGGAGGACCACAAGGGGAAGGGCGATTTACTGGAAATTAAGTTTGCTGGCGAAGGTTTGGTTCATGTGCCAGTATCCCGGGTTCTAAAGGTACTGGAACAAAACATCCTCAAATCGCCAGACGATCCGCTCACATGGCGTCTTGCTATCTTGCCTTCACAGTCAGCGGAGGTTTTTAGCCACTCATCGGGCTGGCCGGCACTGCCTGAAGTTGATGAATTTCGCTCCTTACGCCGCACCCTGTTTGCCAAGATTCGGGGCGAGGATGGGCTGCAAATTGTCGAGGGTGCGAACTTGTTTCCGCTTCGCGAGGAGATTGCCCGATACGCTGAACGGTATCTGGCGGTTCTTTCGCAGGGACTCCGGCTCGCGGAATCAGCGGCTCCAGATCAGCAACCGCAAGCCATGGCGCGGCTTCAGAAGATTTTGGTTTTGGACACGGCGTTGATTGATATTGCCGACCATCGTGGAGGCCATCGCTCCGCACTGCTTGTGGGGCCAACGCACCCTTTGCGGCTCCTGTGGTTGGCAACCTGGCTCACGCTCGCGAAGCATTGGTTGACTCAAGCTGTCAGCGCCCCGAAAGAATTCTTCACACCCACTCGTGACGCGTTGCTTGAGCGTTTGAGCATGGTGAATTTTCCTGCTGTATTCCCCTTGGGTTCCGGCCAATTATTATCCACGGTGGACAACTTGCATCCATTTTGGTCGGTTTATGCGTCTTCGACTGAGACCGACCCACGCGGGCTGATGGCTGAACTCTGCACGGCCTTGGGGTTGGCGGAACCCAATATCGGAAGCTTCAGCTTGAATGGGCAATTCCTTGCTGACCGGGTTCGGAGATATTTGGTGCAGCACCCCTATATTCAGACACTGGTGTTGAATTGCTTTAATGCAGGGCGCGGACGATTGCTGGCGGACATGCTTTTGGAACTGCAAAAAGAACCGGATTTCCGTGATCTCCGTTACAATCTGCGACTTTTTGTCCCCGATCCCGATGCGCCTGGTGCAGGCGGTGATTTGAGTGAACTCATCTCGCCAAGCAGCACACTGACGGTTTTTGAGGCCGATGCATTCGCCACGCCAACAGGCAATCACCTTGCTCCAAAACTCACGTTTTCTGTGCGTGATGTAACCGATTTCCGAAATGGTGCGGATTACTTTCCTGCGCATTTGAGCCTGCTCTTTGACGTATTCCCCGCCCAGAGCATCAGTGCCAAGCTCCCTCGGCGTGAGGATGAGAGTGCGGCCGTCCACGGCCTGTTGCAGGACTTCGCCGTCAATTACGTCGAGGACGCTGAACTTGTTGCCTGGCATCGCCGGCCACGCCATGGTTTTTCCAGCCCGATTCCCGACGCCAGCGAATTTTCAACGTTGTTGGCACGATTGGCGGAAACCCTATCGACTTGCGCTGCGGGTGTAGCGACGGGCCAAACGGGCCTGACGCTCCGGCCCGTTTCGACACTTGTTTTAGGGGCAGATCAAAAGGCGTTACTGCATCAAGTGCATGATGTCAGTGATTGGGTTTTCACCATCGACAAGAGTCTTGGAATAGAATTTTTCGACCATCATCCCGGCAGCCGACGGCCAGAATACCTGATTGACCATAGCCCTGACCTTTCAGCGAACAGTGGTCGTCGCGTGGTAATCACGTCCCGTTCACAAACTGAAATCCGTATCCTATTTGAGCGAGTTCTGGAAAACTACGACCTGGCCATCTTCCAAGATCGTGCGCACGCTCTATTGGGTGAGCTTCGCGCGCTCTCTGGCAGACTGGCACTGAAGCTTGTTTCCTCAACAACCCACCGTGCAGAAGCGCTTGGGCTGGCCTTGGCCAAGCTGTTCCTTGAATTTCAGGAAGCTTTTCGGGATCAAGCAGTAGTTCCACTTGATGCGCACCTTGATTTATTCAGGGCGCTTCAAAGGAACGCCGATGAATTGGAGGATGAGATCAGCCTGCGCAGAACAGACTTGGCGCTTTTTGATTTTGATGTCGCCACCCGTGTTTTGACGTGCAGCCTCGTCGAAGTTAAGTGCTATCGTGCGGCCGGAAGTCTTGACGGTTTAAGTCAGCTGAAGAATTCGATCGCCGAGCAAATTCATCAAAGCGAACGCACTCTTAAACATCACTTTGACCCGGATCACGCTGGGGCTGTGGATCGGCCGGACCGCGTCATGAAAACGCAGGAGTTTGTAAACCTCTTGGAGTTCTATATTGATCGGGCACATCGCCTTCATTTCCTGTCATTCGAGGCCTACGAGGAAGCTAAATTCTTCCTGCGCACTATGGAAGGTGGCTACAAGCTGCGTTTCACACGAAGTGCTTTGGTTTTTGACTTCGACAAGGTGGGGTCAGAGGAATTCGTGGATGAAAACGGCATTGAATTTCACCGCATCGGGGTGGACCTGATTCGAAAGTTGTTGGAAGCCTTGCCCGCCAAGTCAGCTGACGAAGAAACCCGATACGTTCCCCAAGCCCCGCCAAAGAGTGACGGCGCAAAGCCAGAAACTTCGGCTATCCAATTCCTCGCGAAAGAAATTTCCAAGCTCGGACATGCTGCGTTCTTGCGTGAAAAACGGGTGCGCACCGTCCAATGGGAAAAACTCAGTCGGTCATCGGACGAATATATTCAGCAAGAAACGGCTGATTTGCTGCGGGCACCAGTAGTACCACAAAATCCGAGGATGGAACCGATCATACCCGTTCCCTCCATTTCCAAGCGTCCCACAGAGAATGAGCCGCTGCAAACTGCACCATCAGTGGAAGTAGAACAGACAGTTCATGCTACTCGAACAGACTTGCCAAAGCAAGTCGAGGCAACCGCGCCAAACCCGGCTCCATCGCAAATAGCGCCTATTTATGATGCTTTGCTTGGGGTCACCGGACCATCGCCTCAGTTCGGCGTTCTCGGAAAGGTGATGGGGCGAACTATAGCTCTGGACCTGAACCAGACTCACACCATCAGCCTTTTTGGTGTTCAGGGCGGCGGCAAGAGCTACACATTAGGCTCCATCATTGAGATGGCCTCCCTCGCGTTGCCTGGCATCAACCAGCTACCTCAGCCCTTGGCAACTGTGGTATTTCACTACAGCCAGACTCAGGACTACAAGCCGGAGTTTACTTCCATGAACCGTCCGAATGAAGACGTTCGAGCGATTGAAATTTTGGCCGCTGAATACCATGCCCGCCCGGCGGCATTGCGGGACATGGTTCTTTTGGTGCCGGCAGGAAAACTTGAAGCCCGGCGGGCTGAATATCCCGACGTCGAAGTCTTACCGTTAAAATTTGCGTCCTGCGAACTCCAGGCGGGACATTGGCGTTTTCTTATGGGCGCTGTGGGCAATCAGGCGACTTACATTCGCAAATTGAATCAAGTAATGCGTTCAATGCGTGATGACCTGACCTTGGCCGGTTTACGTTCAGCAATTGAACACGCTGGTTTGCCTGACACGCTCAATGAACTGGCCAACCTGCGTCTCGACCTAGCCGCTGAATATATTGATGACTCTGTTCGATTGCGCGAGGTGATCCGACCCGGTCGATTGGTGATTGTTGATTTACGGGATGAATTCATCGAGAAGGATGAAGCATTGGGGCTTTTTGTCGTTTTGTTGCAAATTTTTGGGGACGCCACTTTTGAAGGAAGGCCGTTCAACAAACTCGTGGTCTTTGATGAGGCCCACAAATACATCGGCAATCCCGATCTTGTGGATGGACTCGTGGGTGTGGTTCGTGAAATGCGCCACAAAGGAACGAGCATTCTGGTGGCGAGCCAAGATCCGCCTTCGGTGCCTGTTTCGCTCATCGAACTATCTTCGCAGATAATTCTTCACCGTTTTAACTCGCCAGCTTGGCTTAAGCATATTCAAAAAGCGAATGCAGCCTTGCTGGGAATTACTGCTGAACAGCTTGCACGGCTCAAGCCCGGAGAAGCATTTATTTGGTCGAGCAAAGCTACTGATCAAAGTTTCTCGCGAGAAGCTGTCAAGGTGACTCTTCGCCCGCGTGCAACGCTTCATGGTGGAACTACGAAGACAGCAGTTTGAACTCCTAATACCATGAACCTTGAAATCGCGCAATTCGCTGAATCGGGCTTCGGTCGGCGGACGGCGGGCTGGAAAGTGGAGCGGAAGGCGGCGAAAAGCGCCTAGAGAAACGCCACCCTGACATGACAGAAACGTCGACCGCCGTCCCCAGACGGAAGCACACCGCTACTGCGGCTCTGCCCATTACCCGTCCGTGACGCGCGCTAGGGGGAGTGGAACGGGTTTGGTTGAGAGAGCGACGCAGGCAATCACCCGGCATTGGCAGAAGAAAAATGCAACCCACTAACGTCAGCCGTCGGCCAACGTTCCGGAAATTAGTTGAATTTACCTTTCGGATGACGCGCTTGAGAGGCTGATCTCGTTGGCGGACTTTTCAACCACCCGGCGGTACGACTCCCGGTTTAACTGAAATATTTTCGCCCCGCTTGTTATTGATTATGTTTTTGGCCGATTTTCGTTTGCCATTTTCGTTCTTAAATTGTTTTGTGCAATTAGGAGCAGCACATTTAAAAGCAGAGCCAGGGGGGAACGAAGGGTTTGTTACAACGGTGAATTTTTTGGCTTCGCCAAGTAAGATTTTATTGACCTGACGATGCATAGAGCGTTTGTCCATCGCATACATGCCACCCCGAGCTCCTTCAAATCGACAATTCCACGCCGCTATTGCTTGTCCAAATAGCAGCGCGTCGCACAAGGCCTTTGATTGAGCTTTCATAAAGCCAACCAAGCCATTAGCGCCCAGCATCCTTAATACTCCGGCAGAACACCAGTCGCCAGCTCCCGCGGCATCAATCACGGTTGTTGCATTAAATGAGCGAAGGGAATGCCAGTCAGATGTCCGGCAATAGGGAAGGTCACTTCGATATCGCAAACCTTCGCCACCCATTGTTTCAATCACAAGTAATGGTGATTGTGCGTAATGAAGACCGCTCATTTCATTCAGACGTTCATTGGCATATTTGAGGATATGTACATGAGGCAGAACTTCACGAAAAAGCTTGGGATCACCCAATCCGGAAGGCTCAAACATGACCAACACACCATTTTCAGCATAATGTTTGGCGAGGTTCACAGCCGC
>Ga0182012_10000921_pt1 | contig 32368 bp, 18 predicted proteins | sample 612S2SmetaG_FD_120486 | JGI IMG/M metagenome (GOLD analysis project Ga0182012, IMG submission 120486) | Permafrost microbial communities from Stordalen Mire, Sweden - 612S2S metaG | ecosystem: Environmental > Terrestrial > Soil > Wetlands > Permafrost | place: Sweden: Stordalen | collected...
GGCCGAACTCTTGGACGGCCACTACCTCTTGCGCAGCAATCTCAGCGACCAGGAGCCCGAATGGCTGTGGCAGCTTTGCCTGCTGCTGGTGCAGATTGAGGGCGTCTTTCGCTGCTTCAAAAATGACCTGGGCATCCGGCCCATCTATCATCAGAACGACGCGCGCGTGGAGGCCCACATCTTCGTTTGCTTTCAGACTTACTGTTTAGGGGTCACCCTGCAACAACGCCCGCGACCGTTGGCGCCGGGACTCACGCCCCGACAGGCCTTGGACCAGCTGGCCGGCGTGCAAATGCTCGACGTCCAAATCCCCACCACCGATGGCCGATTACTGCAACTGACCCGCTATACCCAGCCGGACGCCGCCGTCCAATTGTTGCTCCAACGGCTGGGCAAAAGCCTGCCGGACCAACCGCCCCCCAGACTGATAACCCCGGAAATAATGGAACTTCCCAAGGAGGCTGTGTAGTGGAGACCTTTGGGGTGCCATACCTCAAAAATCGAAGGATTTTGAGGATTGTCTGGAAAATAGGTGCCCAGTATCGAAAGTCGGGTTAACCAAATTCACAGTTTCGTTTTGTGGGGCGTCCGGGGACGTCCAACCGCCGCACCTGATCGCCCCCCATGTGGGTGCGCACCGCCTCCCGCTTTGCGGACCACCCCGCGGTCCGTCCGCCCCATTGGCTCGCCCGTCCGACCTTGCCAACAACTTCGGGATGAACCGTGCCGTCGAAGCGCGTTCTGAAAATAATGCGTTCTGAAAATCATTGCTGACGGCGGACGGCTCTGCCACGATACCCTTGCATGAACTGCCTGAGATGTGTCCAAGGGTTGTTTCTGGCGTCATTCTTGGTGACCGTCGGCCGGGCGGTGCCGGTTATTGACCCGATTGGCAATGTGACCATTCCGGCCGGCAAGTCGCTGATCCTGCCGGTCACGGCCACTTCGCCGACGGGGCGGCCGCTGACTTACACGGTGACCAGCAGCACGAACGGCATTGCGGCGGTCCTGCACACGAACAATCCATTCTGGCAGTTGACCGTGGCCCAGGCGGCCGCCGCGAATGCGCCGGGCGCGTATCAAACACCCTTCCGGGGCGGGTTGGCGACGGTGACGAATGTGGGGACGATGACCTTCATGCTGTTTCCGGAATATGCCCCGCACACAGTCAACGTGTTTCAAGGGCTGACCACATCGGGTTTTTACAACAGCAATACCATCTTTCACCGGGTGATTTCCGGCTTCATGATCCAGGGCGGCGACCCGCTGACCAACGGCACGGGCGGGCTGGTGTTCCAATATGATGACGAGTTCAATCCCCAGGCGATCTTCAGCGGCAACGGCCAGCTCGCGCTGGCCAATTCCGGGCCGAACACCGACGGTTCGCAGTTTTTTGTGACCATCGCCCCCTATCGGTCCGGGGATTTCAGCTACACCTTGTTCGGGCAGTTGGTGCGGGGTTTCAATGTGCTGACGAACCTCAACAGCACCGCCATGGACACCAACAGCCGGCCGTTGGCGAACGAGATCATCCAACTGGCCAACTATGTCACCAATACAACGGACACGGTGCTGACCCTCACGGCCACCAACGTGGCGGGAGTCACGGGCACCATCCACGTCATAGCCAACGACGGGGCCGGCGGATTCGCCACCAACACGTTCACCGCCACGCTGGTCACGGACACCAACAGCAACAATCAGCCGTTTTTCTATCTCAACACGGTGACCAATCTGGCGGCGCCGGTGAACACCACGTTGACCAACTTCATCAGCGCGGTGGAACTGGACGGGAATGAACTGTATTGGAATCCTGAATTTGCCGACCAGAACTCCGCCAACGCCGCCGCCGATTCCAGTTTGGATGTATCCAACAACCTGTTGAAGACCCTGACCTACAACGTCACCAATGTGGACGGGCAGTTGCAATTGTTCATTGAGCCAAGCAATAATTATGTGGGGCCGGTGAACATTTACTTTTTGGTCAGCGCAAACGCGGAAGCGCAACTCTATTGGGGGTTTGGGCAAAACCCGCCCAATTTGGCCTATCAATATTGCACGTTTGTCTTTGGCGACACCCCCATCGCCGCGCAGACCAACCCGGTGAAGGTTCCCGCGGAGACGGCGTTCACCAACCTGCTGCTGGCCACCTTCACCAACGGCGTGCCCGGCAGCGCCGCGACCAATTTCACCGCGTCCATTAACTGGGGAGATGACACCATCAGCAACGCCGTCATCACCGCCACCGCCGGCGGCCTGAAGAGCATCCTGGGGGCGCACACCTACCCATATCCGGGGAGCTATCCGGTATACGTGCAGGTGCAAAGCGCCATCGGGGCGAGCACCACGGTGTTATCCTATGTCAATGCCCTGCCCCGGCCGGAGTTGGCGTTTGCCGCCCCAACGAACGGCCAGGTGATGACCAACGCCCTGGCCGCCGTCGCGGGCACGGCCGGCGATAACCAAGGCGTGGCGGGGGTGTGGTATCAATTAAACAACGGAGCCTGGACCGCGCCCGTCACGACGAACGCCTGGGCCAATTGGACCACAACCTTGGAACTGGCGGCCGGCACCAACACGGTGTTGGCTTATGCGCTGAATGCGGGAGGCATCACTTCCCTCACCAACCGCCTGAGCGCGGTGTCCAGCAACACGTTCAAGCTGCAACTGAGCCTGCCTGCGGCGCAGGCGACGAACGGGTTGAGTTTTAACCTGCAATTGTCGCCCAACTTGAGCGGGCACCTTCAAGTTTCCACGAACCTGGTCAGTTGGACGACCCTGACGAATTTTACGGGTACCAACCCCGTCCTGCCATTTCTCGATCCAGCTGCGACCAATGGGGGCCGGCGATTTTACCGGGCGGTGATACCTTAGTCCGCATGTCGGGGCGGGGCGGTTGTGGCATGGAAGTTTGCAAAAGAGGCTTGCCGCCGCATGCGCTTTCTCTTAACACTCCCACGTTCCTCCGGGCGCGTCAGAAGCGGACGGGGTTCCGCAGCGGCAGCCATTGCCGGGTATAATCGAAATGTCAGCCACCGATCAGGCCGATTTGAAGCAAGCACCGGTTTTCAACCCGGCGGTGCTCGAACCGCTGTCCACCGGACTGGCGGTCTTGAACGCCGCCGGGGTGGTGGTGACCGCCAATGCGGCGTGGGCGCGGCTGTTGCGGGCGCAGGAGCGGCCGGAACTGGCGGCTGGGGGCGATTATCTGGCCGACCGGGAAGCGGCCGCCCTAAAGGGGGAGGTGCTGGCAAAACAGGAGGTGGCCGGAATCAAGTCGGTGCAAGGCGGGGCCTCCGCGCTGTTCGAGCTAACTTACCCGCTGCCCACGGCCGCTGGCCGGTTCTGGTTTTGGTTGCGGGTCACGCCGTCGGGTGGGGGCGGGGTGCTGGTGACGCTGGATGACGTCACGAAGTTGCGGCTGTCGGATTTGGGGGACCGGGAACGGGCGGAACGGGCAGAGCGGGCGCTCCGGCGGAGCGAGGTCCGGTTGATGACGTTTTTCCGGGCGTGTCCGGTGGGGATCGCCATCTCGCGGCCGGACAATGGCCAGTTCACGGAATTCAACGAGATTCTGGTCAACATGTTCGGGTATACGCGGGAGGAAATGCTGGCGCACACCTCGTTGGAGCTGGGCATCTGGCAGGATCCGGCGGACCGGCGGCGGTGGATTGACCGGTTGTGGGAGGAGGAACGGGTGCCGGAATTCAAGGCGCGTTTCCGGCGGAAATCCGGGGAGACGGGCACGATGCTGGTGGCCGCCGAGCTGACGCAGTTGGACGGCGAGCAGCATGTGATGGGGATTTATTCGGACATCACGGTCAGCGAACAGCAGAATGAGGAACTGCGCCGCGCCAAGGAGGTGGCGGATGTGGCGAACCGGGCCAAGAGCGCCTTTTTGGCGAACATGTCGCATGAAATCCGCACGCCGATGAACGCCATCATGGGGTACGCGCAGTTGTTGCAGCGCGAGCCGGCGATGCCGCCGGAGGCGCGGGAGAAGCTTGAAGTGATCGCCCGCAGCGGACAACACTTGCTGGCGCTGATTGAAGATGTCCTGGAAATGTCGAAGATCGAGGCGGGGCGGGTGTTGGTGCAGCCGGTCTGTTTCAACTTGCCGGGGCTGTTGGGCGATCTGGCGATGATGTTCCGGCAACGGGTGGAGGCCAAGGGGCTGGAGTTCAAGCTGTTGGAGGAGCCGGATCTGCCCCGGTTGGTGGTAGCGGACGAGGGGAAGTTCCGGCAGGTGCTGGTGAACATGTTGAGCAATGCGGTTAAATATACGGAGGGCGGCCGGGTGGAGTTGCGGGTGGGGGTGAACCGGCGGGCGGGCCGGCAACTGTGGTTGGGCGCCAAAGTCACGGACACGGGCATTGGCATTGACGCCGGAGAACTGGGGAAATTGTTCGCCCTGTTTGAACAGACGGACAATAAACGCAAATTTAACACCGGGACGGGGCTTGGGCTGGCCATCAGCAGGCAATATGCGCGGCTGATGGGGGGGGACATCACGGTGAGCAGCGAGCCGGGGCGGGGCAGTTGCTTTCAACTGCTCATTCCGATACAGGAGGGGGATCAAGCGGCGGCGGTGGAGCCGGTCAATCTCCGGCGCGTGATGGGGCTGCGACCGGGCCAGCCGCCGGTGCGGGTATTGCTGGCGGATGACAACGCCCCGAACCGGAATTGGATCAAGCAACTGCTGGAACTCATCGGCTGTCAGGTGCGAGAGGCTGGCGACGGCGCCGAAGCCATCCGGATCTGGAGGGAGTGGCGGCCGGGGCTGATTTTGATGGACTTGCAGATGCCGGTATTGGATGGTTATGAGGCCACGCGGCGCATCAAAAGATCGGCAGGCGGGTCGGAGACGGTGGTGATCGCGCTGACGGCGACGGTGTTGGAGGAAAGCCGCCGGGCGATTCTCGCGGCGGGGGCGGCGGATTTGCTAGGCAAACCGATGGAAGAGCGGCGATTGTTTGACAAAATGCACCAGCATCTGGGGGTGGAATTTCTTTATGAAACCGATCCGGCGGCGGAACTGGACGGCCCGGACGGCGGGGCCGGGGAACCGGAACGGCAGGCGGCGGCGGTGGGCCGGCTGCCCGCAGGTTTGCGGGCCAGGATGCACAACGCCATCGCCAATGGCGACTTGGAAGGTTTTGGGATTCTGTTGCAGGAGGTGACACTCTTGGATTCGGCGGCGGCCCGGTTTCTGAAGTCGCTGGCGGAACAATATGATTACGACAATCTCCTGCGTTTGTTAAACTAACATTGAATCATGACGGCCGAGCAAAATAAAAAAACGAACCTCATGGTGGTGGACGACACCATCGCCAACCTCAAGCTGCTGGAAGGCATCCTCGGCAAGCGGGGTTACCGGGTGCGGTCCTTTCCCCGGGCCCGCCTGGCGCTGGCGGCGGCGGTGGTGGAGCCGCCGGATTTGATCCTGCTGGACATCAACATCCCGGAGATGAACGGTTATGAAATGTGCGAACGCCTGAAGGCGGATCCGGCGCTCGCCCCCATTCCGGTCATTTTCATCAGCGCGTACACGGAAATGTTGGAGAAGGTCAAGGCGTTCAGTTGCGGGGGCGTGGACTACATTGGCAAGCCCTTTCAAATTGAGGAGATTCTGGCCCGGGTGGAGAACCACCTGAACCTGCGGCGGCTGCAGAAGCAACTGGAACAGCACAACGCCCGGCTGGACGAACTGGTGCGGTTGAAAACGCGCCAACTGGAGGAGGCCAACTCCCGCCTGTCCATCATGGACCAGGCCAAGAACGATTTTCTCATGCTCATCTCCCATGAGTTACGCACACCGTTGCACGGCTTGTTCGGGGTGGCGGAGTTGTTGTTTGCCACCTACCCGGAAAGTGCCGCCAATTCCGAGCTGATTGACATTTTCCGTCAGTCCCAAGAACGGCTGTTGCGGATCATCGAGGACGCCCTGTTGCTGACGCAGATCGAGGTGGATGCCGAACATTTCTCGCCCGTGGCCGTCGCGCTGAGCCCGCTGCTGGCCGAGGCACTGAAGCAAACCGCCCCCCTGGCCGCCCCCCGCCAGGTCCGGCTGCCGGCCGTGCCGGCCGAGCTTCCATTGGTCAGCGGAGACGAAAAGCTCTTTCAAAAAGCCCTGCAGGCGCTGTGTGAAACGGCCGTCAAATTTTCCAACCTCGGTGAAGCGATCGAACTGACCTGCCGGACGGAGGGCGGTGAAGAATGGCTGATGTTGGGGATTCGGTGCCAGAGCGTGCCGGCGGATGTGCTGCCCCGGTTCTTCCAAGTGCTGGGGATCGGTCAGGCCGTGGCGCCCGGCGGCGAGCTGGGCCTGAGCCTGCCGCTGGCGCAACGCATTCTCTCCCTGTTTGGCGGAGGCGTGACCGCGGAAAATATGCAGCCGGACGGACTCACATTGACGGCGCGGTTCAAATGCCCACCAGCGATCAACCCCGGCGAAGCGCCCAGGCCCGCCTGAGATATGCCGGTCCCGGACGAACAACCCAAAATCATGGTGGTGGACGACACCGTCGCCAACCTCAAGTTGTTGGAGGAGATGCTCATCCAACAAGGCTACCGGGTGCGGGCCTTCCCCCGTGGCCGGCTAGCCTTGGCCGCCGCCGCCCGGGAACTGCCGGACCTGATCCTGCTGGATATTCGGATGCCGGAAATGAGCGGCTATGAAGTCTGTGAACGCCTCAAGGCCGATCCCACCCTGGCCCCCATCCCGGTCATGTTCATCAGCGCACAACATGAGCCGATGGACAAGGTCAGGGCCTTTGCCGTCGGCGGGGTGGATTACGTCACCAAACCCTTCCACTTTGCGGAGGTGGAGGCGCGGGTGCGGACCCACTTGGAACTGCGCCGTCAGAAGGTGGAGCTGCTACAGAACCTCCAGCGCCTGAAGGAACTGGAGCGGATGCGGGACAATCTGGTCCACATGGTGGTGCATGACATGCGTTCGCCGCTGTTCGCCATGATGATGTGCCTGGACCTGGTCAAAGCCAACGTCCCCATTCCGCCGGAAAAGGCCGCCAAATATTTGCAGATGGCCGCCAAAAATGTGACACAGCTTACGGACATGGTCACCCAACTCTTGGACATCAGCCGTCTGGAGGCCGGCCGGATGCCGCTCAACCGGACCGCCCACGACCTGGCGGTCACGGTGCAGTCCGTGCTGGAACCCCTCAGCGCCCTGGCGGCGGACCGGCGGATCACCTGCACCGCGCCGACCCCGGTGCCGGCGGTCTATGACCCGGAAGTGGTCGGCCGCATTCTCACCAATTTGCTGGCCAACGCCCTGAAATTCACCGTGCCCAAGGATGAAGTGATCATTGGCATCACCCGGGAGGACGCCTTCGCGCGGGTATCGGTCACCGACCACGGCCCGGCCATCCCGACGGATCAGCGCGAGAAAATTTTTGAGAAATTCACGCAGGCGGAGGGGGAAAAGCGCAAATACGGCACCGGGCTGGGGCTGACCTTTTGCAAGCTGGCCGTCGAGGCCCACGGCGGTCGCATTGGAGTGGACAGCACCGACGAACCGGCCAACACCTTCTGGTTCACCCTGCCCCTGGCGACATAGCGGAGGCGGGGAATTTTCAACCGCAAATCACGGGTATGGACCAGAGGCGGATTCAACGCATTGACGCAAAGGCCCAAGTGCGCAAAGAAAACCAAGGCGCTTCAAGCACGAAATACCCGAAAGATGCGAAAAAAGCGCGTGGTCTGACAAAATGGACGGAATGGACGACGTAGGAGTGGATCATAGCCCATTGGGCCTGATCTGGCGGCGGCCTGAAAGCGGGGCGACTGATTGAAAATCAATGTCATTATGCAAGTTGGGGGACGGGAACAAACGAAGGAAAAGATGTTTTGCCGGGCTTCGTTACCTTCGTTGCTTCAGTTAGATATTCTCGTTTTTCAGGTATTTCGGTATTTCGTGGTCAGAACTCCATCTACGGTTCCATCAGGCGGTAGAATTGATAGGGGGCCGTGACCAGGGTGTTCGTATAGAGGTCCATGCCGCTGACGTTGGTGATGGTGGTGAGGGTGGACCAACTCATCAGATCGCCTGAACTCTGGACCTCAAACACGGACCCGGGGGCACTTTCCACCGTGAATTGAAATTGAGCCGGCAGCGTGAAGACAGGCGACACCAACCAGGCCAGATTGGTGAGGCTCAATTGCGCGGCGCCGCCAAAGATCCGGCCGGCGTCGTCCGCTACCACCACAAAGTATTCCCCCGCCGCCGCCGGCCCGGCGTTGGTCACGGTCAATGAACTGGTCTGTGAACCGATGATGTTCGCGCCGTCCGAGAGCGGCACCCCTTCGAAATACCATTGGTAATAGATGTCCGGCGGCGTGCTGGAAATGGCGGCAACGTTAAAAACCGCGCCGCCATTGAGCCCGATGCCCGCCGATACGGGAGTAGCCGTGACGGTCGGCGCCTGCACTTGGGATTGGTCGTTGATCGTCCAGCCATTGTTGTTCTGCAAATTGTTGATCAAATTCAAGGTTTCCGACCCCGTGCTCAAATCCAAATTGTTCCAACTCACGTCCAAGGTGATGACATCACCCAGGATGGCCAGGTTGGTCAAGGCATCAATGTTGCCCAGCAAGTTGTTGTGCAGGTTGAAGCCGGTCAGATTGGGCAAGGGCGCATTGGTCAGGAAGTCCAGCGAAAAGATGTTATTGTTGTCCACCGAGAAGTAGCTCAATTGTGACAGGTTGCTGACGGAGGACAGGTCGTAGATATTGTTGTTATCCAGCCACAGGTTGACGAGGTTGGTCAAACCCGCCAGCGGGGCGAGGCTGATAAACTGGTTGCCCTGGGCGGAGAACTGCTGGAGGTTGGTCAGGCCGGCCAACGGCGAGAGGTCGGCAAAGCCGTTGATGTCCAGCGACAAGGAGGTGGCGTTATAGTATCCGGACACAAAGGACACGTTGGTGGCCTGGATGTTGTAGAGCAGGATCGTTTGCAGGTTTGTGAGGTTGCCGAGGAGCACGAGGCTGTTGTAATCTGTCAAAGGGTTGCTGCCAGCATCCAGATAATTAACGGTCCCCTGCGAGTCCACCGGTGCCAAGCTCGTGATCTGGTTGTTGTCAATGTTCATCTGATAGATATTCGTCAGTTCGGCCAGGGGCGGGAGGTTGGTGATCTGGCAGTAGCCACAATCAATGAAGCCCAGAACCCACAGGTTGGTGATGGGTGAGAGGTCCCAGAGCGGATTGCTGCCGATTTGCAGGGAGCTGATGTTGGTCATGGGCGCGAGCGCCGCGATATCGGGCAGGGAATTATAGGACACATCCAGGGCATAGACCTGGGTCAGATGCGTCAGGGAGGGGAGATTGGTGAGGGAATTGGAACGTAGGTTGAGCTCAAGGAGGTTGGTCAGCACGCTCAGCACCTCCGCATTGGTCAATTGGTCATTTTCGGCGTGGAGGTTCGTCAACCCGATCATCTGGGTCAACGGTGCCAGACTGCCCAGGTTGTTGCCCGGAATGGTCAGGGACTGCAGATTCGTCAAGCCGGACACCTCGTAAAAATTGGTGACCCCGGTGGCGGTGAGATCCAGGATGGTGAGCTGCGTCAACCCGCTCAAAGGCGAGATGTCCGGAATGGGATCGTTGGAAAAGCTGACAAATTGCAGATCCTCCAGATTCGTGGCAAACGCGCAGTCCGTGATGCCGGTGTCGCCCAGGTCCAGGTTGGTCAGTTGCGTCAGCGTCGCCAGCGGTGCGGCGGTGGTCAGGGGGTTGAAGTTGAGGGGCAGTTTTTTCAATTGGGCCAACCCGGCCAGCGGCGTCACGTCGGCAATGGAATTGACCGGCAGGACGGCCACCTGAAGCTTCGGGAAGTTGGTCATGAACGAGATGTCGGTGAGCCCGGCGTTGTTGAAATAAAGCTCCAACAAGTTGGTCAGGCCCGTCAGGCCGCCGAAATTGGTGACCGCATTGTTGTTGAGGGCCAGACTCGTCAGATTGTGCGCGTATTCCAGGCCGGTGGTGTCCGCAATCCCCTGCCCGCCGGCGGAGAGACTCGTCAAGGTCAGCATCTGCGCCTGCGTCACCGGCCCGGGGCCGAGGTTCAATTGCCGGAGGACGGCGTACTGCAGATTGGTGTCGGCAAAATTGACGGTTTGCGCCCGCAACGGCACCGAAACAGCCGGGAGGAGGAGCAACGCCAGAACGACGAGACGGCCGGCGAAACTTACTGAAGCATTCATAATCCCTATGTTAATTCTCCTACTGGAATAACCTCGCACCCATCATTTGTCAAGCGCCGCCGCCCGCCGCCCGCCCGCCGGCAGGTGGGGACGGCGCGCTGCGCTGTCCCAGTCGCCGAGCGTCAGGTGCCGGAACCGAATCACACCCGACGAACGAATCACTGCGCCCGGGCCGCCCGCCGGGACTTGGGCGGGGACGGCGCAGCGCACGGCCCCACCTCCGCCCGGTCCGGCTCGGGGGCCGAATCAACCCACTCTGAACCCTATATTTTAAATTGCAAATATAAGTCGTTGTGGCACGATGAATCTAGGAATAGAAGTGGCATTTTTTAATCAAGAAAGTACAACGACCATTTTATGCTGAAACACTCGCATCTCGGTTACCCCCCGATTCGTTCCTGGTGGCTGGCCGGCCTGGCCGCCTGGTTGCTGTTGGCGCCACCCGCCCGCGCCGGGCTGGCGCTGAATGTGAACCTTTCCCGGATCACCGCCAACGGCACCAATTACTATTGGTTGATCGGCTGCAGCCTGAACACCAATTTCACCCTGCCCAATCCCCCGTATGGCGCGTACGCCATCGGCTCGCCCGGGTATCCCACCCGTTACGGCACCGGAGACAGCTATTCCTTTGACACCACCAATGGCTTCAGCTTCTCGGGCGGCTTCAGCGACTTTTACGGGGATTTCGATTCGGCCATGCAGGGGCTCACCAACGGGCTGTGGACGATTGCGGTGACCGATCCCGTAACTACGAATACCACCACCTGGCAATTCCAGGTCAGCGCCCCGGATTTGACCAGCAATTCGCTGCCCGCCGCCGTGGTGACGTATCCGCTGGACGGCACCACCAACGTCAGCCAATTCCCGGTGTTCACCTGGCAGGGGCCTACAAATTTCAATTATATGACCGTGCAGCTTCAGAACTCGGATGGCAGCTACAATCTGAGTTCCAACCTGCCGCCCACGCAGACCAGTTGGCAGCCACCCGGGGGTGCGCTCTATGCCTCCTACCATTTTACGCCCAATTTCATCACCAACGGCTCCGCGTTCATTCGGGCGGCCACGCCCACCAATGGTGCCGGCCTGGCCATCGCCAATTGGAGCTCCACCTGCCAAATGGCAAGCTCCTTTTCCGTCGGCTTCACCGTGCCCTCGCCCTTCACCCCGCCGCCGGGCGGCCATGTGCTGGTGGCGCGGTACACCTGGGCTGGCACCAACCTGGATCCCTTGGTCGCGGCCATTGACGTCACCGGCAATGGCAGCAGCCTGAATTTTGGCGGCGGCGGTGGAACTGACGGCGGGGTGACGGTCACCAACGACGGCCTGGCGGGCAACCGCGCGGTTCAATTTCACGACGGGGACGGCGGCAGCCTCGGCTGGCTGGGCGTGACCACCCCTGCCCCGGTGATGTGGGCCTTGCAGGGCAGTTTCACCGTCTCCTGCTGGATCAAGACCACGCAGACCTGGGGCAACGACAACGATCATGCCTTTAACGGTGCGGGCATTGTGGCAGCGGACGTCAACGGCCTGGCCAACGATGTATTGCCCATGGCCCTGACCGGCAGCAAAATCGGATTCAACACCGGCGGCAGTTCCGATGACACACTCCATTCCCACACCAGCGTCAATGACGGCAACTATCACCAAGTGGTGGTCACCCGCGACCAGGTGTCCGGCTTGAAAATCATATATATTGACGGAGTGCCGGACGCCACGGATTTTGGCACCATGGCCACGCTGGACACGCCGCTCAAGCTGACCTTGGGCGCGATCTCCGACGCGGGGAACGCCAACGTCAATGATTTCAACGAATACAACGGCTTTGACGGAGAGATGGACGACCTGCAGTTTTACTCCGGCATCCTGAATCCCGCCGAAGTGGCCTTCCTGTTTAACAATCCCGGCACGACCGCCCCGAGCGTGCCGGTCAATGGCTTGGTGGCTCATTACGCGTTTGACAACACCAATTCCATCGGGGCGGACACGTCCGGCAATGGTTATGACCTTGATTACAACGGCAATCCCGGCGGCAACGGCGTGGTGGCCAGCACCCCCGCAGTGGCGGGCGGGAGCGCGGTCTATTTTGACGGCGGGAGCTTTCTGAGTTACAGCAGCATTCCCACCAATGTGCTGGCCGCCCTCGCCGGCGATTTGACAGTGGCCGTCTGGGTGAACACCAGTTTGACTTCCGGCAATGATGGCGATCCGGCGTGGCTTGACGCCGGAATTGTGGCGGCCGATGTCCCCGGCCAGTTCAACGACATCATCCCCATTGCCCAGACCGGCGGCGCCATCACCTTTGCCACAGGCGGAGCCAACGATGACGACCTGCCTTCGACCATTGACATCAATGACGGGAACTACCACCAAGTCGTCATCACCCGGACGCTGGCGACGGGGGAAAAGCGAATCTACCTGGACGGGGCCTTGAATACGTCCGACTTTGGCACCACAAACCTGCTGAATGACCCTCAGATCATGGCGGTGGGCGCGCAGATAGACGCCGCCCAAACGAATCCCACCAACGCCAACACCGGCCCGTTTTATCAGGGCCTGCTGGATGACCTGCAGATTTACTCCCGCGTTTTGAGTCCGGCCGAAATTAACAACCTGTTCAATAATCCGGGCACGGAGGCCCCCGCACCCAACCTCAATTTCAATGCGGCGCTGGACACCACAAACTTGCTGTGGAGCACCGGGGGCGACGCGGATTGGTTTGTGGAAAACACCTATACCGACAACGGCGTTTCGGCGGCGCAAAGCGGTTCCATCACCGGCAACAAGGAATCCACCCTGTCCTTGACACTGACCGGCCCCGGCACCATCAGCTTTGATTGGGCGACTTCCATCAACGGAAATAATTTCAACCTGGCGTTTGATCTGGACGGCACCAACCTGGATGACATCGGGAGCGACACCGGCTGGACGCCTGACGGTTCCTTCATCATCGGGGCGGGCCAGCATGTTTTGTCCTGGGTGGCCACGGCCAACGGAGACGGCGACCCCACCGAAGCCGGCTATCTGGGCGAGGTGAATTTCACTTATTCGCCGCCGCCGGTCATCACGGTGAATCCGTTCAGCCAGACCAATTATCCCGGCCAGGCCGTCGCCCTGTTGGCCGCCGCCAGCAGCAGCACAGCGGTGACCTGGCAATGGTATGAAGCCGGCCCCGGCCTCATCCCCAATGCCACCAATTCGTTCTTCAGCCCCACGAATTCCGGTACGGCGGGGGTGGCGGGTAATTATTATGCGGTGGCCGCCAACGCCTCCGGATCCTCGACCACACTGACGGCCGTCGTCACGTTTGTGAGCGCGCCGTTGCCGGCCAAATGGTCCGCGGCCTTCCGCTCTCCGTTTTACCCGCTCACGGCCACGGCGTTCACTGATTATAACGGCGGTTGTACGGCGGATGCCGCCGGCAATGTTTACGCCGCCAATCAATACATCGGAAATATACTGATTGAGAATTCCGCCGCCGCCACCATCGACACCCTGACCACGGTGGGCACCTACGGCGGCGCCGCGCTGATCAAATACTTGAACACCAACGGACCGGTGAACACGTCGCCCATCGCCTGGATAGTGGGGCTGACCAACAACGATACGGCCAGCTACAGTTACGCGGATTGCGTGGCCTTGGCGCCGGGGAACGGGGTTTATCTGGCATCCCAGTTGATTGGCACAAACTGGCTGGGCACCAACCGGTTTGCGAACACCGGCGGTCTCTCGCTGCTCCTTTCCCGGTTTGATGCCGGCGGCAGCAACCTGTGGTCACGCTTGATCGGCACCAACTGCCAGGTTGGCACTGACGGTTACAACGACCTCGTCGCGGATGCCGCCGGCAATGTGACGGTCGCCGGCTTCTTGAACGGGACCGCCGATTTTGGCGGCACGAATGTGACGACCACCGGTTATACGGGATTTCTGGTGCAGTATGACGTCAACGGCGCGTTGCGCTGGGTGCAGCTCCTCTCGGGGTTCCTGCAAAATTTGGCGGAAGCGAACGGGAAAATATATGTGGCCGTGCCGGCGAACACCTCGGGCGGCGTGACCAATCTAAGCCTGGGTAATCTTTCCGTCCCCACCGACCGGGCCTATGGCATCGCGGCCCTCAACGCCACCAATGGCCAACCGCTCTGGCTGACCGGCGTGGGGGAACCGTTTGGCAGCAACGGCCTCAATGATTATCCCATCCTGGCGGTTGCAGGGACCGATCTATTCGTCACCGGCACCGCTTACGGATCCTCCGCCACCTTTGGCGGCCTGTCGGTTTCCGTGCCGGACGGACATGGGCAATACTTTGCGCGCTATGACACCAATGGCAATGTGCAGGTGGCGACCGCATTCGGCGGCGCCACCACCATGCCGTGGGCGGCGGCGGCGAACGCCTCCGGAGTGTATGTCACCGGTGACTTTGATGATTACACCGAATTCGGCGACCTCTTCATCACCGCTCCGGCCACGGTGCCGAGTTATCTGGGGACCAATTACTTCACCCAGTCCTTCGTGGCCAAATTTGACCGCGATGGAAATCCGCTTTGGGCGCTGAACGGGGTTTCGCCCGTGCTGGCCAACTTCCGCGGCCTCGCGCCGACCGCCAATGGCGTCTGGGCGAGCGGTTTCACCGATGCCACCACCGGCCCCGAAGACAACATCATCCCCACCTCGTTTGGGACCAACCAGGTCATCAGCGACTTTCTTCTGGTGGGCGAACCGTTCGGCAGCCTGGTCTTCACCCGGGGCGGTGTGATGGCGAAAATCACCGAAACCACGCCGGCCGCGCCCGTAGTCCTGCTCAATCCCCAGGCGAACGGAACGAACTTCCAATTTCAATTCCTCTCCCAGAACGGTTTCACCAACACCGTCCTATATGGCACCAACCTGGTGGCCGGCTCCGTCTGGCAGACTTTCACCAATGTTTCCGGTGACGGAACCCTGAAAACCATCACCATTCCGTTCTTCATCTTCAATCCGTCCCGGCAAGGTTTTGTGCGTGTGTCAACCCAGTAAATTTCATTTATGAAAAATGCCATTTTGCTGCTTCTGTCGACCGTCTTGGTGGCGGCCGCCGGCCCGCGTTTATCCGCCCAGGTGCTGGATGTCAACCAGTTCAAAACCACGGCTTACCTCCAGACCAATTCCGCGCCGCCGGTCGCGCCGAATTTCCCGAACGTCTGTTTCTTTGGCACCTACATGGACACCGATCCCGACTACGATGTCACCAACGTGATCGTGGACACGCCGGGCCCCGTAGTGCTGCCGCTCAACCAATACAGCCCGACCTATTTTGAAAACAGCACGCCCTATTACTCCAATATCACCAATTTGGACACGGATTATCCGGGAGGCACCTACGATTATAATTTCAACTACACCGACATCTTCTCGAACTTTGGCAATGCGGATGTGATCTTCAACGTTTCCACGAACGACTTGTTCGCCGCCGCCATCCCCGCCTTCACCCCGGCCTGCTGGACCGCCATGCAAAGCGTGGACCCGGCCCAGGATTTCACCCTGAGCTGGAACAACTACACCCTCACGCCCGGTGCGGACTATGCGTATACTTTCATCAACATCAACGACCATGAGAGCGGCCTGCAAGCGATCGGCCCGAGCGGGCCGCCGGGTCTTACGACGACGAATATTCCGGCCCACACGCTGCTCTATGGCCGCGTCTATGATGTCAGCCTGTATTTCAGCGAGCGACAGGCCCCGCTGGACCAGGGGCCCTTTGGCGCTCAAGTTACGGTTGGCTGGGACAATCTCACCATGGCCACCCTGGAAACCCTGCCGCTGTGGTTGCAAATCGCCCCGGCGGGGACCAACGTTCTGCTCACCTGGCCGGCCGCGGCCACGAACTACCAGCTTCAAGCCGCCGTCAGCCTGACCGCCGCCGGTGCTTGGAATTTCGTCACCAATCAGCCCGTCGTCAGTGGAACCACAAACTTCCTGACCCTTCCGGCGGTGAACTCCAGCACGTTCTTCCGGCTGTCCACTTTTTGATCAATCGGGAGAAGTCATGGGCACTGGTCGCTCAATCCATTTAAACCCTCGTGATCCACGGTAAAGGAGATGGATTTTTGCCCCTGGCTGGCGGTGATTTTGAAAACAAAGATGGAGTCATAATCACCATCCGGCCAGGCGGGAACCTGCGCCGGATCGCCGCCGTTGTCCTTGACCAGGTTCCGGGCAAAGTCATCCAGCAGGAAGTGTTCCCAAGTCACAAAAATGGTGGCCGTCTGATAGGGCGGCTTTTGCAGTTCGCTTTCCAACCCTTTGATTTCCTGATAGCCAAACTGCGTATTGATGGGCAGCCCGCACTGGATCGCGGTCGGTTCGATGGTCACCAACGGGCGCACATAATAGTAGCCGCCATTGCCATCCACCTTCTGGGACGGGTTGGGCGCAAACACAAACTGCGGCGCGCCGTATTTGGCCAGCAGCACTTTGGGCAGGGCGAGCGCCCGGTTCAGCCCGCGGCAGGTCAACTGGCCCAGTCCCCCCTGGGGTTTCTCACCATGCCGGATGCAAACAATGGTTTCCACGGTCGGGCCGGCCGGAATGGGTGGGGAATTGGTCTGTCCTTCCGCACGAACGAGAACCATCAGGCCGAGGATCAATACGGTCAATCGCATTTTCATAAAACAGAAACTATTGGGCTGCCGCCATTTGTCCAGCCTAATGGTTTCGCCCTAACCGGACCGCTTAAACACTGCACGGCGCGAGTATGGCGTCCGTCATCCCATGCACGATTTTCTTGTCGGCGGGCACGATGGTCGCCAGCACCCCGCCCAATTGCGGCCGCGCCGTGTCGCCGTCCCCCGCCACAAAGTAATACGGGCACAACCGCACCCGCCCTTTCATCGGCGTCACGGTGTGCCGATCAAAATCATGCCAGGCCGCCTCGACCAGCGCGGGCTTGTGAAAACGCTGCAGCACGCTCGGGGAGGTTTCAAAGTTGCGCAACGCCGCCTCCACCGCCGCGCTCCAGTCGGCCTGCGACAGGTCGCTGCCCAAAAACACGCCGCGCGCGCCCCAGGCGTCCGGCGAGAAACCCGAGACCTTCAGGATCAAGCCCCGTTCCTTTTGCGATAACAGCTCCAATTGCCGCCAGTCGGTCAGATTTAATTCGGGAATCGCCGCATGCGGCGGGAGGGGCGCGGGGTCCAGAAGCCAGGTGTAGGGCGTCAATTGCTTGAGCTGCTTCAGGAAGCCCTCCCCCAGTTCCTGCCGCCAGAATTCCTGCAGGTTCCGGTTCCACAACAGCGCGAACAGCATCTTCTCCTCGAACACCGGCTTGGCTGGCGGCGTGAGCCGGATTTTTTTCTCCGCCGCCAGGCCGAAGATCTTTTCGGCGGCCGCCACATTGGCCAGATCAAACAGTTCAAAGAAACGATAGACGGCGTCGCCCTCCCGAAAATCTTCAAAAGCCGGATCTTGGACCTTGAATCGGTCTGCGCCCAGTTGCGCGGCCAGCCATTCCATTTCCGGCCGGTAGGTGGCGGACTCGGCGGAAACGATGAGGTGGACCCGCCCGGCGCCGCCAAAGATGCTTTCAAACCCGTGCAACATCCCGTCCGTCCCGCCGAGCACGGCCGGACCGGGCAAGGCGGAATAGGTTTGATTCAACCAGGCCGTCAGGCCGATGCCACCGGGCACGCTGTCCAGTTCCGTCACCGCCAGCCCGGTTTCCGTTAGCAGCAAGTCCGGGCGGATGACGCGTGGCAGCTCGTTTTTGAAGGCCGACGAACGCTGCCAGGCGATCAGCTCCGGCGGCTTGCCCAGGTCCAGCCAGCGGGCGACCCAAGCCGGTTGTTTGCCTTCGGCGCTTTTCCGGTACAGGAGATTGACGGCCCGGTGGAATTGGAGCAGCACCCGGCCCAAGGAGTTAATTTCCCCGGCCAGTTTTTCCCCCAAGGGAAACGGCGCGGGGGAAATCTTCCATTCCTGGCCGGCGAACAAGCCCCCGGCGGGCATTTGCTGGCGGATAAATTCGGCTGCTGGTGGTGGCATCTGGCCCTCGCTCATGCACCGAAAATAACGCCATCCTGCAGGGCTGGCAAGGTTAGTATCGCGTGGCGAGGGCTGCGTGCGGTCAGAACCCGAATTCCGAAGTTGGGGAGCACGCCCGAGCGGGAGTGACATCGGCCGCAAAGTGGCACGCCCTGGCCGCTCCGCACTGCCGGCGCATTCCAAAATCGTCGTAGCAGCCGACGTGAGGGCGTGTTGCCCAAGCCCCGATGAGGATAGGAGGAGCGTCAAGCGCTCCCCCTCCCTCCCAAACCGGACGGGCGGTTTTCCCGCATCCGGCTTTCCGGTCGGTAGTCGCCGATGGGCTGGCGCAGGTGAGTGTCCCGAGATCGTCGGAGGGAACACCCCAGCCGCGCAGTCCTCACGGACCCGCCCACCCAGTTATGGGCGGCCCACTGCCAGCAATCGAACGGCGACCAAACGGTTTGCCACCGTGCCAACGCGCTCCGCCTTGCGGCACTACGTCGGCCCTTTCGGGATGGCCTCGGTTCGATTCCCAGCACTACCTTCCTACATCCCTTCGCTCCACGTTCATTACTCGCATCCTCGCTACTATGGACGCGCTGACCCCGGCCGGCCCTTTGGCGATCACCAGCCGTGGTTCCCTGATTCACGTCACCAGAACTTCCCACCATTCTGTCTCCAACCATCTGCGGTTCCCGACCAGACGCGTTCCACTCCCTCAACGCTGGCCGCCCTATTTTGTTCGGACTTCGCCGGTCACTCGCAGGCTCGTCAAAACCGCCGACCGAATCGAGTTCACGTTGTCCGCCACGTTGGGCGAACGTTATTACGGACTGGTGGTTCACTTCCAGTTGCTCTCCACCCGGGGGTATGGCCCCGATGCAGTTACTTTCAGTTACTGGCCCTTTAGTGTCGGCCAGGTTAGGGACTCGCACCCTACTGTTCCAGTGCGCTCTCAGGCGCACGAGCTTGCCCGTCCTTGGGCACAGCAACGTTGAAACTAATACAATTGCTGGGTATTTCGTGTGCCCGACGGATGGAATGCGCGCTGTTTTCTCCGCTTTTGTTTTTGGGCAACACGCCGGTGAGGCTCTGATTGAATGCTTGTTTCCGCCCGGGGCAATGTCAAGTTGCGCCCGGTCCGTTTTTGCTTAAACTACCGGGGTGGCGAACCCCTTCATACATTGGATCGCAGCCCGGGGCCCGTGGGCGCCATGGCTGTTTCTCGCGTTGTTTCTGGTGGCGTCGTTTGTGATGATCTGGCGGCTGGAGGCGTTGAGCGCGCGGGGATTCAAGGGCACGGTACTGGGGACGTTGATCATGCCGTATTGTTCGGGGCTGGGGAATTTGATCTTTGCCTTCGTGCTGGGGCGATCCGGCGGTTCGGGAGCCGAGGTGATGGTCAATTCGCTGGTCAACAACATCACCAACCTGACGCTGATTCTCGGGTTGCCGGCGGTGTTCGGCCGGATGAACATTTTCCCGGGCGGCAAGCCGGCGGGTAAGGCCGGGAGAAAATCGGGCGACCAGGCTTATCAACTGAATCGGCTGGCGCTGCTGCTGACCCTGCTGGCGGTGTTGTTTTTCAGCGGCGCGGTCTGGGCGCTGGCCCGGAAGGGGCGGCTGGATTTCAATGACGGGCTGGTGCTGGTGGGTTTATTTCTGTTCTGGCAGTGTTTCCAGATATTCGAGGTGTTGCAGTCCAACGTCCGGGAATCCAAATCGCTGGGCTGGACGCTGCCACTGGATCTGGTGTTGCTGGGGATTGGCGCGTACGGGATTTATGTGAGCATTGACTGGCTGGTGGCCTGGGCCGGCGACCTGCAAACGGGATTCATCAGCAAACACATGGGCTGGTTGAGCGGGTTTTTGATGGTGCTGCCCAACGGGGTGCTGGCGCTCTATTACGCCTGGTTCAAACAACCCGCCACGGTTTATGCCTCGCAGGTGGGGGACGCCCATGTGTCCATTCCGCTTTGCCTGGGAGTGTTTGCCTTGTTTCACCCGATGGGACTGCCCCCGATGTACCACACCGCCATGCTGATTCTGCTGGGGGTGACGCTGGTGCATCTGTTCTTTGTGGGGGTGCTGGGAAAATTGCCGTGGCCGGCGGGGCTCATTCTGGTGGTGGTGTTTATTTATTTTGTCGGCACCGGGTTGCTCAAGCAGAGTTGAACTTTTGACTGGGCGGACGCGTTGGAATCTTTATGCTCTAAACCAATGGAAGAACAACAACCTGCCGCAACCCACGCGGGACTAATCCATACGCTGGCGACCCTCCCGGTGGCCGCGGTTTTCTGCCTGTTTCTGGGCCAAGTGATGCTGCATTCCGAACCGGCGGCCAACTTCACCTGGCAACTGCCCTGGCTGATCGCGCTGGCCGCCCTCAGCACCCTCACCGCCTTGGCGCGGCAATTGCAATGGCAGTATGTGCTGACCGCCGCCGGCATCTGCGCCGTGGGGGGGGGCGTGGCCCAAGGTTTCGGCGCGGAGACGGGCATCCCGTTCGGACCGTTCACGTTTGGCCTGGACGCCGGGCCGCAGTTCTTCAACCAACTGCCCTGGACGGTGCCGGTGATCTGGCTGGTGGTCTTGTTCAATTCGCGCGGGGTGGGCCGATTGATCCTGCGGCCGTGGCGGAAGCTGAAGACCTACGGGTTCTGGCTGATCGGCTTTGCGGCCGTGTTGTCCGGGTTGTTCGATCTTGGGATGGACCCGTTCCTGTCCCGCTGGCAGCATTACTGGTTGTGGGCCCCCACCAAACTCCGGGTGACGTGGGAGGGGGCGCCGCTGACGGCTGCGCTGGGCTGGGTGTTTGTGACGGTGCTCATCCTGGCGTTTGCCACCCCGGTGCTGATCAAAAAACAGCCGGGGCAAAGAGCCCCTTCGGATTATCATCCGCTGGTGCTGTGGGCGGGGGGCATGGTGCTCTTTGCGGTGGTGGCCGGCCGACAAGGTCTCTGGGGGGCCGTCGGGCTGGATGCGGTCGCCGGGGCGGCGGCCACGGTGGCGGCGATCCGCGGAGCGCGGTGGTGACACTTTGAGGGAAAGTATAAATTTGAAAAATAGGGGAAGGGGTGGGAACTGAATCTGAGATTTCAGGATTTCAAAAAAGGGGCGCGATCAGAGCCTCGTCACCTCGGCTGCTGCGCGGAATACATGCAAGGCTATTCCAGCGCTTCGGCGAGGACTTCGGCCATGTGGAGGGTGCGGACGGTGGCGAGATGCTGGATTTGATGGCGGCAACTGGTGCCGGAAGCGACCACAATGTTGCCAAAGGGTTGATGACGGATTTGGTCCATGAGGGGGGCGGCAATTTTCAGGGAGAGTTCGTACTTGTCCTCCAGCGCGCCAAAAGCCCCCGCCATGCCGCAGCAGCCGGTGTCCAGCAGGGTGACATTGCGGGCCGGCAACCGTTCCGCCAGGCGGCGCGAGGATTCGGGGCCGGCCAGCGCCTTGGCATGGCAATGGACGTGGATGGTCAGGTGTTCGGGCCGGGCGTTGAAGGTGAGAGCGCCCGGTTCGGCGGCGAGCAAGTCCCCGACAAATTGTTCAAAGAGAAAGCAGCGTTGCGCCACGTCCTCCGCGCCGGGCAAGTTTAATTCGCGGTAGTCCTGCACAAACATCGAATAGCAGGATGGTTCCAGAAAGAGGATGGGCAGATCTGCATTGGCGGACAGCAGGAGGGCCAGGTTATGCCGGCCCAGCGCCGCGGCTTTATCCAGATGGCCCAGGCTGAACGCGGGCCGGCCGCAGCATTTGCGGTGGACGGGCAGGCGCACGTCGTATCCGGCCGCGCGGAGGACCTGCACAGCGGCCCGGCCGATTCCCGGCTCGTGGTACCGCACGTAGGTGTCGTCCCATAAGATCACCGGCCCCCGGAAGGGGTCCGGCAGCGCGGGGAGCCGGGCCATCCAGTGATCGAATCGTTGACGCGCGAAGGGCGGCAAGGAGCGTTCGGTGCCCAGCCCTAAAACCCGGTTGGCCAGGTGGCGGAACCAGCCGAAGGTCAGGAGGCTGTTGGCCAGGAACGGCGTGGCGCAGCCGATGCGGCCGACGCGGTCGAGAGAGCACAGGAAGCGTTCGCGCCAGTTCAGGCCGCGCTGGCGGAGGCGGGCGTGCAGGAGTTCCGCCTTGAGCAAGGCCAGGTTTACATTGGACGGGCACTCCGTGAGGCACGCTTTGCAGCCCAGACAGTTGCTCAACGCGGCTTCGAGTTCCGGGGTTACCAACGGATCGCCCGTGGTGCCGCGCTGTTCCAGAACCGCGCGGATGAGATTGGCCCGACCGCGCGTGGACATCAGTTCGTCGCCGGTGGCCATGTAGGTCGGGCACATGGTGGGGGTTTGCTTGAGACACCCGCCGCAGCCGTTACATTGTTCCAAGTTGGCGATAAAGGATCCGTCGCGATCCGCAAACGCCAGACGCGGCTCAAACGGCGGTTTCAAGGCGTAATCCGCGCCGAGGCGCAAATGACGGTCAATGCGGTAGCGGCCGTCCCCGATGATTTTGCCGGGATTAAAGAGGTTGTCCGGATCAAAGGAATGCTTGATCTGCTTCATGAGGCCGTAGAGTTCCGGCCCCACTTGCGCCTTCATGAACTCGCTGCGGGCGATGCCCACGCCGTGCTCGCCGGCCAGGGAGCCCTTGAACTGCGCCACCAGCGCGGAGACCTCATTGGCAATCGCGCGGTATTTCTCCAGGTCGCTGGCGCTGTGCAAGTCCAGCACGGGCCGCACGTGCAGCAGGCCGGCGGCGGCGTGCCCGTAATAGGAGGCCTGCACGTCCTGTCGGGCCATCAAATCCTGCAGGCCCGCCACATAGGCCGGCAAATCCCCGGGCCGCACGGCCGCGTCCTCGATGAAACAGGCGGGCTTGGCTGCGCCTGGACAGCTCGTCAGCAGCGAGAGCCCAGCCTTGCGCAAGTTCCAGACAAGGGCGGCTTCCACATCGGTTCTCAAAATGCGCCGGCGCAAGCCAAGTTTGCGCAGCATCAGCAGGCCCAGCTTGTCCTTGGCGTCGTCAAAAAACTCGACCAGCAGGATGGCTTCGCAGGGTTTGGTGTCCAGTTGCAGCAAATCCCGCGCGGCCTGAAATTCCCGCCTTCCGCGCGTCTGCTCAAATAAAGGCCGGTCAATGTGTTCCACGGCGGCGGGCTGCAAATCGGCCAGCGACAGGGCCGCCTGCATGGCTTCGGCGACGGAGGCGAAGAAGATCAGCCCCACCCCGCGCTCCTCCGGCAGCCGGACGATTTTCAACTCCGCCCCAACAATCGCCGCCAGGGTGCCTTCGCTGCCGGTGAGGATGGGCAGCAGGTTGCCGGGATCCTCGGCGGCCCGGGCAAGGCCGTAACCCGGCCAGCGTTTCAGCAGCCCGGGCGGAAAGCGTTCGGCGATCATCAGCGAATTGAGCGCCACCAGGTCTTCCAGCAAATGCCGCTGCCGCTGCAACGCCAGTTGGTCGGTCCGGGTGACCTTATGGTAACTGCCGTCGCTTAAAATAATCTCCAAGGACCGCACATGTTGCCCGGTGGTGCCGTAAACCGGGGTGTGCGCCCCGGAAGAATCGTTGGCGAGCATCCCGCCCAGCGTGGCGCGCGAACTGGTGGCCACATCCGGCCCGAAACACCAGCCGTGCGGACGGAGAAACTGGTTCAGTTGATCCAACACCACGCCGGGCCCCACATGCACCGTCTGCTGCTCCAGATCCAGGTGAGAGATGTGGCGGTTGTGCCGGGCGAAATCCACAACCAGGCCGTCGCCGATGGCGCCGCCGGAGAGCCCCGTGCCCGCGCCGCGCGGGGTGACGGACACGCCGGCATGGACGGCAGCCTTGATGATGGCAACGGCCTGCGTCACATTCTTGGGGAACGCCACCGCCTGCGGCTCCACCTGGTACGGCGAGGCGTCGGTGGCATAAAGCTGGCGGGTCAGGTTGTCGAAGGCAACTTCGCAACCCGCGGCAGCCAGCGGAGCCAGTTGTGGAGCGGGCGTCATTTGACCACCCCCAAGCTATCGGCGTGACAGCACGTTGACAATTTCATTAAATCAATTCCTGTGAGTGAACAATCCAGACACCGCTCCGACGAATTCCTTAGAATCAGCACCCAGTTCAAGCTGGGGGCGCTGGTCACCGAGACGTCGCATCCCGTCACGGCGGATTTGAGCGGCACCGCCGGACGTGACCTGGCCGCCGGGCTGAAACTACTGTTTGCGGCGGATGAGGATGTGGTCCGCAAATACCGTGAGTTCGCGGCCAGCGGCCGGGCGGCGGGAATCCGGGACGAGGTGGTCAAAGCCCTGCGGAATGGCGGGAACATTTTTTTCACCGGCTGCGGTTCCACCGGGAGGTTGAGCATTCTGTTGGATTCGGTCTGGCGCGATTTTTGGCGGCGCCGGCCGGAGGCGGCGGAGTGGGAACGCCGCACCTTCAGCGTTATGGCGGGCGGTGATTACGCCCTCATCAAATCGGTCGAGGGCTTTGAAGATTTCACCGCGTTCGGCCGCCGGCAGCTTGAGGACCTTGGGGTGCGGCCGGCCGACTTGGTTTTTGCGATCACGGAAGGCGGCGAGACGTCATTCGTCATCGGCACGGTCTGGGCCGGTGTGGCGGCCGGGGCGAAGGTCTGGTTCGTTTATAACAATCCCGACGTCGTGCTGTGCCGGACGGTCGAACGCAGCCGGGAGGTGATCGAAGACACGCGTGTGGAAAAAATCAACCTTACCACCGGCCCGATGTCCATCACCGGCTCCACGCGCATGCAGGCGACTTCCATCCAGCTCTGCGTGATGCTGACGGTTTTGGAGATGGTCGCGCGCGAATTGCTGGGGCGGGAGTCGGCCACGGTGCCGGGGATCTTTTTGGAAGCACTGGCCGGTTTGCACGCCAGGCTGCAATCCCCGCCGCTGCTGGAACAGCTTGCCCGGTTGGTCGCGCTGGAGGAATCGGTTTACCGTTCCCATCACAAAGTGAACTACTTCGCCGGCCGGTTGGGGATTGACGTGTTGACGGACACCACCGAACGCTCCCCGACTTACTGCACCCCGCCGTTCCGGAAAGGCGATGACCCCGACGCCGCGGAATCCTGGGCGTTTCTTTTTTTGCCCGAACTGGAAACGCCGGCAGCCTGGCGTCACCTGCTCCAGCGCGAGCCCCGGTGTGTGGAATGGAGCGCGGAGCAGGCGCAGCAACTGGTGCCGGCGGATAAATTGGCCCGGACGGTGGAGATCCTCCGCAACATCAGCCAGGCGGAACTCATGCGTTTTCAAATTGGGCTGAGAGGAGCCAAGCATCGCCCCCTGCGGGCGGGCGACGGTGCGGTGGCGATCCTGGCCGGTACGGAGCCGGAGGAGTTTTATCGGGAACAACTGGCCGGGGCCGCCGCCGCGGGGGCCGCCACCGGCCTGATCTGTTTTGGCGATCCACCCCGGACAAGCCCGGCGCTGCTGGCCGCAGTTTCGGTTTTGGTGCCGGTCCCGCAAGCCGGTTTGCTCCTGGACGGCGTCACGCGCGTGGCGGTGAAGCTGGTTATGAACGCCCTGTCCACCTGCACCATGGTCCGGTTGGGCCGGGTGATGGGCAATTACATGATCTGGGTGGTGCCCTCGAACCTGAAGCTCATTGACCGCGCCACCCGGTATATCGCACGGCTCACCGGGCTGGAATACGAACCGGCCAACCGACTGTTGTTTGAGGTCATCGAGTACGTCGAGCCGCGCATGAAATCCGACCGGGCTTATCCGCCGGTGGTGGGCCTGGCCGTGTTGCGCGCCCGCGACGGCCTGAGCAACGAGCAGGCGGAGCAACGGCTGTCGGCGTCCTGACACAGCCCCCAAATTCCACCCCCAGTCAGCTTTTTCCTGGGAGTTTAAGCTTTAAAGCTGGAGGCGGTACGCCCGAACACGGTGTCGATCAGGTGCGGCGGCTGGGACTGCACCTTATACGCATCCATCGGTTTCAATTGCTACAGCGGGGAGGGGCCGGCTTTTTTGTGGCGGCGGGCGTCCCGCCTGCCGTAGCGGGCGGCATCTTGCCGCCTGGTCCGACGACCGGATTTCAACCGACCTCGCAAATAATTCAACCTTCCCGGGCCGGGGTGCGCTTTTCCGCCGGGCGGGACGTCCGGCTCTACGGCAGGCAGGATGCCCGCCGCTACCACAAGATGCGCATAAGGTCCGGCGGCTGGGCGGCACCCCATGAACGCCAAAAAAAACGAAACTGTTATTTTGGTTATTTTTGGTTGTTTTTGGTTATTTTTATCGCCATTATTCACTGCAACATATTGTATTACAACATCTTGTGTTAATTCTTTGCGTCTTGCAGGCCTGGCGGCACTGGATTTCGGGGTCTGCGGTGCAAAAAATGCACAAACAACTTCGGGATGCTCCGCCTTTGCTGGGGTTACGGCGCGACTAGCCCGTCTTCGCGCTCACCTCGCTCTCTGCTTCCCCAATCGCCTCGCTTGTGATAACTTCGCCGCCACATTGGTATTAAATTCCATGTCAGCCAGTCAAAAGCACACTCATAAAGTGGTGGAACTTCCGTCGTCCGGCCTGTCCGAACAGCTCCGGGCGGCCGCCGCCCTGCTCGAGCAGGTGGTGGACAACCGCGCCCTTCTGGGCGGCCTCTCGGAAGCCGAGCGCACCCGCCTGATGAAGGCCGCCGGCCAGGTCTCCCGGCCCGATGCCGCGGACCGCCGGCAGTTCGTCAAGGCCACCAAGCGCCTGCGCAAGGCCGGCAAGGCCCGGCGCGCCGAACACCTGCTGGATCAGACCGGCATCCGCCGGTTGCGCCAGAAGCCGGTCTTCACCACGCCCAACGTCCACCCCCCGGCGGAATTCAAACAGATCGAAGTCACGGATGATCCGGACTTCCGCGAGCCGCTCGAGCCGCAGAATTGTTACATCTGCAAACAGGATTATACCGCCATCCACCGCTTTTACGACCAGCTCTGCCCCGGCTGCGCCGAGTTCAATTTTAGCAAGCGCACCGAGCTGGCGGATTTGACCGGCCGGGTGGCCCTGCTCACCGGCGGCCGCGTCAAGATCGGTTATCAGGCCGGCCTCAAACTGCTCCGGGCCGGCGCGCACCTCATCGTCACCACGCGCTTTCCGCGCGATTCCGCCATGCGCTATGGGCAGGAGCGCGACTTTGCCGCCTGGGCCGGCCGGCTGGAAATTTTCGGGCTGGATTTGCGGCACACGCCCAGCGTGGAGGCCTTCTGCCAGCACCTGCTCAAGACCCGCGACCGGCTGGATTTCATCATCAACAACGCCTGCCAGACCGTCCGCCGGCCGCCGGATTTTTACCGGCACATGATGGAACATGAGACGGCCGCGCCGCACGATTTGCCCCCGCCCGTCCGGCAATTGCTTGGCGCCTACGAAGGCTTGCGCGGCTATCATCTGTTGCCCGAGGGCGAAGCCCCGTTGACGGTGCCGGCGGCGGCCCTGGCCGGGGCGGCGGGCTTGACGCAGGCGGCGCAGTTGTCGCAGGTCGCCTTGCTGCCCGAGGAACTCGCCGCGCAACAGGACCTGTTTCCCCAAGGCCGGCTGGATCAAGATTTGCAGCAGGTGGATCTGCGCGAGCGCAATTCCTGGCGGATGATGATGGCCGAAGTCCCGGCGGTGGAACTGCTCGAGGTGCAGCTCGTCAACGCCATCGCGCCCTTCCTCCTCAACGCGCGGCTCAAGCCGCTGCTCCTGCGCGTCCCCTCGCGCGACAAACACATCGTCAACGTTTCCGCCGTGGAAGGGCAATTCTACCGCAAATTCAAGACCACGCGCCATCCCCACACCAACATGGCCAAGGCCGCCCTCAACATGATGACCCGCACCGCCGCCGCCGATTACCACGCCGACGGCATCCACATGAACGCCGTGGACACCGGCTGGGTGACCGACGAGGATCCCGTCCACATCGCCGCCCGCAAAATTCGCGAGCACCGCTTTCATCCCCCGTTGGACATCGTGGACGGCGCGGCGCGGATCACCGACCCCATCATTGCCGGTTTCAACACCGGGGAACACATCTGGGGCAAGTTTTTAAAAGACTACAAGCCCACCGACTGGTGAAAACCATTCTCCTCGCCACCCGCAACGCCCACAAGGCGGGCGAAATCCGCTCCATCCTGGGCGGTGCGATCCAGTTCCTCACCCTCAACGATTTCCCCGGCTCGCCGGCGGTGATCGAAGACGCCGCCACCTTTGCGGGCAACGCCACCAAGAAGTCCGTGCAACTGGCCGCCTGGCTCGCCGCCGCCCGGAGCGCGGCGTTGGAACTGCTCCATCGCCCGTCCGTCCCCGGCCCGGTGAAATCGGAGGCGTCCGCCCCGCCGACAGACCGCCCGGACGACCCCTCCCCGGAGACCGAACTGCTCTATGCCGATCTCTGGGTGCTCGCGGATGATTCCGGCCTGGAAGTGGACGCCTTGAACGGCGCGCCGGGCGTTTATTCGGCCCGGTTTGCCGCCGTGGATGTGCTTGAGGACGGCAACACGCCCGAGGCCGACAACAACGCCAAGCTGCTGCGCCTGCTCCGTGACGTGCCGGCGGAAAAACGCACCGCCCGCTTCCGTTGCGTGCTGGCGCTGACCCCCGTGGTGTTCGAACCGCTCCCGAGCGCCTCGCCCGTCTGTTACGCCGGGGAAGCCCCGCCCACCCAACTCTTCGACGGCGTGTGCGAAGGCCGGATAGACTTTGTCCTGCATGGGCAGGGCGGTTTTGGCTACGATCCGCTGTTCATCCCCAACGGATTCAGGCATTCCTTCGCCGAACTGGGGGCAGCGGTAAAAGACCGCATCAGCCACCGTGCGCAAGCGCTGGCCAAATTGAAACAGTGGCTCCAGCTCTGATCAAATCATTCGGCATCCAGGCTAAAAAGCCATGTAAAAAACGAGGCTGATTCGCTCTTGGATGTTGGCAGGGAACTGTGGGGACGAGCCGTCCCCAACCCGGTTCTTGAATCCGCCCCGAGTCCGTGATCATGGGCTTTTTCGCAAGTGGCCAGTTATCAAGGTTTTACGCCTTATGTAAGCGCCATTCCCCTGTGGGGCGCCGGAACGCCTTTTTTGCAAGCGCATCTCGCGGCCTGGCACGTTTCTTTCATAAACGACCCTAGGGAGAATTTTGTCTCACACCGGCCGGTTAGAGCCGATTGAAGAACGCGCGAAAACCGGGGCGGGGACGGCTCGTTCCCGTGTTTTCACTATTATCAAACAAACGATGGGGACGAGCCGTCCCCACCCCGGATCTTGAGGATGCGCCCGCCGGCAGGAGCGCAAAGAATTGAAGCTTTACGCACACCCGGTTGGTTCCTATAATCTTTGTCACGCATGAAACTACCGCCATCAACCATCGTTTTATCCCTGCTGCTCGGCTTGGGCGCCGGCCTGGGGTCCAATGCCAGCGCCCAGACTCCCGCGCCGGCACCGGCCACACCGGTGCAGGAAGTCACCGGCCAGGCCAGTCCCGCCCCCGGCGGGCAGTACACGGCGCATCAGGACGGCGACGTCGTGCAACTGGAGGATGCCAAAAGCCAAACGGTGGTGTCGGTGATGCCCGCGCACGGCAACAACGCCTTTGAAATGAAGGTCAAAGGCAAAGACGTGCTATATTTCCCCTTTGCCTCCCCCGCTGACTTCAAACGCCGGGGACTCTATAGCGGCATTCCCTTTCTGGGCCCGTGGGCCAACCGGCTTGATGAAATGGATTTCTATGCGAATGGGAAAAAATACCTGCTCAACTCAGGTTTGGGGAATGTCCGCGGGCCAATCCCGATGCACGGTTTTCTCATGACGGCTCCGTGGGAGGTGGTGTCCGTCAAAGCCGATCAGGATTCGGCCTGGGTCACCAGCCGGCTGGAGGTTTACCGGCAGCCGGACTGGATGGCGCAATGGCCCTTTGCCCACACGATCGAGATGACTTACCGATTGAAGGACGGCACCCTCGAGGTGGCCCTGAAGCTCAACAACCTCAGCACCGCGCCGATGCCGGCCACCATCGGGTTCCATCCCTTCTTCCAGGTCAACGACGCCCCGCGCGACGACTGGACGTTCTCGGTCGGCGCCAAAACGCATTGGATCGGCAAACAGAACATCCCCACCGGCGAGACGGAGCCGATTGAAAAGGTGGTTCCCAACCCCGCCGGCGGGACGCTGAAGGGGATGAAACTGGATGATGTGTTCGGGGACCTGGTCCGGGATGCGTCCGGCAAAGCGACCATGTGGGTGCAGGGCAAATCCGAACGGGTGGAAGTGACCTTTGGCCCGAAATACCGGGCGGCGGTGGTATATTTTCCGGCCGGGCCGGGGCAAAATTACATCTGCTTTGAGCCGATGGCGGGAATTACCGACTCAATGAACCTGGCGCAGAAGGGTCTCTACAGTGAGCTCCAATCCATCCCGCCGGGCCAGAGTTGGGAGGAGAGCTTTTGGATCAAACCCAGCGGCTTCTGAACGTGACACCGGGCCTTGGGCACTGCGGGGAATGATCAGGGGAACAGGCCGCGCTGTTTTTTGGCCTCGTAGACACGGCTGATGCCCACGCTCAGGGCGGCGGTGCGCATGGAGAGGTTCTGCTTGCGGCTGAGGTTCAAAATCCGGGTCCAGGAGGCTTCCAGAATGCGGAAGAGTTTGTCGGCGATTTCGCTCTCGCTCCAAAAGAAGCTCTGCAAGTCCTGCACCCACTCAAAATAACTCACCACCACACCGCCGGCGTTGCAGAGGACGTCCGGGATGAGGAAGATTTCCGGACGTTGCCGCAAGATTTCGTCCGCGCCCGGCGTGGTCGGGCCATTGGCGGCCTCGGCCAGGATGCGGCAGCGGATGCGGCCGGCATTGGCTTCGGTGATCTGCCGTTCGAGCGCGGCGGGGACGAGGATGTCGCACGGCAGGAGGAGCAGTTGTTCGTTGGTGACCGGTTCGCCGCCGGGAAAGCCGGCGAGGCCGCGGTGTTGCGCGGCGTATGGTTCCAGCGCCGCCAGGTCGAGACCCTGGGGATTGTATATCCCGCCCTGGACATCGCTGACGGCGATGACTTTCACGCCGTACTTGGCCAGCGAAAAAGCGGTGACCGAGCCGACGTTGCCGAAGCCTTGCACGACGGCGGTGGTGTGGGTGAGGTCCAGGCCGGTGGCATCGGCGGCACGGTTGATGAGGTAGGCGACGCCGCGCCCGGTGGCTTCACGGCGACCGAGGGAGCCGCCCAGGCCGACCGGCTTGCCGGTGACGATGCCCGGCACGGTGCTGCCGGTGAACACGGAGTACGTGTCCATGATCCACGCCATGGTTTGTTCATTGGTGCCCATGTCCGGGGCCATGACGTCGGTTTGCGGGCCGATGAAGGGGATCATTTCCTGGGTGAATCGCCGCGTGAGGCGTTCGAGTTCGCCGGCGGAGAGGGCCGCGGGGTCGCAGGTGACACCGCCCTTGGCCCCGCCGTACGGGAGGCCGGTGAGGGCGCATTTCCAGCTCATCCACATGGCCAGCGCGGCGACCTCCCCGAGGGTTACCGCCGGGTGGTAGCGCAACCCGCCCTTGGTGGGGCCCAGGGTGAGGTGATGCTGGACGCGATGGCCGGTGAAAACCTTGGTGGACCCGTCGTCCAAGTGAACCGGCAGCGCGACGGTCATGGAGCGCTTGGGGAACTTGAGGCGTTCGCGATCGCTGACGGGGATTTGCAGGTGGTCGGCAACGAGATCAAACTGGCGGCAGGCCATGTCGAAAGTCGGATGCGCGTAGAGGTCCATTTTTTGGACTACGTCCCCGTTGGGCGGGCGGCCCGGCGCTTTTCGTGGGTGAGAAAATCCAGGTAACTGATCAATTGGTGCTTCATGTCCCGGCGGGAAATGATGGCGTCAATGAGGCCGTGATCGAGCAGGAACTCGGCCGTTTGAAAGCCGGGCGGCAGTTCGGCCTGGGTGGTGTCCTTGATGACGCGCGGGCCGGCAAAACCGATCATTGCGCCGGGTTCCGCCAGGATCAGATCGCCCACGCTGGCGTAACTGGCCATCACCCCGGCGGTTGTGGGGTGGGTGAGCACGCTGATGTAGGGCAGGTTCTTTTGCGCGTGATACGCCAGCGCCCCGCAAGTTTTGGCCATCTGCATGAGGCTGAACATGCCCTCGTACATCCGCGCCCCGCCGCTGCTGGA
>Ga0182012_10000922_pt1 | contig 32367 bp, 36 predicted proteins | sample 612S2SmetaG_FD_120486 | JGI IMG/M metagenome (GOLD analysis project Ga0182012, IMG submission 120486) | Permafrost microbial communities from Stordalen Mire, Sweden - 612S2S metaG | ecosystem: Environmental > Terrestrial > Soil > Wetlands > Permafrost | place: Sweden: Stordalen | collected...
ACGAACGCGCCATCGCCGCCGGCGCCACCCAAGTGCGTGGACTCAACGACACGGATTACGGCTCACGGGAGTTCGCGGTCAAGGACCCCGAGGGCAATCAATGGACCTTTGGAACGTACCGTGGAGCTGACGCGGTCCGTGAGTGACTGACTGGAACCTCGTGGGAAGAGGCTCGCCGCCTCAAACGGGTGTTGGATAATCTGAGACGATGTCAACCCCCGACGTCATTGAATACGATCTAGTGCCGACAACTGTTGTCGGCGTGTCCGGAGTCTTCATCGGTGCAATGGCACCAGATACTGACGCGCACACAGTGATCCCTCAACTGTGGCACCAACTTGAGGTGATCGCGGGCGACAAATTCTACGGAGCCAAGTGGTCCGTCGGCGTCATGAGCGACGCCGACGACGGCAGGCTGCACTACGTGGCGGCCATGCGCTTGTCCGACAACGACGGACAGCACGACGGCATGGACGTCGTGGAACTTCCTGGAGGCAAGTACGCCGCGTGCGAGCACGTCGGTTCGCTCGACTCCCTCGGCGCAACCACGGGTTGGTTCTACGACGAGTTTCTGCCGAGTTCGGCGTGGTCGGTACGTGACGGATACCACCTCGAGGTCTACGACGAACGCTTCGATCCGGACTCACCCGACTCGGTCGTGCTCATCTGTGTTCCGGTGCAGTGAGCGCCGCGGAGATCGTTTCAATCAGCGTCGACTGTTCTACCCATGATTCCGCGCGAATTCGAGCGAAATCTCCGTTGGCGTCCACTCGAAGATCGGCGTAGAGCCCCGTCGGATCCTCATGAAAGTGTAAAAAGGCTTTTGACTGTCTGTAGAAGACACCGGGACGCTTTTCTATCAGACCATTCAATGCCCGAAGCGAATCAAAGAGGGCTGAATACTTCGCCAAGGTGCTCTCTGTGGCGTGCAACATCTCTTCGAGTGTACCGTCGAAGGCAAGATTTCAATGTGGCCATCTTTCGTAGATCTTTACGTTTCGAACCCGATATACGGCGCAATCCGAACTTAAACTTCTCCACGTGACGAGTCGTCGACCGGGAGAAGGTCGCTACGCGCAGTTGGAACGCGAACAACGTTGGCTCCTTTCGTCGGTACCGCGCTCGGCCTTCGATGAGCGAGTGATCGTCGACCACTACTGGAGTGGAACGACGTTACGTCTGCGAATGATCGAAGAGGGCGACCAGGCCGTGTACAAGCTATGCCAAAAGGTCCGCGTAAACGAAGGCGATCCACGCTTGGTGAAAATCACCAATATCTATCTGAGCACGAGTGAATTCGATCAACTCTCGGTGACACCTGCGTTGATTGTCGCCAAGAGCCGTTGGACTCTGAACGCTGGCGGCGTGACGTATGCCATCGACGAGTTCAAGGGTCGCCACGCCGGCCTGTTCTTAGCGGAGGTGGAGTTAGATGAGCACGCACCACTCGTGGCGAAACCCTCGTTCGCGGTGGCTGACGTTTCCGATGACAATGAGTACACCGGACGTTGGCTCGCCGGGGCAGCAGAGGCCGAAATCCGCCGCGTCATCGAGCGCTCGCTGGGACACTGAAACTTCGGCACTCGTTGTGTGAATGTCCCCGCTACGATGTCGGCCCATAGAACGCATCGAAGGATCGCGTTGTGTTGGTGAAGGAGATCAATGAATCACGCTGAACACTGCGATGCGCTCGAACTCGAGGTCGAGCGTTTCGCCGCTTCGATGTCGCTCGTGTCGGGCGACACGATCGTGGCGACGTGCCCCGGTTGGACGGTCGACGATGTCGCCTTGCACCTCGGCACGATTCATCGTTGGGCCGAAGAGTTGGTACGGACTCGCTCCTCCGTACGGATTCCTCGGGCAACGCCGACCCTCGGCGAAGTGTCCGTGTCCCCTGAGTGGATACGCCACGGCGGACGCCAGTTGGTGAAAACCCTTCGAGAGGCCGATCCCGACGACGAGATGTGGGCGTGGGGGCTCGACCAGCACGTCCGGTTCTGGTCGCGTCGGCAGGTGCACGAGACTTTGGTGCATCGAATCGACGTGGAACTGGCCGGACGAACTGAGCCGACCGCGGACTTCGCACTGGCGAGCGACGCAATTGACGAATTCCTGAGCAACATCCAAAAGGTGACCAACGCTTCGCCAGAGACGCCGCTTAGCGGTAGTGGGGAGCGATTGGCCTTTCGAGCGCAAGACTCGAACGCCGTCTGGTCGATCACCCTTCGTGACGGTGGATTCGACCTCATGCCCGCGATGGGTGACTATGACGCTTTCGTGGAGGGGCCGTCACTCGAACTCTTGCTGGTGATTGTCCGTCGTCGATCAATCCATGAAGCATCACTGAGTGTCACTGGCGACAGCGATTTGGCCGACTTCTGGCTGGCGAACTCGGCGTACGGTTAGGCGCGCGCGGGCCCGCACGAAGACGGACGCATCGAGACCGTTCCAATTTGTAGGCTGCGTCGGTGTCTGATCAATCTCGCGCGTCCGCGCGTCCGAATCGATTCGTGGTCCAGGGTGCCTCGGGAAGTGGTAAGACGACAATGGCTGTCGCACTCGCCGAGCGACTGAACTTTCCGCACTTGGAGCTTGACGGGTTGTTTCATCAGCCGAACTGGACGCCACTTGAACTCGAAAAGTTCCGGTCGACGGTCGAGGAGTTCACGGAGCAGCCTCAATGGGTCATTGACGGTAACTACCGCCACGTACGCGACATCGTGTGGGGCAAAGCGGACGTCATTGCCTTCATCGATCTTCCCAAGTCACGAGTCATGTACCGGGTCACGAAAAGGACGTTGCGTCGACTCCTTCGCCGTGAGGAGATGTGGAACGGGAACCGCGAATCGTTGCGCAACGTACTGTCGCTCGATCCGTCGAAGAACATCGTGGTGTGGTCATGGACGACGCACTCGAAGTACCACGAACAGGTTCCCGGCGAAGCACGTGCGCAGGCCGATCACGCCCAGATCGTCGTGCTAAGGACGACGCGAGAGGTCGACGAATTCCTGGAGTCGGCCCTTCTTCGCTGACGCTATGAACGATGACGCGCTACGTCGTGAAGGTGCGCGAGAACGAGAGGGCATTGCCGATCGCGCGATGACCAACGCGACCATAGGACGGTTCATCATTTGCGCCCAAGAGGATGAACATCAATCCGAAATGAATTGCCCACCCCAATGTTCTTCGCTGCGTCGAGCGGTCGACCGCACCGTACGCGTCGAAGAACTCCTCGATCGACTCGAAGGGAAGTGACATCAATGCGCCGGCCAAATCGGTGGCGGGATCCCCGGCGCAGAGGTCTCCGAAGTCAATGACGCCTACGAGGGCTTCGTCGTCGAAGATCGTGTTGGCGGGATGCAGGTCGCCGTGTATCCACACGTCGCTCTTCGACCACGGCGGTGCGTCGACGGCGTTGCGCCACACCTCGAGCACTCCCTCGCGGTCAAGTTGGCTGCCAACTTCTTCTAGGCGCGCAAGAAAGGATGATTCGTGCCGCTGAAGGGGCACACCGCGGAACTCGTTGAACGGAGCCCCTGCGGGTGCGTCAACGTGAAGTGATCGTAGGAATCGTCCTAATGGTTCGGCAGCGTTACGCAGAGTTTCCTCTCGTACTTCGTTGCCAGGAGATCCTTCGATCCATTTCGTAATAGACCACGGCCACGCAAACTCCGAGCTCGGTCGTCCTTCTCGAACGGGAGTTGGAATCTGGAGTGGCAGGCGCGGAGCGAGTATGGGGAGCCACCGTAGTTCGTGTTCCATCAAGACTGCGCCGATCGCGCGGCGCGGAAGTCGTGCTACGAAGTCATCGCCGAGTCGCCAAATCGTGTTGTCAAATCCCGACGTCGCTTGGCTGATCTCATAGTCAGCGAAGTCCGGATGCTGACGTCGAAGTAATTCCGACACGAGGGCGGCGTCCATCGAGACTTCCGGAGGCGGCCAGTTCACATGAACGAATCTAGGACGAACGGTCGTTGCCAGCGCGTCGCAGTTCGAAGCATCTCGGGGAAACCAATGGTTTCAATCCTCGACGACGTGTACGGCTTGGTTGTAGAGATCGGGTCGCCGGTAGTCCATCACCGCGATCTGCTGACGTCGTTTCGTCACCTCATGAAGGTCCAGCACCGCCGTGATCACATCGGGCCCGCCACTCGTGGATTCGGCGAGGATCTCGCCCCACGGATCGATGATCAATGAGTGTCCGAACGTGGCAATGCCCTCGTCGGTGGTACCTACCTGCGCGGCGGCCACCACGAACGCGTGATTCTCAATCGCGCGCGACCGAATGAGTATCTCCCAGTGAGCTCGTCCCGTGACTGCATTGAACGCCGCCGGAATGGCCAAGACATCGGCGCCGCTTCGCGCGAGTTCTCGATACATCTCGGGAAAGCGAATGTCGAAACAGACCGAGAGTCCGAGTCGAACGCCGTCGACGTTGACCATGACCAGGTCGCGACCCGGCGTAATGAAGTCCGACTCGCGTTGAGCGACGGCACCTGGAATATCAACGTCGAAGAGGTGGATCTTCCGATAGGTCGCAACGATGTGACCCGTGGAGTTGATCACGACACTGGTGTTGAAGAACTTTCCCGGGGTCGGTGATATCTCCAGGAGACTGCCGATATGTAGGGTCACCTTTCTCGACGACGCGACGTCCGACATCTGCGCCGTGATAGGGCCCGGGATTGATTCAGCGACGTCGCCAAATCCCTTCGCCGGTCCGAGATAGTTGAAGTATTCCGGTAGTTGAATGTGGGTCGCCCCACGGTCGGCGGCCTCGTTGACGAGCGCGATCGCGTCCTTCACATTGTTCGCGGAGTCCACTCCTGAGGAGAGCTGCACCGCTGCGACCATGACCGAATCCATGTTGACATCCTCTTAATCAGTAGAGAGAAATTTACCGCCCGGACGAAGGGCGCGGTCCAATCGCTGAACCTCGTACGTCTCAAACGGTGTCGTTGTCGGCATTGAACATTGCCAGATTCTCCGAGGCGTCACTGAGGTGATGTTCACACTCGTGTACTGCGTTGGAGAAGGTTGACGAGATGGTGACTGCCACGGGCGTGCGAGAACTGTAAACGAGTTCGCGCGTGTCGAAATGGGCGGGCAACGTCGTTACCGTCTTGGAGAAAAGGAGCGCAGCGACTTCGAGCTCGTTCGCGACCTCCTTGACGGTGTCTTCGGCGTAGAAACCAAGATCGATCCGCTCGTCGCGGTAGATCGGCGTTCCAGTCGGCACGTCGACGATCGACGCGAGGATCACACGCTCTCGAATGCTCAGCAGGACGTCGCGTAGATGCCCTCCGTACTCGAGGATGGTCCACCGCTCCGGAACCGGGCGGACTGTCACTTTGGCCCCGGCCTCCTGCATGACCTGGACGAACGACGACACGGCACGCCCGATGCGCTCGGTTACCTCACTTCGAACCATCGGGTCCCACGCGAATCCGCACAGGGGACACGTTTGGACTTGGTCCGTCGTTGCATCAGGCATGAATCTCATACTGACACAGGTTTACAACGCGTCGCGAGGAACGAGCATCCGTCGGCCCTACGACGACGCTCGCCATTCGTAGTGGCGGACGATCTCGGCCACTTCGATTTCGTACTCGTCGTAGAAGTTCGAGCGACCGAGTGCCTGGGCCTCTCGGTGCAAGGGGTTCTCGCGCCACTTCGCCAGCGACGTGATGCTCTCGAAATACGAAATGGTGACACCTTCGCCGGTTGACGCCTCGCGGAAACTCACGTGCCCGAGGTAGCCGGGCGTCGTGGTGACGAGTTGGTCCAGACGATCGGACCACTCGGCGTACGCTGCCGTTGACTGGTCATTTCGAGTCGAGCGGAATATGCACACCACGTGCTTCTCATCACCCATGGAGGCATCGTAACGGCGAACGGGTGAACACTCAGTAAATTGGATGCGTGACTACGCCCTCGGACCGCTACACCCACGGGCATCATGAGTCCGTCTTGCGCAGCCACACGTGGCGCACGGCGGAAAACTCAGCTGGGTTTCTCTTGCCGCACCTGCAACCTGGGCAGTCAGTGCTCGACGTTGGTTGCGGGCCGGGTACGATCAGCGCCGACATTGCGCGTCTCGTCGAACCCGGCAGCGTGATTGGCATCGACCTCTCCGACGAAGTGATTGAGCTGGCCCGTCGCGGCACCGAGGCCGCGCACTGCATGAACCTTTCGTTTCGGGTCGGCGACGTCTATGACCTTCAATTCGCCGATTCGTCGTTCGACGTTGTGTACGCCCACCAAGTACTCCAACACCTGAGTAATCCAATTCGTGCGCTTCGCGAGATGCGTCGAGTCCTCGTGCCCGGAGGCCTCGTGGCCGTGCGTGACGGCGATTACGGCAAGTTCTCTTGGTCGCCGAATTCACCACGACTGGATCGGTGGATGGAGTTGTATCACGACATCACGAAGCGCAATGGGGCCGAGGCCGATGCCGGCCGCTACCTCGTTGATTGGGTACGCGACGCCGGCTTTGAAAGTTGGACGTCGTCATCGTCGCAGTGGCGGTTCCAAACAGACGAAGAGAGGACGTGGTGGGGAGGCCTGTGGGCCGACCGCGTGCTCAAGAGTGAGTTCGCTCGTCAAGGACTCGAGTTCGAACTCACGACGCCCACGGAACTCAGCGAGATCAGTGCGGCGTTCCTCGAGTGGTCCGAGAATCCTGCGGCAGAGTTTGCTGTCGTGCACGATGAAGTGCTCGCGCGAAACGCCAGCCCACACTAGGCAGTCTCGGACGAGTGACCGACGAGCCGGAGGGACTAACCGGCGACGAAGTGTGGGTTGAAGATGAAACCGACGACCTGACCAAGCGGGTTGGTGACTGAACCGACGACGATGCCCTCACCCACGTCATTGGGCTCCTCACGTACCACGGCACCGCGGGACTGTGCCTGGGCTACGGCCTCGGCGACGTCGTCAACGGCCCAGTAGGTGGTGGGAACATCGTCGCCATCGTCCGAGGCGACGAGACCGAGTTCATAGCCTCCAACGTTGAAGCCCACATAAAAGGGTTCATCGAAGTACGGGCCGAAGCCAAGGAAATCTGACCACCACGCCTTCGCGGTGGCTACGTCGGACGATGGGTAGATGAGGCTTCGTAACCCCTGAAGTTGTGCTGACATGGCGCCACCGTAGCAAATGTCCGTGACACGGCATCAACCCCGTTGGGGCCCGATGAACGTGGGTACGAGTGCGTTGGTCGCAACCAACTCCAACACGCTCTCGAAGTGCGCCGCGACCGCCAGCATCGTCGCTTCGGCGCCGGGGCGCCCCACGATCGATAGGCCCACCGGCAGGCCATCGATGAGGCCCATTGGGACGGTAGCAATGGGCCATCCCGCGATGGCGGCGGCCTGGGTTACCAGGGACCAGTGGGCGCTGCCGCTTCCTCCTAGAACAAGGTCGTTCTTCCACGCCGGGCTGTAGCAGGGGGCGATGAAGCAGTCGGCCTCGTGGAGCGCTGGCTCGAGACACTTCTCAAGCGCCCACGCGAGGTTTCTCGCCCGGGCCGGCGCATAACTCTCGCCGGCGCGGCCCCCTGTCGCGAAGGCCATGTCGAAGAACTCGTGGCCGAAGAACGGCAACTCCGCGTCGGCGTGTTCATTTTCGAAGGCGATGACCTCTTCGAGCGAAGAAGGACCAGTGCCGCCTCGTCGGACCAAAAAACTGGTCAAGTCATCGAACATTTCGCTCAACAACACCGTCACCTCATCGGCGCCGACTTCGGCGTCCGGTTCCGCAACTTCAATATCGGAGAGTTGCATGCCATCCTCGCGGGCCCGGTTGACGGCTTCGTGGAAGACCGCGTCCGTGGCGGGATGGCCCGTCATGAGATTGGTGGCGACCGCCACTCGCACGTCGCGGGCTCCCTTTTCGACCGTAGAGACGACGCCCGCCAGGTCGGCCAGCACCTCGTAGAGTGCCGCCACATCGCCAACCGTGCGGGCCATCGGTCCAGGACTGTCCTGACTGGCGGAGATCGGAATGACGCCTTCACTCGGCACCGTGCCCACGGCCGGCTTTATGCCGGCGACACCGTTGAGTGAAGCGGGGCAGGTGATGGAGCCGTCCGTTTCGGTGCCTACGGCGAGGGGCGCGAGTCGCGCCGCGAGTGCCGCGCCCGAGCCAGATGACGAACCGCCGGCGCATCGATCGAGTCGATAGGGATTCGACGTCAGACCGCCGACGGCGGACCAGCCGCTCGTGGAAAAGGGGGAGCGCATGTTGGCCCACTGCGAGAGATTGGTCGAACCAAGCACGATGAGCCCGGCCGCGCGCAGTCGTGACACGAGCGGCGCATCCTTGGTGACGGGTCGTCCCACGAGCGACGTCGATCCGGCAGTGCCGGGCAGCCCAATAATCTCTACGTTGTCCTTGACCAGAATTGGCACGCCGTGGAGTCGGCTGCGAATCGTGCCCTGCATCCGTTCGGTGTCACATCGTTGCGCCGATTCGAGGGCATCGGGGGCCACTGCGAGGACGCTCCGCAGCGCGATGGCGGTGTCGGGCGCGTCGATGAGGGCAATCCGTTCGAGCAGCGCCGTCACGATCTGCACTGACGTGGTCTCTCCCGATTCGAGGAGTGCCACCAGTTCGCGCGCTGTCAAGTTGCAGAGCTCCAGATTGGACGTTGCCATTGGCCCCCTTCGGTCGAGGCCGAGATTAACACTGGTTTATGTGGGGCCACTCGCGCATGCAGCGTCGTATACCCAAAACGTCACGAGTCATCCAAGTAAGGTTTTCTGATGGTCAAATTGGACATGAAGACGCCCGACGAACTGGCCCAGTGGCTTCCAGAAATGTGGGAGCACTACGTGAGTGAGCGAATCAAAGCCGGTGAAGATCCCCAAACCGCTCGTAAGGGTTCGGAGGCTCAGCAACAGCAACTGTTCCCCGATGGCCGCCCCGCTGACGGTCAGTTCGTGATGAACGTGCGTGTTGACGAAGACGTCGTGGGCACGCTGTGGATGGGTCAGCCCTTTTCGGGCGCCGGCGACAGTTGGTTCGTCTTCGATGTCGAAATCGCCAAGGAGCACCGAGGTCGCGGCTACGGAAGGGCGGCCATGGAGGCTGCAGAGGAATGGACCCGCGAGCGCGGCGGAACCCGTGTCGCGCTCAACGTGTTCGGTCCGAATCTGACCGCACGCTCGTTGTACGACTCGCTCGGCTACGAAGTACTCGCCACGGCGATGTTCAAGGATCTCTGATTCGGCCCAAGGCGGCCGCGATGGTACCTAAGGTTTAGTGCGTGATGGGAATTGAAGCCGGATGAGCGTATTCCTCGGCGCCCTCGATCAGACGTGGGAGCCGTTCGTCTTGATTCTTGGTCTGATATTCATCGGACACACCGCGGCGCTTGACGGGCTCTTCGAGGCTCTGGGCGCTCGACTCGCGAACCTTCCCGGTGGTGGGGTGACGCTCTTCGTTTCGATGATGATGCTCGTTGCCGTCGTGACGGCGACGCTGAATCTCGATACGTCGGTCGTTTTCTTGACGCCGATCCTGTTGAACGCGGCGCGCCAGAGTGGCGTTGATGAGCGCGCTTTCCTCTACGGATCGATATTCATGGCGAACGCGGCGTCACTGTTGTTGTTGGGATCGAACCTCACCAACATTCTGGTGTTCACTGGAAGAAGTGTTCGCGGCGTGGCGTTTACCCAAACGATGCTGGCGGCCTGGTTGACGTCCGTTCTCCTCACAACGCTCGTCATTGCGGTGTGGAACTGGAAGCGCCTGAGGTCAGTGCACCCAACGCAACGCAAGAATCCACCGCCACTTCGACGCGGCATCGGATTGATTGCCTTCTGCGCTGCGACGATCCTCATGCTGGTACTTCGAAATCCCGCCTTACCCGTATTCATCGTCGGATTCATCGCGGAATGCGTCGAGATCCTGGCGCTGCGGCGCGGGACCGTTGCTGAATCGGTGAAGATTGCCAATCTTCCACTTCTCTCGACGCTCTTCGCACTGGCTCTCGGCGTGGCGTCGCTCGCGCGAGTCTGGAACTATCCCGCCCACGTGATGTCGGTCGCGGGAACATGGGCGACAGGTTTCATTGGCGCCGGTGCGGCAAACGTGATCAACAATCTGCCCGCCGCGGCCCTCCTTTCGTCGAAGTTGCCCGCTCATCCCTACCAACTACTACTGGGATTAGACCTCGGACCCAATCTCTGCGTGGTTGGTGCGATGTCGTCGCTGCTCTGGTTACGAATCGCGAGACAACACGACGCCGCGCCGTCCGCGTGGACCTTTAGCCAGATCGGCGTCATCGTGACCGCCCTCACGCTTACGGTCGCCCTCGCCGTCACGTAAGAACTACTTCATCATCGCTTGCGACAGACGAGTTCGCCCTTGCCCACCGTGGCAATCATCGAGTCGACGCGCTCGTCGTTGAGAGCGAAGTTCAACATTGGTTCAAGGTCGTCAAAGTGACTGGTCGCGTTATCCGCGACCAGTACCCCGCCGGGAACGAGCTTTGGGACGACAGCGTCGTAACAGGATCGGTACACGTCCTTCTCCGCGTCGAGGAAGCAGAAGCCAATCTCGTCGTATTCATCCACGTGCGTGAGGAAGTCACCTTCGACCAGCGTCACGACGTCGGTCACGCCGGCGTGAGCGAAGGTGTCACGGGCAAGGCGCACTTTCTCTGGAAGGACCTCAAAGGTTGTGACGGTCCGGCCATTCAAGCGACACGCCTGCGCGAGCCAGAGGGCTGAGTACCCCGCGCTGGTGCCGATTTCAATCATTGCTCCGGGAGGTGACGATGCGGCCCACAGCGCGATGAATCGCCCGGTGTCCGGCGTGATCTGGCGTAGTCGCTCGAGGTGCGGCGTGCCGTCGTCGCGGTCCTTGGCATCGCGATGTTCTAAGTCGCGCATGATGGCTCGAACGTCATTGGGAATGTTATTGAACACGTTCGCTCCTGACTCAGAAGCCAACATATCCGCGCAACTTCGCGACGTCCAGCAAATTTCGCAAAAGCGTCGAACTACGAGAATGAAGCGATTGTCGTTTTCAGTACATCGTCCCAGGGTGTCGGTGCAAGGCCAAACGTTGCTCGCGTTTCGGTGTCATCGATCACAAAGGGGGAGGTGAATTGGTAGAGAGTGGTCGGCAGTTCGCGTATGTCGGTGCTGAAAAGTCCACCGATGCGCAGCACGGTCGTCGGTATCTTCATCATCTTCACCTTCGCCGCGCCGGCCAGAGTGGCGATGTCGTTCGTCGCCTGTCGCACAGAGCGAGGGGGATTGGCGGGCGCGTGCCAGGCGCGTCCCCACGAACGGTCATCTTGCGCGCAGGTAATGAGCGTGCGCGCAACGTCGGCGGTGTAATTCCAACTGTGAACTGCGTCGACGTTGCCAATGACCTGGCAGCTCTTTCCGGCGATGATGCGCGGTACCAGCACGTTGAGGTAACTCTGGGCCATGGGGCCCACGTAATCCGACGCTCTCACTTCCGTCGCTCGGATACGCCCTTCGTCGTGCGCCTGTTTTGCCTGGCGCCACATCGTCGCGCGCACTTGGGCCTTCTCGTACTTCGCGTCCAGCGGGTCGTGTGGTGTCATCGGTCCGGTCGGCTGACCGTAGGCGTAGAGATTGCCCAGCGTCACGAGGCCGCTGCCGGTCGATTCCGCGGCGTGCAGCAACGCATCGCTGATGGGCGGCCAGTCCGTTGGCCAGCGGTGGTACTTAGGATTCGCGCAGTTGAAAATGGCGTCGGTCCCCTTTGCGTGCTCCTCGACGGTCGCGGCGTTCGATGCATCGCCAGAGATTTTTTGAATCAGCGAGTGGTCTGGTCCCGCACCACGGCGCGAAAGTAGACGGACCTGGTGTCCATCAAGAGCCAACTGTTCGGCGACGACCGAACCGATCGCTCCCGCGCCCACAATCAAATAGCTACCCATAGGCATCTCCTTCACTAAGAGAGCAGCGCTCTCGCAAACAGTGTGACACATCTCGCCAGAAATTGCAAGAGCACCGCTCTCATAATTGCGCCCAACCCGCCAGGACCTGCGATACTGGGTCCCATGAGCGACGTTCGCATCACGAGAGCCCAAGCGCGGCTCCTCCAGATAGAGCGCATCAAAGCGACGTCGCGACGCCTACTGGCCGAAAAGGGTGCTCCGGCACTTTCGTTGCGAGAGGTGGCACGCGAAATGGACCTCGTCTCGTCCGCGCTCTATCGATATTTCGCGACACGAGACGATTTGCTCACTGCGCTCATCGTCGATGCCTACAACGACCTCGGCGATTTCGCCGAACGCGCTCAGCGGCGTTCGGACTCGAAGGACTCTCGCCAGCAACTGCACGCCGCCGCGTCGGCAATCCGGACCTGGGCCACGCGCAATCCCAACGAATACGCGCTGCTGTACGGATCGCCGGTGCCCGGTTATGAGGCGCCGCAGTACACGGTCACCTCAGCGGCCCGCGTCGCGATGGTCCTCGGTTCGATAGTGGTGGAGGCGTGGCAGACGTTGCCGACGCCGCGCGTCATCACATCCGCGACGTCGTTGAGGGGCGTCCTCGAGACACAGGCTCTGGACGAGTCGATGCCGGGAGTCCCCGAACACGTGCGAGTGTTGGCGATGATGATGTGGTCACAGATATTTGGCTGCATCAGCTTCGAACTCTTCGGTCACTACAAGGGTTCGGTACGCAGCGCGAGTCGCTTCTTTAATATCGTGGTCGACGAAGTGGCAAACCTCGTCTTGCCACCGACATAATCTGTCGAGCCAGGAGAGAGATGCAGTTCCTAGAACCACTGCAAAGCGAGCGTCTTTCGATTCGCCCTCTCACTCCCGACGACCTCGCACGCCACTTCGCGATCTACTCCAATCCCGAGGTTGTGCGCTACCTCTACGAGGAGGCGTTCGACTTCGAGGCGGCGAGGGAACATCTCAAACGGCGCTGCACCATCGATTTACCGACGGAAGGATCGTGGGTGAACCTCGGCGTTGACGTGCGCGACGGTGGAGTCCTCATTGGCGAGGTGGGTCTGGCGCTGATCAGCTCAGCGCACGCGCATTGCGAGATTGGCTACGTTTTCGATCCCAGCTACGCGGGGATGGGTTACGCCACCGAAGCTGCGGCGGTGATGGTTGAGCTGGCCTTCTCGGCACTCGGCGCCCATCGAGTCAGTGGCCGTCTTGACGCTCGCAATGACGCCTCGGCTCGTGTGCTCGAGCGACTCGGAATGCGACGCGAGGCGCACCTCGTTGAGAACGAGTACGTGAAGGGGGAGTGGACCGACGAGGCCATCTACGCCGTCTTAGAACATGAGTGGCGCGCCGAGCGAGGTCCGGCGAGGGCGTTTCATCTCCGCGCGTAGTTTGGTTAGGCCAACTGCTGTCGATTGGGCCGGAACCACTTGTACTCAATTCCTTTGGCGATCTGTTGGGCGAGCACGTCATTGAGTTCGCGCGCCACGAGCCAGAGGGCGAGGTCGAGCCCGCTCGTCACTCCACCACAGGTGATGAGGTCGCCGTCGTCGACCACCCGTTCTGGCACCACCTCAACGCCCAGTTCGGCCAGTTCCTCGAGTGCCGAGTGGTGCGTGCTCGCGCGACGCCCCGTAATGACACCGGCGTGCGCCCACAACATCGTCCCGGTGCAGACGCCCACGATGACGCTCGCGCTCGATGCCGCGGCCACGAGCAGGGGCATGAGCTCGCCTCGTTGATACTCGGCCCACGCTCCCTGCTTGGCGTGCGCATTCCATCCGCCGCCGGCCACGATGACGATCTCGGCCTCACCCGGGGTGAAGGGTGCATCAACTGAGAAGGTCAAGCCGCAGGCGCCGCGAACGCTGTCGTTCCCGCTGTGGGTGACGAGTCGAGCTGAGAAGTCGTCCGTCGCCTGTTGGGCCCGTCGAAGTATCTCGAGAGGACCCAGCGCGTCGAGTTCATCGACGCCATCGAAGACCACGATGTCGACCAACATGCCTCGAGTGTACGAGGAACGCCTCGTGGCGTCAGTGACGGAGCGCATTGCGCGTTCGGCCCATAGGAGTCGCCGCGCGACGCGCTCGCGTGGCGACCCGTCGTAAGAATCTCCTAAATGTGCGACGCCGTAACGCAAATTGTGCCCTCGAGACTATTGGTGATGAGCCCAAACGCGCGGGGGACATTTATTGTTCTCACAACGGGTCGAACGTCGGGTGAGCGTTGTGCCTCCAACTGGGGAAGTCGATTGTGACACTGATTTTCGTGGCGCTGGCCGCCGGACTGATCGCGGGAATCTCGCCGTGTATCGTGCCCGTCCTCCCCATCATCTTCGTGGCGGGCGCCGCCAACCGCGACGTCACCGAATCCGGGAAAGAGAATTGGCGACGATCGGTCGCCATCGTTCTTGGCCTCGTCGTCAGTTTCAGTCTTCAGATTCTCGCCGGCTCCGAGATACTTTCGCTCCTGCATCTTCCCCAGGACTTCCTGCTCTGGTTCGGCGCTGGAATCCTCGGTCTCGTCGGCCTCGGATTCCTTATCCCTCAGTTGGAGAGTCTCATCGAGCGTCCCTTCGCCAGGATCACTGGACGTCAGCCCAGTAGTTCGAATGGCGGGCTCGTCATCGGCCTCATGCTCGGCTTGGTCTTCACCCCCTGCGCCGGTCCGGTACTGGCGGCGGTGATCGCCATCGGGGCTCGCCACACCGTCAACCTCATGTCGGTGTTCGTCACGCTGGCCTTCGCCATCGGTGCGGTCATCCCCCTACTCTTCATCGCACTCGCCGGTGGACGGCTGGTCGCACGCGTGCGATCCGTACGCGAACACGCCCCGCTGTTGCGGCGCATCGGCGGTGTCGTGATGATTCTCATGGCGGTGGGCATCGGGACGAGCGCATTCAACTTCCTCACCGCGGTCCCGGGCTACACGAACGCGCTCCAGAACAGATTCGAAAATACGCCGTCGGTTCGAAAGGCGCTCAACAATCTGCCGAGCGGCAAGGCCGCCACGGGCAAATTGGTCAACTGCCCCGCCGCGTCGCCGGGACTGGTGAGTTGTGGGCAGGCCCCGAACTTCACCGACATCACGTCGTGGTTGAACACGCCACACAATGAGCCGCTCACCATGTCGAGCCTTCGTGGCAAGGTGGTGATCGTCGACTTTTGGACCTACTCGTGCATCAACTGCCAACGGACCCTTCCCCACGTCGAAGCCTGGTACAAGCGCTACGCCCCCTACGGACTCGAGATCGTGGGTGTGCATACACCCGAGTTTGCCTTTGAACACGTGGTGAGCAACGTGAAGGCGCAGTCCACGTCGTTGGGCGTCAAGTACCCCATCGCCATTGACGACGACTACGGAACGTGGCACGCGTACGACAACAACTACTGGCCAGCCGAATACCTCATCGACGCGTCGGGAGTCGTGCGCCACGTCGACTACGGCGAAGGCAACTACTCCTTGACCGAGAGCCTGATCCGAACGCTGCTCCTCGAAGCCAATCCCGGCATCAAATTGCCACCACCGACGACGGTCGCGAATCTCACGCCAACTGAGGAGACCAATCCCGAAAGTTACGTCGGGTACGACTACGGACTGACGTACTTCGATTCGACCACCGAACCGCCATCAAACGTCGCGACCAAGTTCCACTTTCCGAAGTCGTTGTCGCTCGGAACCTTCGCGTTCTCGGGGGTGTGGGACGAACACGCGGAGGAAGCAACGGCGGGCAAGGGCGCAAGATTGGAGCTCAGTTACCTCGCGAGGAATGTCTATCTCGTCATGGGTGGCACCGGAACGGTGACCGTTTCGGCCGGGGACGGCACACCGGCGCGGACCATCCACGTCAGCGGCGTGCCGACGCTCTATCGGCTCTTGCATTTCGGCTCTTCGTCGAGCGGCACGATGGTGATGACGCTCTCTCCCGGTGTGCAGGCCTACGACTTCACGTTTGGTTGACCGGCGGGAATCCAAAAACCCTTTGCCGGTAAGGAAAGAACGCCCACGGTACTTGTCGACATCGCCTTCTGATTGTCGAGATTCCTCGGGTACACTCCGAAGAACAGGTGAATCGTCGCTTCTGTGAGCAGCGAGCCGAAGTGAAGGGATTCAAATGGTTGGGATTGTGTTGGCAGTAATCGCGGGCATCATCGTGCTCCTCGTCTTGGCGGCGATCTTGAAGGCCGTCCGTATCGTCCAGCAAGGGTTCGTCGGTGTCATCACCCGGTTCGGTGAGTTCAAGGACATCAAGAACCCCGGATTGACGTTCATCATTCCCTTCATCGAAGTGATGAAGATTGTCGACGTCCGCGAGACGCCTCGTACCGGTGACCGCCAACAGGTGATCACCCGTGACAACGTGGCCGTCATCGTGAACGCGACGATCTTCAGTCAAGTGGTGGATGTTCGACTCGCACTGTTCACCAACTCCGACTACCTCGTCAGCGTCGACAACCTGGCGCGCACGTCGGTTCGCGCGGTCTTTGGCAGCATCACGCTGGACGAGGCCTTCTCCCAGCGCGAGCGCATCGGCACGATGCTGCAGACCCAGATGGAGGAGGCGACCGACAAGTGGGGCGTACGAATCAATCGCGTCGAGGTCCTCGAGATCACGCCACCGGAACAGATCCTCCAAGCGATGGCCCTCCAGAAGCAGGCCGATCAGGAGAAGCGTGCTCGCATTCTTGAATCCGAAGGTCAACAGCAGTCCGCAGTGAACGTCGCCGACGGCCAGCGTCAGGCCGCGATCAAAGAGGCCGAAGGTGCCCAGCAATCTGACATCCTGCGCGCGCAGGGCCGACGACAGGCGCTCATCTTGGAAGCGGAGGGCCGTGCGCAAGCCATCGCGTCGGTCTACGCCGCGATCAAGGCGCAGGCACCCGATCCGACGTTGGTCGCCATCCTTCAGCTCGACACGCTGGCCAAGTTCGCCGAGAGCCCGAACACCAAGCTCATCATTCCGGCCGAGAGTGCGGCGCTCCTCGGCGCAGCCCAGGCCATCAAGAGCGTCATGGCCGACGTGCCGTCAACGCCAGGTACCTAAAAACTATTGAGTGGTGCGCGGTCGTTGCTCGCGGGTGCGAGAACGGGGGAGATTAAACCGGGTCGACCCAGAGCGTCGTGCCGTACGCCTTCTTGACAACAACGGGTGTGCCATCGGGTAACTGTGCGGGCCAGTCGGTCACGGCCTTCCACGACTCGCCCTGAATCTTCACTCGACCGGGGTGCGTGGCATCGCCGACAGGCATCTCGACAAAACCGTGCATGTCGGTCATGGCCGTGTTCGTCGGCTGGGACATGTTGATCTCGAAGGCGTGATGGTGGAACCTTCGCATCGCGAACGGTCGCAGTGTGACCAAGGTGACTGCCGAGACGCTCAACCATGCGGCGGCCTGGAAGGTGAACGGAAGACCGGCCAGGGCGAGGACGAACGAGATGGCCGCGCCAAAGCCGATGAAGACGGCGATGAAGGCGTTCGAGTGCAGTTCGAGGACGAACGAGAACCCGACAATCAGTACCCAGAACAGAACGGCGACCATGAATCGAAGTATATGGCCGGCTCGGATTTCCGCACGGGCAGACGATTTCGCTCCCATTGTGGCCGTTTTCGACGTCGCGACCGGGTCCGAGTGCCTTTTCCTGCACCCATCGTTAGCATGAGGCCGTGTTGGTTGACGATGTCGAAATCACCCCAAGCCGTGCAGCGGAGGTGGGGCCGCTCACCGTGCGCCGAGCGCTTCCGACCCGGGGTCGGCGCACCGTGGGAGCGTGGTGTTTCGCCGATCACATGGGACCCCTTTCGCTCACCCCTGAACGATCAGTTGATGTCGCACCGCATCCCCATATAGGACTGCAAACAGTGACGTGGCTCTTCAGTGGTGAGTTTCTGCATCGTGACAGCCTTGGTTCAGAGCAGCTAATTCGAGCCGGTCAACTGAACCTGATGTCATCGGGTCACGGGATTGCGCACTCGGAGGAGAATCCGGGGCAAACGTCGGGCGAGTTGCACGGGATGCAACTCTGGGTGGCACAGCCGTCGAACACCCGTGATGCGCCGTCTGAATTCGTGCACGTCGCCGAACCTCCGAGGTTGGCGTTGGAGAACGCCACTGCCACGGTGTTAGTGGGCGAGTTCGCCGATGCACGATCGACCGCCCGACATGACACCGCCCTCGTCGGTGTGGAACTTGATCTCCACGGTGGTGACACGACCATTGGACTTGATCCGACGTTCGAGTACGCACTGATCGTGGCGAACGGGGAGGTGAACGTCGCGACCGAGACCGTTCGACCCGGACAACTTGCGTACCTCGGTCGTGGAGCTGACGAGTGCCGTCTGCGTTCCTCACGTTCAAGCCGCGCGATGTTGATTGGCGGCGTGCCGTTCGATGAACGACTGTTCATGTGGTGGAACTTCGTTGCTCGCACGCAAGACGAGATCTCTGACGCATGGCACGCGTGGGCGACGGGGGACGAGCGCTTCGGCAAGGTCGCATCGCCGTTCGACCGCATTGACGTGAATCCACCCCCGTGGACGCTGCCACCTCGCTGACTCCTCTGATCTGAGCGGCTTCGTGCGCGAAACAACGCACCACTCAGCGATGAGCGAACGCCAACATTGCGCCCTGCGGGTGCGACGGCACTTTTTCCAGCGAGTTACTGGCGTATTGGTGAGCGTTACCATGGGTCGAGCGGGGCCGTGGAGAGGTTGATGGTGCGTAAGCGCAGCAGAGAAAGCGAACGTCTCCGCGTTCCCCAGCCGATTGTTAAGCGTCGGGTGCCTTCGGGCCGTGGCGCCATGGAGCAACCCAATGTCACCCACGACGGTGACGCCCGTCTCACGCCGCAGTTCTGGATCGCCGTTGTTCTGACCGGCATCGCGACGGGTCTGTTCGGCGACCTCTTGATGTGGGTTCTCGCTCGGGCGGAGCGCGTGGCCTTCCACTACCGCTCCGGTAGCCTCCAGAGCGCCGTGGCCGACGTGTCGTCGAGTCGGCGAATCGTTTCTCTATTGATTGCCAGCGCCATCGGCGCCGTCTCGTGGTATCTCATCCGGCGTTATCTGCGTCGCGAAAGTTCAGACATCGACGACGCCGTCTGGAACGGTGACGGTGAACTGTCGATTCGACGAAGCTTCCTCACGTCAATTGTCTCTGAGGTCGTCATTGGGCTCGGTGCATCAATCGGTCGAGAAGCGGCGCCGAAGTTGATGGGTGGCGCATCGGGAAGTGTCGTCTCGCACTGGTTCAAGTTGAGTTCCGCACAAAAGCGTCTGCTCGTGGCCTGCGGCGGCGGCGCGGGCTTGGCGTGCGTCTATAACGTGCCTCTCGGCGGTGCGATCTTCACCGCCGAAGTGCTCTACGGGAGTTTTGCGTTGCCCGTTGTGCTGCCGGCACTCGCGACGTCGTTGATCGCCACGATGGTCGCCTGGCTTTACCTGCCCAACAGTGCGACGTACGCCGACATTCCTCAGTATCGGTTCAGCGGATCGCTGATGGTCTGGTCGATTGTGGCGGGCTTCCTCATCGGTCTCCTGGCGGTGGTGTACGTCCGACTCATTGCGTGGGCCTCGCACTTTCGAGCGAAGGGTGCGCAGATCTTTTGGATGATGCCCATTGCGTTCGCGGTCCTTGGCGTGCTCGGCATCTGGTACCCGCAATTATTTGGCAACGGCAAGGACCTGGCACACGATGCGTTCCTTGGTCTCGGTGGGATCGGCCTACTGCTGGCACTGTTCGCGCTCAAACCGCTGGTGACGGCGTTAGCGCTCGGCAGTGGGGCCGCCGGCGGAGTCTTCACGCCCTTCCTCGCTACGGGTGCTCTCTTTGGCGCATTCTTTGGTTCCGTGTGGATTCACATGTGGCCCGGCACACCAGTGGGCGCCTTCGCGCTTGTGGGCGCGGCCGCGATGATTGGCGCATCAATGCAGGCACCATTGGCCGGACTGGTACTCGTGCTTGAGCTCACCCACGTCGGCTTCTCGCTCGTCATCCCAATGATGGCGGCGACCGCCATTGCCACGGTCCTCGTGCGACAGATTGATGGCTACAGCATCTACTCCGCGCGCCTTCCCCAACGTGACGACGCCGACGCAACGGCAAGTCTTGAAGGTACGTGAGTGACGAGGGATTGACGATGGACCGCGGACTCGAATTCTTCGCGGTGGACGGTGAGCCCCAGACGGTGTTACGCCGGCTCTTCGCCGGCTCCCTTGACGGCGTCTTTCGCGCCTGGACGGACGCCACGATTCTGCAGGCCTGGTACGGTCCCTTCGACTTCACCGTGCGCGAATGCGAGATGGACTTTCGTGTTGGCGGACAGTTCCGCATCGTCATGGCGCACGAAGGCGGTCTGGTGTTCGTGACGACCGGTACCTTTGACAACATCGTGGCGTGCGAGCGATTCACCATGGTGACGCACCTCGATGAACATCCCGACGAATTCATCGAGATCTTTCGTCCGAGAGATTCCAACATTGCGCACGTGCCGATCATCTGGAACCTTGAGGCTCGATTTGAGGGTCGTGGTGTTGCCACGCTCGTCACGCTGACCACGACCTATCCGCTCATGGCCGATCGCGACCAGTTCGTCGCCATGCAGGGAGAACGCGGTTGGGCCGAAGGATTCGTGAAACTCGATCGTTTGCTCGGCGCTTAGCGCTTGTGCCAATCGTTCGTGAAACAATGGTGAGATGTACGTTCCACCGAAGCACGCCGTCGACGATGAGGCCGCGTGGTCGATCGTTCGTGAGGCCGGTGCGGGCATGCTGGTGGTCGATTCGCCCGAGGGACTCCAGAGTGTCTTCGTACCGGTCGTCGTCAGCGACGACCGGGCGACAGTCCTGACGCACGTCGCGAAGGCGAACTCGTGGTGGCGTTCACTGAAGGACGGCGACGAGGTGCTGGCGCTCTTTCTCGCCGCGAGCGCGTACGTCTCACCGTCGAACTACCCGAGCCGATTTGAGAACCCCGGCGTCGTGCCGACGTGGAACTACGTGGCCGCTGAAGTCCGCGCAACGGCCCGCGTGCACGACGACCCTGAGTGGTTAGAACGCCAGGTGCGTCTCGTCACCGATCAGTTCGAAACGGGACGGTCCCCGAGATGGAGCGTGGACGATTCGTCGGCTCCGTACGTCGCCAGACAGTTGAAGGCGATCGTGGGCATTGAGTTGGAGGTGGTCGCCATCACGGGCAAAGCCAAGCTCTCCCAGAACCGACCAGGCGTCGACCACGATTCGGTGCGCGACAACTTCGCTGCGGGTACCGCGTACGAGCGCAACGTGGCGGCGCGCATGTCCCGCGATGGGTGAGGCAACGATAACCATTCGTCGAAGCGAGCGCGACGATTGGCGTGCGCTGAAGTCGATTCGCCTCGAGGCGCTCGCTGACACTCCCGATGCCTACGGCTCCACCTGGAAGGAGAACAGTAAGTGGTCCGACGCGCAATGGAAGAACGCCGCGACGAATCGCCTGTACTACCTCGCGTATCGCGACGACGCGGTGGTGGGCATGGTGTCGGGCGGTCTCAATGACATGCACCCGGGCACCCGTTGGCTCTACGCCATGTACGTCACACCACCGGAGCGCGGCAACGGCACCTCGGACCGACTCGTCGCGACGACGTGTGCGTGGGCGCGCGGTGAAGGCGTCGATGAGATCTACTTGCACGTGACCTCGAGCGTCGGGCGAGCCCGTGCCTTCTACACCAGACTGGGCTTTCGGCCAACGGGTGAGACGTTCAGTATGGACCGTGACAACGCGTTGACGCTCGAGACGATGGTGCTCGATCTTGACTGAGGAGTTCCGCGTCGAGCGAGTTTCGTCGGATCGACTCCACGATCTTCGCCGGCGGGTCCTGCGCAACGATGATGCGGCGCTGTATCACCCTGATGCTCGCGACGACGAAGTGACGTCGATTCACTTCGGTGGACTCCTCGGTGACCGCCTGGTGGTCAGTGCCTCATTCTTTCCCTCGTCGCCGCCGATGAACCCGACGCTCGTGACGTACCAACTGCGCTACATGGCGACCGACTTTGACGTGCAGGGTCGCGGCTACGGCGCGCGGGTGTTGGCCGTCGCCGAGGACGAACTTCGCGCACTGGGCGCCCAGCAGATGTGGGCCAACGGTCGTGACACCGCACTCGGTTTCTATCGGAACGTGGGATGGCTGAGCGTTGAAGGCTCAGAGCATCTGAGCCCGGAGACTGAGTTGCCGCACACGGTGATCTTCAAGCGGCTGAACGACGCGCAACTCTAAGCGCATTGGCGTTCAGTAAGTTAGACGTATGCGCAAGCCCCAGGTCTACGTGACCGTACTCATTGTCTTCATCGCGGCCGGCGTTTTCGCCCTCATTCATTTCAAGGGTTCGACGACGCCCACGACCACGACGACGAGCACGACCACGACCACGGCTCCGAAGTATCCGACCGCTCCTCTGACCGGCCTCCCAGATCCCACCCTCCAGTCGGGAAAGCGCTCGGCGCTCACGGTGAAGATCGAGAACACGCCCGAGGCTCTGCCGCAGTGGGGCATCGATCAGGCCGACGTGGTGTACGAGGAGATCGTGAATGGCGGCATCACCCGACTCGCCGCGATCTTCAACTCTCACGCGCCGATCAAGGTGGGGCCCGTTCGATCGGTGCGACCCACTGACACGCAGGTCGTGTGGCCACTCGGCGGCATCTTCGCTTACTCGGGCGGCGCCCCCTACGCCGTGGCGAGTATTTCGACCGTACCGGGGTTGAAACTGATTGACGAATCAAGTGCCGGCACGGCCATGTTCCGCGACCCTCAGCTGTACGCGCCGCACAACCTGTTCGCGATTGCCCCCCAGCTCTTCGCCTTCGGCGGCACGCCGGTTCCGCCGCCGAAGCTCTTTACGTATCTCGCCAAGGGGCAAACGTTCAGCGGCCGACCCGTCGCGAGTTTCACAGTCCCCTTCCCGAGCATCTATGGGGTGACCTGGACGTGGGACGGCACCACGTCGTCGTGGGACCGAACGCTCTTTGGAAAGGCCGACGTGACCGGGACGGGCGTACGAGAGTCGCCGAAGAACGTCATCGTCATGTGGGTGAACTACGCGAACGGCATCGGCACCGAAGCCTCCTACGCGGACCTGCAGGGTTCGGGGACGGCGGCCTTCTTCTCTGACGGCAAAGAGACCGTGGGCACGTGGTCACGCGGCCCATCCAAGAGCGACGTTCTCGTGTACACATTGAAGAACGGCAAGCCAGCACTGCTGACGCCCGGTCAGACCTGGGTCGAACTGCTCAACGTAGGTGCCGCTTTGCCCATCACGCCGTAACGATCGCCTCGAGGCGTTGCAGCGTTGCCTCCATGGCCACACGATTTCGTTCGGGGAAATTCATCAACTCAATGGTGAAGCCCCACGGTCGGTTGTAGTCGAAGGATTCAGTGACCATCGTCCCGCCCTCGACCGCTTCGAGGTCGTAGCGCCAAATGAAACGGGCGAAGTGGTGCCAGGCAATGGAGCGGTTCTCATCGAACACCACGACTCGATTTCGGGTGACGTAGCCGAGTTTCATCTTCATGTCCATGGAGAATGTGGATCCGAGCGCCAGTCGTACTGGGGCCTCCTTCACTCCTGCCACGGTGCCCGAGCCGTCAAAGAGTGGGTGTCTGCGTGGATCGGCCAACAGATCGAAGATCGTCGCGGGGGGCGCAGCCATAAAGCGGGTGACGGAAATCCTTCGTGGCGACGCCATGAGCCCAGCGTAGGGTGGAGAGTTAAGCGAAGGAACGGTGGTGGATGGCGTACCAAGAGCGGACGATCGAGAGCGCGGACGGACGAGTCCTCCAGGTGGCGACGATGGGCGATCCGTCACGTCCACCCGTCTTCTTTCATCACGGCACACCCGGTTCCGCGTCGCTGGTTCGAACCATTGAGGAGATCGCCACGAAGGGCGACCTCTATCTCGTTACCATGTCGCGTGCCGGCTACGGCACGTCGACTCGCCAGCCAGGTCGCACCGTCGCGGCCGCGGTCCCCGACACGAGGACGGTGCTCGACGCACTCGGACTCGATCGCTACGCCGTGGTGGGTTGGTCGGGTGGTGGACCACACGCGTTGGCGTGCGCCGCGCTCGACGCCCCTCGCTGCATCGCGGCGTGGTCACTCGCGGGCGTCGCACCCTTTACCGCTGACTTTGACTGGACCGACGGGATGGGGCCCGAGAACATCGAGGAGATGGAGCTCGCGGTGAAGGGCGGTCCCGAGTACGAAGCGCACATGGAGATGATCGGCACCGCCTTCGGCGACGCGACCGCCGAGAACGTCATCGACCTGTTCGGCGGCCTGTTGTCGGACCCGGACAAGGAGACGTTGGCGCCGCTCGCACCTCGCGAACTCTTCGTCGATTCGCTTCGTCAAGGTTTCGTGAACGGTTGGCGCGGTTTCTACGACGACGACCGAGCGATGATGGGCGACTGGGGCTTCGAGCCGAGCGCCATCACGATTCCCGTGTCGGTGTGGTTCGGCGACCAAGACCTCATGGTCCCGCCGACGCACGCCCAATGGCTGTTGCGAGCGATCCCCGACTCCGTCGGGCATCACTACGGCGAAGAGGGTCACCTGTCCATCATCGCGAATCACTTCGACGAGTTGGCCGCCGAGATCAAGAAGGCCTTCGCGTGAACCTGTCGTGTCGCTGGTCGCGGGGGGCATCGTGCGCATAGGCAATCTCTACGGCGCCGATTCGACCTTCCTCGGCATACCGAGCGCCGACCCCGACGAAGTCGGCGAATGGTCGAGTGCCACCGCGGCGATCGTCGGCGCCCCCTTCGATGGGGGCACCTCGCATCGTCCGGGCTGTCGCTTCGGGCCACAGGCGATTCGGGTCACCGATTATCTTCCCCACGACGGCATGCGACCGAGTCTCTCGCTGGGCGTGGACCCACTCATCGACCTCGGCGTCGTTGACTTGGGCGACGTCGAGATGCCCTCGGGCGAAACCGAGTTGTCACTGCGCCGACTCGAAGAGCGCGTACGCGCCGTCGCGAGCGCCGGTGTCATTCCTGTCATCCTGGGTGGGGACCACACGATTGCGTTGCCCGACGTCACGGGCGTCGCGCACCATGTCGGGTGGGGACGAGTGTCGGTGATCCACTTCGACGCTCACGCCGACACGGGCAACACCCAAATGGGCTCGCTCTACGGTCACGGCACTCCGATGCGACGACTCATCGAGTCCGGCGCCTGTCGCGGTGACCGATTCCTCCAGATTGGACTTCGCGGTTACTGGCCCGAGCCGGCGACCTTGGACTGGATGGCCCAACAGGGCATGCGTTCCTTCGAGATGAGCGAGATCGTGTCGCGAGGGATGGACGTGGTGCTCGATGAGGCGATCGCGTTGGCGATGACCGACTGCGATGCGGTCTTCCTGTCGGTCGACGTCGACGTCGTCGACCCCGGATCGGCGCCGGGTACCGGCACGCCGGAGCCAGGGGGACTCACCAGTCGCCAGCTCCTCGACGCCGTTCGACGAATTGCCATGGAGACGCCACTCGGCGGCGTCGACATCGTCGAAGTCTCGCCACCGTACGACCACGCGGAGATCACTGCCTACCTCGGCAACCGAATCGTGCTCGAGGCACTTGGCGGCATCGCCTGGCGCCGAAAGGGCGAACGGGGCGAGGCGAACCGCAACCCCAGCGACCCGCTCTTGAAGGGTCGCTAGTCCCGCATCGATTCGAGTATCTCGTCGACCAGTTCGTCGGTGGTATTGGGGTGCAGGAAGGCCAGTCGCCCCACGGTCTCGCCTTCCCATTTGGTGGGTGTCACGAAGGCAATCTGATCGCGCAGCAACCGGTGGCTCCACTGCGTGTATTGCTCGGTGGTCCAACCCTTGCGGCGAAAGAGGACGATGGAGAGACTCACGGGACGGACCATTTCGACGTGGTCCAATTCGTCAATCTTCTTCGCCGTGCGGTGCGCTAAGTCCACGGCGCACTGGACCGCGGTCTCGTAGAGGTCGGTGCCGTTGGTCACCAGCGAGAACCAGAACGGGAGGCCGCGAGCTCGCCGGGAGAGATGGATGGCGAAGTCTGACGGATTCCATTCGTAGTGTTCATCGTCGCTCGAATGCAGGATATCGAGATAACCGGCCTGTTGGGCGAGGACCTTTCGCGCGACCGTGGGATCGCGATAGAGCAGCGCGCAGCAGTCGAGCGGACCGAAGAGCCACTTGTGCGGGTCGACAATAAAACTGTCAGCGTGACGCAGTCCGGCGAGCAGGTGACGCTCGCTCGGTGAGAACAGCGCGGCACCGCCGTAGGCGCCGTCGACGTGAAACCACAGGTCATGTTCACGCGCGTAGCTGCCCAGACCTTCGAGATCGTCCACGATGCCGGCGTTCGTCGTTCCCGACGTGGCGACCACGCCGATCACACTGGACGGATTGGGGTCAGCCGCCATCGCCGCTTCGAGGCTCGCCCTCGTGAATCGATGGTCGTCCGTCGTGACGACGAGCGGTTCGATGCCGAGGACGTGGAGGGCCTTGCCGATGCTCGAGTGGGCGTCCGACGAGATTGCGTAGCGCACTTCATGCGGCGCGAGTTCGAGATGCTTGGCGCGTCCGACGTCGCGACCGACGGTCAGGCTGGAGAGATTGCCCAGCGAACCGCCCGAGACGAACGCCCCGCCCGATCCATCAGGCATACCGGCCAAGTCGGCGATGAATTCGAGCGCGAGGTTCTCAGCCATGACGACGCCGCTCGACTCGAGCCAACTCGTGCCATTGAGACCGGAGCAGGCGACGACCATGTCGAAGAGCAACGAGTTCTTCGTCGGGGCGTTGGGAATGAAGGCGAGGAATCCCGGTGAGTCGATGGAGACCACCGCGGGAGCGAGTTCATCCTTGAAGAAATCGAGGATTTCGTCGGCGCTATGTCCCTCGGGACGGATGAATCCCTTCATATCCCCGGGCGGCATCGCGTGCAAACTGCCGTAGTCCAACGGCACTGGATCCATTGAAAGGCGGTCTCGACAGTAGTCAAAGACCTCATTCGCCAACTCGGCGTCGTACTCAAACATCTGGTGCCCCATTGCACGCCTTTCGAATTTGTCCCCCATCTATCGTACGCACTCAAACGAACTTGACCGGCTCGGCCCTCTTCGGCGGTTGCTGGAGCGCAACTACAATTCCTTGATGGGAATGGCGCGAATTGGCTTTCTGGGGCCGGAAGGCTCGTTCTCGCACGAAGCCGTGTCCACCATTGAAAATGTCGAGGGGGTGGCCTGTGACTCCATCGCTGACGTGCTCGAATCGGTCGCCGGGTCGACGTTCGACCAGGGCCTCGTTCCTTTAGAAAACGCGATCGAGGGTACCGTGTCGGCCACCATTGACGGTCTGGTCTTCGACCACGATCTGGTGATCGTGCGAGAGATCGTCATCCCGATCAGACTGCACTTGCTCGTCCGACCGGGCGTCACCATGGAACAGGTGACCAACGTCCGTAGTTACGTGCACGCGCTCGCCCAATGTCGGACCTTTCTGCACACGATGAACGTCACCACCGAACAGACGGCCTCGACGAGTCAGGCGGCCAGGGAGGTCGCTGAGTCTCACGAACCGTGGGCGGCCGTCGCCTCCACCCTCGCGGGCGAGCTCTTCGGACTGGTGGCACTCGCCACCGACATCGAGGACCACCCCGACAATGCGACCAGGTTCGTTCTCGTCGGTCGAGACGCCGTCGCGGCACCCACGGGCCACGACCGGACCACGATCGTCTGCTTCCAAGATGCCGACCGCCCGGGATCGCTCTATGGAATCCTGGGACGTTTCGCCGCACGCGACATCAACCTGACCAAGCTCGAGAGCCGCCCCACCAAGCGAGGTCTGGGCGACTACTGCTTCGTCATCGAATTCGAGGGTCACGTTGGCGACGACGTGGTCGCGGACTGCCTCGCCGACCTCCAGGCACACTTGGCCCGAGTCAAGTTCCTCGGTTCCTATCCCGTCACCGGCGTCGACGCGACCGATCGGCGCGAAGAGGTGGCTGCGGCGCGAAAGTCTGCCGCGACGTGGATTGACGACATTCGCTCGCGCATCATCTCCTAACCGCGCGCCGGCGCGAGAGGAGCGTCAGGAGTTGGGAACCCCTTCAAGCGCCGGTTGGGCGAAGGGGAGTGCAAAGCCGGCGACGAAGAGGTGCCGGTCGATGGCGTCGAGCAGGTGCTGTAGGTCGAACGGCTTGGAGAGATAGTCATCGACGCCGGCGTTCTTGAAGCGACGCTGTTGCCACGCCGCCGCGTCGGCCGAGAGCACGATGACGGGAATGTCAATCGTGCGCGAGTCACCGCGCAATCGTTCGAGAACGTCGAAGCCGTGGATATCGGTCAGGTGGACGTCGAGCAGGATGAGTGACGGCTCGTACTGTTGCGCCAATTCGACTCCGAGCACCCCCTGCAATGCGGTGATGAGTCGGATCGAAGGTCGCTTGAGTAGGAGTCGCTCGACGAGCTGCACGTTCGCGACGTCATCTTCGATGTAGAGCACGGTGACCGCTGGCGACGACGTAGCTTGGCGCACGAGCGAGGGACGGGCTCGCGATGAGAGTATCGTTGCCTGTTCGGCGATGGGGAGTTCGAACCAGAAGGTCGATCCCTGTCCCACGACGCTGTCCACTCCCAAGGTGCCGCCGATCGCCTCGATGAGACCTTTCGAGAGCGCGAGCCCCAGTCCCGTCCCTTCGATACCCGACGACTCGGCGTCGAGGCGGTCGAAGGGCGTGAAGAGCCGTTCGCGCAGTTCGGGGTTGATTCCCGGGCCCGTGTCAGTGACTGAGAGTCGGACCCGTCCGCTCTCTTGGGAGCAGGTCAGTGTCACGGTTCCCTCTGGACGGTTGTACTTGATCGCGTTCGACAAGAGGTTGAGCAGGACCTGCTTCAGTCGTTGCTGGTCGCCCAGTACCTGGACGTCGTAACAGGAACTCGAGATGATCGTGATGCCGAAATCGCTGGCCTGGGGAGCGACCAACTCGACGCACTCCTTCACGAGCTCCTTCAAGACGAGTGGCTCGATCATGACGCTGATATGGCCGGCCTCGATACGCGAGATATCAAGCACTTCGTTGATCAGTTCGAGGAGGTACTTTCCCGAGTTGTGGATGTAACCAACCATTTCGAGCTCATCGGGAGACGTGAGTTCCATCTCCAAGATCTGGGCGAAGCCGAGCACCGAGTTGAGCGGCGTGCGCAGTTCATGGCTCATGCGCGACATGAACTCACTCTTGGCTTTGTTGGCGCGCTCGGCCGCTTCCTTCGCTTGCTTCAAGTTCATCTCGTCGGCCACCGACTCGGTGACGTCACGCGAGACGAGTACGGCACGAGCCGCGTCCCCATTCGCGTCACGAATCAGTCGCCCTCTCGTCTCGATGTTCAGCATTCGCCCGTCGACGTGCTGCGCTCGGAACCGGTAACTGGTGAGGTTCCCGTCGCCACCTTTGAAGAGGCGGTGCAGCTCTGACGCCACGTGCATGCGGTCGTCGGAGTACACGATGGTGAGCGAGTTGCGGCCGACCCGGTCCACCTTCGATACGCCGTAGATCCGGTCGGTGCCCGGACTCACGTCGAGCACGCGGAAATTGTCGTCGACCGTGATGATCGAGTCGACGACCGCGTCGAGGATCGCCCGCGTGGTCTCGAGACTCGCGGCCAACGCACTTTGGTTTTCGACCTGGGAAGTGATGTCGCGACCGGCCGAGAACACCATGCCCTCACGGCCCTGACAGCTCCACTCGATCCAGCGGTACCCGCCGTCACGGCGCCGCTGGCGATTGCGGAACTCCACCAGCGTGGCGTCAGGAAGTGACACGAGTCGATCGAACTCGCGAAGCGTGGCCGCAACGTCGTCGGGGTGAATAAGGTCGATGAACGGACCGCTCTGAAGATCCTCGAGGGTCCAACCCATGGAGTTGGGCCACGCCGCATTGACGATCTTCCAGGTGCCGTCGCTGTCCAGGATGGACATGAGGTCGGTGGACGTCGAAAAGAACTCCCCGACGTCAGACGCGCCGAGTTTCTCCCTGGTCATGTACTACTCCGTTCGGCAAGTATTTGACGTTGTCGACAGTGCATCGTCGCGGCCGCGTCGCTGATGTGCAAACCACGTGGCGTACCTACAACGCTACCGGTGAGGATTTCGTCTACTCCGGAGAGTCAGCGTGAACTGTCGCTTCCACGTCCTGGTGAGGTCCCAGGTCACAGATATGTCGCGGGGTTGACGTCGTATTGCGATTCGCATCGACCTCGCGACTCATCAGCGCGCGTGACGGCGCATTACTAGATGAATTGTCGACGACGCGTCAGGCTCGTTGCATCAAGGCGTCGAGGTAGTAACGAATCTGGATCGCGACTGCGGCACCTTCGCCGACCGCCGACGCGATCTGCTTCGTCGATCCTGCTCGCACGTCGCCGGCCGCGAAGATGCCGTCGACGTTCGTGCGAAACATTGCGTCGGTGACAATGAAGCCACGTCCATCGACGTCCAACGCACCATCGAGAAAACTCGTGTTGGGATCAAGTCCGATGAAGATGAACGCGCCCGCGGTGTCGAGGGACTCCTCTTCGCCGTCGCGGTCGATCGTGATTGACTCGAGTTTGCCCGACGCGTTCGCGTTGAACGACCGAATCTTCGCGTCGAGCAGCACGGACATCTTGGGATGGTTGAGGACTTTCTCTTGCAGAAGTTTGTTGGCGGTCAACTGCGCCATGCCCTGCAGAACGGTCACGTGGTTGGCGAACTGGGTGAGGAAGAGCCCCTCTTCCAGACCGCTGTTGCCCCCACCCACCACGGTCAACTCACTCGCGCCACGGTAGAACGGTCCGTCGCACGTCGCACAGAAGTGAATACCCGCGCCGATGAGGTCCGCTTCGCCCTCGGCGTCGGTGCGGCGATAGGTCGAACCCGAGGCAATGAGGACCACCGGCGCGAACACCTCGTCCCCAGTCGAAAGGTTGACGCGCAGCATCGGACCCTCGCGAACGATTGACGTCGCCCCGACGGCTTGGAGGATCTCAACGCCGTAGCGCTGCGCCTGCTGGGTCATCCGCTCGGCCAGCTCCGCGCCGCCGACACCGTCGGGGAAGCCGGGGTAGTTGTCGAAGCGCTCAGTGATGCCCGCCTGACCGCCGGGAGCAGACTTCTCGACGATGAGCACTTTGGCGTTCTCGCGGGCGCCGTAAATCGACGTGGTGAGCCCGGTTGGGCCGCCTCCCACGATGACGATGTCGTACTCGCGACTCGACGCGACACGAGAGAGTCCGATACGGTCTGCCAACTCGTCATTCGACGGTTCCGCGAGGAACGATCCGTCGGGAAAGACAATGGTGGGGATGATACGTTTGCCGTCGTTGCGCGCTTCAACTTCGGCGGTCCTTTCGGGGAACTCCTCGAGGTCGATCCACTCGTAGGCAATACGGTGCGACGCGAGGAACTGCTTCGCCCGTCGACAGTCGGGGCACCAACTCGCTCCGTAGACCGTGATGGGTGAAGCACTCGTGGATGATGACGTCATGGCGATGACCTTTCAGTTATCGGAGCGGTACTGACGAAAGAGATTGACGAGGCCCTCAACGACGTCGCCGGGCAGATCCTCGGGACCGACCTGGCCGCTGGCCGCGATGGTCGCTCGAACCTGTTCCACGTATGCGCTACAGGCGTCACAGGCCGCGAGGTGCTTTTCGAGGCGTCGCCGATCACGTCGCGACAGGGTCCCGTCGAGATAGTCACTGACCAGCTCGACGGCGTCGCGGCAGACCAGTGGCGATGGCAGCAACCTCATATCTTCGTTCCCTTCATGGCCGATTCGACGAGTCCTCGAACCTTCGCTCGACCGCGGTGCAGAATGACTCGCACGTTGGCCTCACTGAGCCCGAGGAGCGTGGCCACCTCCTCAGTAGATAGTCCTTCCACGTCGCGAAGCGTTACGACGGACAGCTGGGGTTCGCCCAGTGACGCGATGGCGCTGCGCACGGCGTCCACCAACACGCTGTTATCCAGTCGCGCGTCGACGGTGTCGGTGAACGGGACGGGAGGATCGCTCCACGCGCCGCCCTGGTCGAATCGCGAAGCTGAGACCGTGGGACCGGACTGCGTCGGGTCGGTCGGCACCGTGCGATGTTCCTTCACCCCTAACGTCCGCGCCCGGTTGATGCAGATTCGCAGCAACCAGGTCTTGAACGAACTGCGCCCTTCGAATCTCTCTGCGCCGCGAATCACGGCAATCCACGTGTCCTGGGCGACGTCTTCGGCTGAGGCGTGACTATTGACGTAGTAACCCGCGACCTTTACCAGTGTTGCGTGGTATCGGCGCACGAGTTCGCTGAAGGCCGCTTCGTCGCCGCCGAGCAATCGTCTTAAGAGCTCGGCGTCATCCACGAAGCAAAGAGT
>Ga0182012_10000925_pt1 | contig 32332 bp, 22 predicted proteins | sample 612S2SmetaG_FD_120486 | JGI IMG/M metagenome (GOLD analysis project Ga0182012, IMG submission 120486) | Permafrost microbial communities from Stordalen Mire, Sweden - 612S2S metaG | ecosystem: Environmental > Terrestrial > Soil > Wetlands > Permafrost | place: Sweden: Stordalen | collected...
AATCCCAAGGCAACTTCCTGCGCCTGCTCGCCCGCCAAGCAATCGAGGATCCCCTTGAATGGCTCGCTCAACCCGCACCGCCACCACCAGGTTGAACTGTAACTGCGGTTTTTAGGATGATTCATCCTCGCGTTCGGTGTAGAACAGACGATGGGCGAGCTCGTAGTCGGCGGCGGGGACGTGGACTTGGGTGGGGCGGTTGAGATCACCGTCGTCCGGGGCGGTGGGATCGGCGAATTGCTGGGTGGCGGCAATGCCATGTTTCTCCAGCATGACGATGAGGAGTTCGGCGTTGATGAGGGGGCCGGTGTAAAAGAGTTTCAGGCGGGGTGGATTTAACCACACCGCACACAGGGCGGAAAGGCCGGAATTTTAACCGCCGCCAAGCTGCGGAAGACGGGACGGAGGACAGCCGCTTACTGGTAGCGGTAGAGTTTGACGTGCTGGATGACGGGGCCGTCGGCGCCGAACATGAGTCCGCTGCCGGACTGGTTGTTTGCAGCGGCAGCGGCCTGGTTGTAATCGATGAGCACGTCATCGCCATTCATGCGGCGGCCGGGGAGCCAACGGCCTTTTTCAAACCGGCCGGTTTCGGCGGCGGCGAGGCCGGCAATCTGCGGGCCGGGCGTGTTGGGCGAAAAGGTGACCTGGACCGAGCGGCCGGCGACGTAGTATTCATCCGGGCCGGTGCTGATGGCGAGGGCGTAGCCGAGGGTCGAACGGAGGGCCTGGGTGCGGCGGTCGCGTGGGAGGGCGACGTGCAAGGTGTAAGCACCGACGTTGATGTCCTGATTGGTCAGGCCGAGGTTGAGCCAGGCGGCGCCGATGGTGCCTTTGGATTGGGCATCCAAAATAAGCGGTGACATTTGCGCCAGCGCGCCATAGGCGCGGGCGAGGGGCAGTTTTTCAATGCCGGTGGCGAGGGGGGCATCACTGCCGTTCCGGGAATCGGTCCAGCCTTCGAGGCGGTTGACGCCAAACGGGGAGTAGCCAATGCCGGCGTACTGGCCGATGCCGTAGAAGGCGTTGGCGGCACCGCCGGCATCGCCGGAGGATTCAGGCACGAAGAGGGGGTTGTTGGGGCGCTGGAAGCGGGCGGCCCAGTTATTGAAATCGGGCAGGTGTACGTCGGGGGCGTTGATATCAATCGCGGGCGCGCCGGCCTTCCAGATGTCGATCACGAGCGGTTCGGGACAGCCGGAGGGATAATCGCCGGGGACTTTGTCGGTGGGCTGGACGAGCCAGGTGTTGGAGAAGACGGGCAGGGCGTATTCGGCTTTGCCGGCGCGAGCGAGATGATCCATGTAGCGGGCGTAATTCCAGGCCATGAAGATGCCATCGGTCTCGGGGGAATCACCAAAGACTTCGGTCCAAGTGCCGGAGGTTTTGGCACCGGCGGCCGCCCATTGCTGGCGGAGGGCGGGCCAGAGGGTGGCCTGATTTTTTTGCAGGTAATCGGTCAGTTCCGCGGGCACGGGGGCGGCAAAGGCGGCCTGGGCGGCGGGCAAACGGTCCCGGGAATCGCCGATGAGGCCGACTTCGTTTTCCAATTGAATCATGATGACGGTGCCGTGGCCGGCGTCGGCCTGGTGGAGGTGATGCATGAAGGCGGTGTAGGCGCGGGTGTCGGCCTGGAGATTGTTGTCGCTGAAGGTGGAGAGGACCTCCACGGATTTGCCGTTGGAGAGGAGGTCGCGCGGGAAGCGCTGCTGGTCGGCCTTGACCCAGGCGGGCGCGAAGCTGGAGAGGCCGTTTTTCCAACTGCCAAACCAGAGGAAGATGAGGTGCAAATGATTTTTGCGGGTGCCCTTGAGGATGCCATCGACGAGCGAAAAATCATATTGGCCCTCCGTGGGCTCGACCCAGTCCCAGCCGATGCCAACGAGGACGGTGTTGAGATTGGCCTGGGCGAGCTTGGGCCAGACTTGATCCATGTATTCGAGGCTGGAGGAGGCGGTATTGTCGGTTTCGCCGGCGAGGACGAGGAAGGGTTTGCCATCGACGATCAACTGGGTGGCGGCGCCGCGCTGTTCCAGGCGGGCGAGATGCGCGTCGGCAGCGGTGGCGGTGATTGGAACGAGGGCGGGCGTCAAGGCCAGCAGGCTGACGAGGGTCAGACGAACATAGGGCTGGAGGTTCATGAGGTTCCTGAGTGTGTGGTTAGGTTTACAGGTTAGGGGGTCTTGGGTGCGACGGCCGGCGTGACGGGGGCGTTGCGCGCGGCGCGGCCGCCGCGGCCGGAGCCGTCGGGCGGGAGATCAAAATTGGCCGGCAGGGGCGCGGGGTGTTTGGGATCGAAGCCGCCGAAGTCATTGACGATATATTTGGCGAGCGGGACGCCGGCCTGTTGCAGGCCGAGGACGACGCATTTGGCCTGGAGATAACTGCCGTATTCGACATGGTGGGTCTGGTCATTGAATTGTTTGGCGGCATCCGCGCCCAGGGCGGCATTGAGATCCACACCCATGGAATTCAAATCTATCCCGGGCACGCCGACTTCATGGGCGACGGCCATGGCGACATCGGCATAAGGCCCGAGCGAAGATGGTTTCGCCTTGTCCTGGCGGCGCGCAGAGGGCGACAGGATGACGGGGTTCGCGCCGTGTTTTTTGGCGTCGGCAACGAACTGACGGAGCAGTTCCTTATAGGTGGTGTCGGCGGGGGCGTAGGTTTCGGAGAAGTCCTGGCCGGGATAGATATTTTGCGGACCGCTTTTCTTGGAATCATTGCAGCCAAATTCAATGAGCACGTAGTCGCCGGGGTGGACGGAATCCAGGACCTTTTCCCAACGTCGTTCCTTGAGAAAGCCCTTGAGGGTTTCGCCGGATTCGGCGTGGTTGGCAACGGCGACCTCGGGCCCGAACCAGCGGGTGAACATCTGGCCCCAACTGCTGCCCGGGGCGGAGGGCTGGTCGGTGACGGTGGAATCGCCAAGAATGAACACGGTGACGGCGTCGTCCACTTTCTTGATCTCGAGGGCGGCCACGGCGGGATGGGCGTCGCTGAAGGCGAGGGTGAGCTTGTCATCCCAATCGCGGGAGATGGCCGTTTGGGTGGCGGCATTCCATTCGCGGCTGTCGAGATTGGCCTGGCCGCCGGTGGAGATCTGCGGGCGGCGGACATTGACGGTGAAGCTGCGCGTGACGAACTGGCCGACGGCGGTGTACACACTTTCGAGCAGGAGCCGGCGCGACTCGGCCTTGACGGTGGTGACGGCGTCCGCCCGGGGATCGCCCAGGGTGACGGTCACCCGGTAGTTGCCCTCCGGGACGGCGACTGAAAACTGAAACGGGCGGGTGCCGGTCACAGCGCCCTGATGCAAGGCATCGCCGGTTCCAGCAGTTGAACTGGTCACCGTCGCGCCGGGTTCGAAGCCCCAGCCGTTGGCCTCGGAATATTGCCGGGTGAGCGGCACCAACGTATAGCCGGGGGCGGCTTGTGCCGCGCCGAATTGAAATTGAAACGCCGGGTCTGATGGCGCGGCAAACAGGGGCGCAGCCGCCAGACAGGCGGACAACACCAGTAACGGGCAACAGTTTTTCATGGATGATTATTTTGGCAACGGTGGTCCGAGCACAATGAACCGGGTTTCGTAGGGCGCAAGGGTGAGCGGCACGGCCACGCTGCCAGTCGCAGGACCGGTCCCGGCGAGCGGATAAATCGTCCCGGAGGTCGCGTCCCAGACCTGCACCTGGCCGGTGCCGACCAGGGTGACGGTGCGGGTCTGCGGCTGATCGGATTCGTTGAAGAAGAAGTACACCTCGCCGTCGGAATAGTTGCGATGGATATACTTAAGGGGCGGACAGGGGGAGTCGAGCTTGACATCCGGCGGGGGCAGGGCGGCCACGACGCGAGCGGTGATTTCCGGGGACGGTTCCAAGGTGGCGAAGCTCAAGTCCGGCGCACCATTCTCCGGGTGCAGGAATATTTGATCCGCCACCATGTCAGGCGTGCGGCCGACGAAGATCACCTTGCCCCCGGCGGCGGCAAAGGCCCGCAGACGGTCCAGCACTTTTTTCTGGATGACCGTCGAGGTGGGAATGATGACGGCGCGGTAGGTCTGACCGCTCAGATTTTTCAGGCCGGCACCTTCGAGGGTGACGACGGAGGCGAGTTCATCGGCGTCGATGTGATCAAAGTCGATCTGATGTTCCAACAACTGGGTGACCAGTTTCATTTGCACGGTGTCGGATTCCCGGTCATCGAGCCACATGCTGTCGGTGGGATGATAAAACGCCACCTGCGCGGCCGGGCGGCCGTTGGCGAGCAGATATTGAGCGCGGCTGACATACCAACCGATGGCCGCAGCCGCGGGCGTGGCGGCGTTCAGGCCGCGAATGTTCATGAAGTTCATGCCCCGGACGAGATTGTAATCGGCCACAAACTTTCCAGTGGGACCGGTGCCGCCGCCTTCCTCCTCCCAGACCAGGGGCCGGCCGTTGACATGGGCCGCGGAGGTGGCGATTTTGGGGAAATCCGCCACGATGCCGGGCCGGATTTGATTCAGGTTGTCGACACCCGGCACGCCCACATAACGCATGTCACGCCAGAAGGAGCCTTCATTTTTAATCATGTCGCCGCCGCCCCCCATCATGGTCTCCTCATGATTGAGATGGACGCAAAACTCCATGTTGCGGGCGGTGCACCAGGCTTCCATGCGCTGGTAGAAGTTGTCGCGAAACATGCCGCTCCAGACGTCCCAATAATCGGCCTTGGCACGTTCGGCCGCCGCGCTCAGACGGCCGCCGCCAAAGATTTGGGGAATGTAGGGGGTGAAGTCATAACCTTTGACCTGCTGGAAGGTTTCCAGCAGCTTTGGCGTCCAAGGGTTGACGCCGGTGTAATCGGTTTCATCCGCGCGGAAACCCATGATGGTCTTGCCGAATTCGTCACCGACGGCCTGCTCGTAGGCTTCATATATGACTTTCAGATACGTATCCGTCGCCACGGGGTTCAGGTAGTCGATCACGGTGTAAAGGCTGTCCTTGGTCACGCCATGGTCATCGCCATTGTCGTTGCGCGTGGGCGAGGTGCGGTAGGCGTGCCGGATAAAGGTCACCTCCCAAAGGCCTTCGCCAGGGGGGGCGGTCCAGTGAAGATGCCCATCTGCAGGCAGCGGCAGGATATTATTTTCGGACATGGGCGCCCCCGGGCCACCGCGCCGCCGTTCGCCACCGCCACCACCGCGGCCGGCGCTGAGAAAGATGCCCTTCGTATCTGCGGGAACCTGAAGGGAGAACGGTTCACCGGTGGTCAGCGTATAACGCACGGCGGCATTGGGCAACTGCACGGTCAACTCCCCGGCGCCGCCCCGGGGCACGCTGTATTTAAAGTTACCATCCGGCGGCACGGGCATTGGCCGGCCCGTTTGGGCGACCACCTCCGGGTCACGTTCGGGCGCGGAGCGGGGGCTGACCAAAATTCCGAGGGTGTCCGGCGGCACGGGAATATCCAGCGTCTGGCCAGCAGGGACGGTGCAGTGCGCATCAGCGATGATGCCCTGCATGCCCAGCAGCGGATACTTTTCGCTAATCAAGCCGCCGGCAAATCCATCTGGATAACCGCAGTCACCTTCAATCCAGACCTTCATGCCGAATTTTTTGCATTCCTGCACGGCGGCCTTCACGAGATCCAGGTAGGCCGGCGACAGATAGGCCGGCTGGACGCCGCGGGAGTTGTTGATCATGTAAACGCCGCCGCCATTGGCGTGAATTTTGTCGATGTCCGCAATGATGCGTTCCCGGTTTTGCGGACCGCCCCAGATGGCCCAATGGATGGCGCTGTATTCCTTGGGCGGCTGGGGAAAGGCGGCGGCGGTGTCGGCGAGGGTGGGCAGGGTGATCTCGCGCCATGATTGATCGGCCTGCAACGGCAGAACGAGGCAGGCCGCCAACACAAGGCGGGTCAAATACTTGACGGAGGCCGGAGACCGGGTGCCGGCAATTGGAACGCCGGCAGGCCGGCGATGGACACAACGCTGCGTCTCAGTTATATCAGTGGTGCTAATGCAGGGGGCGTTACGCCCCGCCGGCCGGCGTGTCAACTTCAAGGCTTGCATTCAGGTATTGACGTAACCCGGGGTTCAGTCGTTACGTCTTTTCGGTTAACCATGAAAACAAAGAATTTCCGGCCAGCCGGAATGATGCTGCTTGCACTGATGGCAGGGCTGATCCAAACCGTCACCACCCGGGGCGAGGGCACCGAGGCCCCAATCAAACGTTATGTGATCACGGATGACGGCGCGGTGGGAGATGGGAAAACGTTAAATACAAAGGTCATTCAAGCCACCCTTGACCGGTGCGCCAGTGCGGGCGGGGGTGTGGTGGTCGTGCCGGCGGGCACCTTTCTGAGCGGGGCGCTGTTTTTCAAGAACGGGGTGGATCTGTTGGTGGAGACCAATGGCATGCTCAAGGGGACGGCGAATCCGGATGATTATCCGCAGGTCAAGACCCGTTGGGAGGGCGTGGAGCGGGTGTGGACGTGCGCTTTTCTGAATTTTAACGACATGACCAACGTGGTGGTCACGGGCGAGGGCACCATTGACGGGTCGGGTGATGTCTGGATGCAGCGGGGCGGCGGCCGGCGGCGGGGGCCCAGTCAAGCTCCGGCGGCCACCAACGCCCCGACGGTCCGGGCGGTCGGGCCGGCCACCACAGCCACCAATGCGGGGCCCAGGCGAGGTACGCCGCGCATGATCTGCTTTACGGACTGCAAGAATGTCCGGATCAGTGATCTCCACCTGCAACATCAGGCGGTCTGGTGCCTCCATTTTCTGTATAGTGAGGACATCGTCGCGGATCATCTGAACATCCGCGCCATCCAACGCATCCCCAGTTCCGACGGGATCGATGTCGACTCGAGCCGTAACGTGCAGATTTCGCACTGTGACATCGCCTGCAACGACGACGACATCGCCATCAAGTGCGGCAAGGATGTGGACGGCCTGCGGGTGAACCGGCCGTCGGAAAACATCACGATCAGCGACTGCGCGATCGGCGCGGGCGGCGGCATCACGATGGGCTCGGAAGTCAGCGGGTCCATCCGGCACGTGCTGGTGGAGCGGTGCCAGTTCACGGGCAGCGGGGCGGCGGCGCGGTTCAAGTCGCAACCCAGCCGCGGCGGCATCATCGAAGACATTGTCTACCGGGACATTCAATTGAACAACGTCCGCTCAGCCTTTGAATTTCTGCTCCAATGGCGGTTGGTGCCGCCGATCGCGCCGCCGGCCAAAGTGCTGACGGAGGTGCGCAATGTACAACTCATCAACTTTACCGGCACCGCGCAAGCCCTCGGGGTGATGTCCGGCTTCAAAGAAAGCCCCATCCATGATGTCAAATTCGTCAATTGTAAGATCACGGCGCAACGCGGCCTGACATTGCAGAATGTCCGTGACCTGGACACCGCCGGTCTCCCGGCCACGGTGACCGACGGCGGGCCGGCCATTCGCCAGAGTGAGCCGACGGCCAGCACGCCCTGAGGCTGACGGCAACATTCTTATATAACTCCGGCCGCCACATCCTATCCGGTTAGTTAGTATTCGCATAGAATGCGGGCAGCAGGGACAAGGATGAAAAACAGGCACCGGTCACCGGCATTCTTTTTGTTTGATGTCGGCGGATGATTGGATATGCTATAACATCATGAGTAATCTATCGTCATTGATGTCGGCTCAATTTAAAAAGGCCGCCAAACTAAAAGATAAGATCTAAGCCCTGAACGAGAAGCTGGCTGAATTGCTCGGTGGCGAAGTTTCCGCCCCGGCCGGCCCCGGAAGAAGAGCAAATTTACCCCGGCCGGCCTGGCCCGCCTGCGGAAGGCTCAAAAGGCCCGCTGGGCCAAGATTCATGCCGGACAGACGACCACGGCGGACAAGCCCGCGAAGAAGGCCCGCCGGAAAATGAGCGCCGCCGGTCGCGCCAAGATCGCCGCCGGTGCCCGTGCGCGCTAGGCCAAAGTCCGGGCCGAAAAAACCGGGAAATAATAATTTATAGAACATCTTAAACTAAAAAGGGCCGCTTCCCAGGAAGCGGCCCTTTTGTTTTAGCCGGTATCAGAAGTTAATCGGCGGACGATGCATTCTATAAAATCTGGTCTTTAATAATCATCCGGGCGGGGAGGTTCTGGCCGCCAGAAATGTTTTTAATTCCGCCGCGGCCTGGCCACCAAAGCCGGGGACTTCGGCGAGTTGTTCCAAGGTGGCGGCCCGGAGCCGCTGCACGGAACCGAATTTTTTCAACAGCGCCTGTTTGCGACGCTCGCCGATGCCGGGGAATTCATCGAGGACGCTTTCGGAGATTTTTTTGACGCGCAACTGGGCGTTGTAACTGTTCGCGACCCGGTGGCATTCATCGCGCAGCCGCTGCAACAACTTCACCGCCGGATGGTCCAGCCCCGGACGCAAGGGCAGATTCCGATCCGGCAGATAGATCTCCTCGAATTCCTTGGCCAGCCCGAGAATGGGCATCTTGCCCAGCCCCAATTTATTTAATTCTTCAAGGGCGGCATTGAGCTGGCCACGGCCGCCATCGATCAGGATCAAATCAGGCAGCGGCCGCCCTTCACGCTGCAACCGGCTGTAGCGCCGCCGCACGACCTCGGCCATGCCGGCGAAATCGTCCTGACCGACGACGGTTTTAATTTTGAAGCGCCGGTAGTTGGTCCGGTCGGGCCGGCCGTTTTTGAAACTGACAAGCGAGGCGACGGCGAAGGTGCCGCTGATGTTGGAGATGTCAAAGCCCTCGATGGTCGGCGGCGGGACGGCCAGGCCGAGCAGTTTGGCCAGCTCCGCGAGATCGCGTTGTGGATCGAGCGAAACAGGCAGCGTGTAGGGCACGCGCTCAAACTTTTCCGTTTTGGCCCAGGTTTTTTTCAGGTCGCCAATGAGATCGCGCAAGGCGGCGGCCTGCTCAAAGTCCTGGGCGGCGGCGGCCTTTTTCATCTCGGCCTCGAGGCGGCCCTGCATCTCGCGGCACTGGCCCTCGAGGAAATCGCAGGCGGAGAGCACCTGGGCCAGATATTGTTTGCGGGTGACATTGCCCACGCAGGGGGCGGTGCAGTATTTCAGGTGGCCGTAGAGACAGTGCTTGTAGTCGGCCTCGCCGGGGGTGAACACGCGGCAACCGCGCAGGTTGAACTGTTTGCGGGCGAGGGCGACGGTGTTGCGCAGGGCGGTGGAATCCACAAACGGGCCGAAATAGCGCGCGCCGTCATCCTTTTTCAACCGGGTGAAGACAAAGTTGGGGATGGGGTCGTTCAGGTTTACCTTGAGCATCAGGAACCGCTTGTCATCGCGGAAACTGATGTTGTAACGGGGCTTAAAATCCTTGATCAACCGGCTTTCGAGCAGCAGGGCCTCGGGTTCGCTGCAGACGACGTGGAAATCAAAATCGTGGATGGCCTCGACGAGGGCGTTGAATTTAAGGTCCCAGCCCAGGCGGCGGGAGGGATGGAAATACTGGCTGACGCGCTGGCGCAAATCGCGGGCCTTGCCGACGTAGATGACGGTGCCGAAGCGGTCCTTGTGCAGATACACCCCCGGCTTGTGCGGCAGGGTGCTCAGCTTGTTGCGGATGGCGGCGGTGATCGGCACACGTCAATTTCCTCCAAAGAACCGCCGGCGCAAAGGTTTTTTATATGTGGGGTGGCCAACCATAGAATAGGCGGCTTCAACCCATTTTTATTTTAGGCCCGACAAAATACGGTTGGCGTTTGACAAATCGGGAGAAGTCGGCCGGGCTTAACACTGTCAGCTTATATTTGAAATTAATGAAGAGAGAGTAATTATGACGACCCCGATACTTTCCGCGAACAAGCTCGAAGCGGCCCATGACATCTTGCACCAAATGCGGCGGCGGCCGTTGGACCCGATTTTTTCACCGCAAAGCATCGCCATCATTGGCGCGACCGAGGCTCAGAACAGCGTGGGCCGGACCATCCTGGAAAACCTGCAGAAAGACGGTTTCGAGGGAGTCATCTATCCAGTTAATCCCAAGCGGGATACGGTGCTTGGCATCAAGGCTTATACCAGCATCAAGGCGGTGCCCATAACGCCGGATTTGGCGGTGATCATCACGCCGCCGGCAACAGTGCCGGGCATCGTGCGGGATTGCGTGGACAAGGGTGTACCCGGGGCGATCATCATCTCCGCCGGGTTCAAGGAAATTGGTGCGCCCGGGGTGGCGTTGGAACAGCAAATTTTGGCCGAGGCCCGCCGCGGCGGCCTGCGCATAGTCGGACCGAACTGCCTGGGGGTGATGGTGCCCGCCGGCAATTTGAATGCGACGTTTGCGGCCGACATGGCCCGGGCCGGCAGCGTAGCCTTTATCAGCCAGAGCGGCGCGTTGTGCACGGCGGTGCTGGATTGGAGTTTGCGGGAAAACGTCGGTTTCAGCGCATTTGTATCGCTGGGCTCGATGCTGGATGTCGGCTGGGGCGATTTGATTTATCATCTGGGTGACGATTCGAACACCCGCAGCATCGTAATCTACATGGAATCCATCGGGGATGCCCGGGCCTTTCTCTCCGCCGCGCGGGAAGTGGCACTGACCAAGCCGATTATTGTCATCAAACCCGGCCGCACCACCGCCGCGGCCAAGGCCGCCGCCTCGCATACCGGCTCCCTCACGGGGAGCGATGAAGTGCTACAGGCTGCATTCCAACGGGTTGGCGTTTTGCGGGTGGACTCCATATCTGAATTATTTGACATGGCGGAGGTGCTGTCCAAACAACCGCGCCCGAAAGGCCCGAACCTGACAATCGTCACGAATGCGGGCGGGCCCAGCGTGCTCGCGACGGACATGCTGATCACCAGCGGGGCGCAACTGGCGGAACTTTCACCACAAACGATGGCGGATCTCAATGCCATCCTGCCGCCTACGTGGAGCCATAACAATCCGGTGGACATCATCGGGGATGCGAAGCCGGAGTTGTACGCCAAAACGGTGGAAATCGTCGCCAAAGACCCGAACACGGACGGGTTGCTGGTCATTCTTACGCCCCAGGCCATGACCGATCCCGTGGCCACGGCCGAGCAGCTAAAACCCTTCGCCCATCTGCCGGGCAAACCGATTATCGCCAGTTGGATGGGCGCCGGACAGGTGGAACGCGGCGAGGATATCCTTAACGCCGCGAACATCCCGACCTTCAAATATCCCGATCGCGCCGCGCGCGCCTTCTATTACATGTGGCGGTATAGTGAAAATTTGCGCGCCCTGTACGAAACCCCCGCCAACCATCCGGAGGCGGAACGCGGCATCGACCGTGAAAAGGCGGCACAATTGATCGAGGGCGCGCGGCAGGCCGGCCGGACAATGCTCACGGAATTTGAATCGAAAGAACTGCTGGCGGCCTACGGCATACCGGTCGTCGAAACCCATATCGCCCGGACGGAATCCGACGCGGTGAAGATCGCGGCCCGGCTCGGCTTTCCGGTGGTGTTGAAATTGTTCTCCGAAACGATCACGCACAAGACGGATGTGGGGGGCGTGCAATTAAACCTGCGGACGGCGTCGGCCGTGCGGCAGGCGTGGAATGCCATTGAAACATCGGTCGCCAAAAAAGCCGGGGCGGAACATTTCCTCGGGGTCACGGTGCAGCCCATGATCAAGCTGGAAGGCTATGAATTGATTATTGGGAGCAGTGTGGATCCGCAATTCGGCCCGGTCCTGCTTTTCGGCACGGGCGGGCAACTGGTGGAAGTGTACAAGGACCGGGCCCTGGCCCTGCCGCCACTCAACGGCACGCTGGCCCGCCGGATGATGGAACGCACGCGGATTTTCACCGCACTCCAAGGCGTGCGCGGACGCAAGGCCGCCAACCTGGCGGAGCTCGAACAACTGCTGGTCCGCTTCAGCCAGCTGGTGGTGGAGCAGCCGTGGATCGCCGAAATCGACATCAACCCGCTGCTGGTCTCGTCGGAACGCATTTTTGCGCTCGACGGCCGCGTGGTGCTACACGACTTGAAAACGCCGGAGGATCAGCTCCCCCGGCCGGCCATCCGGCCTTATCCGATGCAATATGTGACGGAGTGGCGGTTGAAGAACAAGGCGCCGGTCATCATCCGTCCGATCCGCCCGGAGGATGAGCCGCTGATCGTGAAGTTTCACGAAACTCTCTCCGAACAGAGCGTTTACCACCGTTATTTCAGCGCGCTCAAGCTCTCGCAACGCGTGGCCCACGAACGGCTGACCCGGATTTGTTTCAATGATTATGACCGGGAGATCGCCCTGGTGGCCGAGCACACGCTGTTAAAGAGCGAGGAACGGCAGATCCTCGGGGTCGGCCGCCTGAGCAAGCTGCACGGCGTCAACGAGGCGGAATTCGCCGTGCTGATCAGTGACAGCTGGCATGGCCTCGGCCTGGGTGAGGAGCTGTTGAGCCGGCTCGTCCAGGTCGGCCGCGAGGAAAAACTGAGCCGTATCTTCGGCCAGATCCTGCCGGAAAATCACGCGATGCAGCACATCTGCAAAAAGATCGGCTTCGCGGTCACGTACAACCAGGCCAACCAAGGCTACACCGCCGAATATATAATAAAGAAGTTATGAATCCTCCGGAACGCAAATTCAAAACCCTCGACGGTTGTGAAGCCGCCGCCCATGTCGCCTACCGTCTGAATGAGACGATGGCCATTTATCCCATCACGCCGTCATCACCCATCGCCGAGTGGTGTGATCAATGGGCCTCCGAGGGCAAAAAAAATCTTTGGGGCACCATCCCGGCAATCGTCGAGATGCAAAGCGAGGGCGGAGCGGTCGGGGCCGTGCACGGCATGCTCCAGACCGGCTCCATCAGCACGACCTTCACCGCGTCGCAGGGCCTGCTGCTGATGATCCCGAACATGTTCAAGATCGCCGGCGAGCTGCTGCCCACCGTCTTTCATGTCACCGCCCGGACGGTGGCCACGCACGCCCTCTCCATTTTTGGCGATCATGGCGACATCATGGCCTGCCGATCCACCGGCTGGGGCATGCTGGGCGCGGCCTCCGTGCAGGAGACCATGGATTTTGCCCTGATCTCCCAGATCTCCGCCTGGCGCTCGCGCCTGCCCTTCATCCATTTCTTTGACGGCTTCCGCACCTCGCACGAGGTCTCCAAAATTGAGGTGCTGGAGGACGGTGTCCTGCGCGCCCTGGTGGATGAAAAATTGCTCGCGACCATCCGCGCGCGGAGACTGTCACCCGATCATCCCACCCTACGGGGTACGGCGCAAAATCCGGATGCGTTTTTCCAAGGGCGCGAGGCGGCCAACCTGTTTTACGACCGGTGTCCGGACATCGTCCAGCAGGTCATGGACGATTTTGCCGCCCTGACCAGCCGGCAATATAATCTGTTCGATTATGTTGGTGCGGCGGATGCGGAACGGGTCATTGTGCTGATGGGCTCGGGCTGCGAGGCCGTCCATGAAACCGTGGATCACCTCGTCGCGCGCGGGGAAAAAATTGGTGTCCTCAAGGTGCGCCTGTACCGGCCGTTTGATGGTCCGCGATTTGTTGCGTCCCTGCCGGCGAGCGTCCGCCACCTGGCCATCCTCGACCGGACCAAGGAACCCGGCGCCACGGGCGAACCCCTTTACCAGGACTGTCTCACGGCCATTCTGGAGGCCTTTGCCAATGGCCGGCCGCACCTGCCGGCCCCGCCCAAGATCGTCGCCGGCCGTTACGGCCTCTCCTCGAAGGAATTCACCCCGGCCATGATCAAGGCCGTGTTTGATAATCTTGCCGCCCCTGCGCCGAAAAACCATTTCACGGTCGGCATCAATGACGACGTCTCCCACACGAGCCTGCCGGTGGACGCCGCCTTCTCCACCGAATCCGCCGGCGTCGTGCGCGCGCTCTTTTACGGGCTCGGGGCGGACGGCACGGTCGGAGCGAACAAAAACTCCATCAAGATCATCGGCGAGGAGACGGACAATTATGCGCAAGGTTATTTCGTCTATGATTCCAAGAAATCCGGCTCGATGACCGTGTCGCACCTGCGCTTCGGGCCGCAGCCCATCCGCTCAAGCTACCTGATCACCAGCGCGAACTTTGTGGCCTGCCATCTGCCCGGGTTTCTGGAACGGTACGACATGCTGCTGGGCCTGGTATCCGGTGGCACCTTTCTGTTGAACACGCCGCATGCCCCAGAAACGGTTTGGGCCACGTTGCCCAGCCCCGTGCAAGAGAGCCTGCTCGCCAAGTCGGCGCGGTTCTTCGTCATCGACGCCACCTCCGTTGCGCATGCCAGCGGGATGGGCGGGCGCATCAACACGGTCATGCAGGTCTGCTTCTTCGCATTGTCCGGCGTGCTGCCCAAGGACGAGGCGATCGATGCGATCAAGACCTCCATCAAAAAGACCTACGGCAAAAAGGGCGAGGAAGTTGTCCGGATGAATTTGCAGGCCGTCGACAACACCCTGGCGCATCTGTACGAAGTGCCGCTCACCGGTCGCGCACGCAATGGCACCGGCCCGCTGCTGCCGCCGATCTCCCCGACCGCCCCGGATTTTGTCCGCAACGTGCTTGGGACGCTCGCGGCCGGCCGCGGTGACGAGCTGCCCGTGAGCGCCTTTCCCAACGACGGTTCCTTTCCCACCGCCACGGCGCAATATGAAAAGCGTAATCTCGCGCTGCAAATCCCGGTGTGGGACGAAAAAATTTGCATCCAATGTCTCAAATGCGTCGCCGTCTGCCCGCACGCCACCATCCGCGCGAAGATCTACGAGCCGGCACGGCTGGCCGGCGCGCCGCCGACCTTTAAATCCGTTCCCTCCCGGCTGCCGGAATGGAAGGGCAGCACCTTCACGCTGCAGGTCGCGGCGGAGGATTGTACCGGGTGCGCGCTGTGCGTGGACGTTTGTCCCGCCAAGAACAAGACCGAGACGCGGCTGCGCGCCATCAACATGCAGCCCCAGCCGCCCTTGCAGGCCACGGAACACGCCAACTGGGATTTCTTCCTCGGCCTGCCCGAGGTCGACCGGCGCAAGATCAAGACCACCCAGCTGCGCTCGCAACAGCTGCTGCGACCCCTGTTTGAATTCAGCGGTGCCTGCGCCGGCTGCGGCGAGACGCCGTATATCAAGATGCTCTCGCAGCTTTTTGGCGACCGCGCCGTGATCGCCAACGCGACCGGCTGCTCCTCGATTTACGGCGGCAACCTGCCCACGACGCCTTATTGCAAAAATGGCGAGGGCCGAGGGCCCGCATGGTGCAACTCGCTGTTCGAGGACAACGCCGAATTCGGCCTGGGCTTCCGCGTGTCGCTCGACAAACAGAAGGAATCCGCCACCGAACTGCTGAAGCAGCTCGCCCCGCAGCTCGGGAACAATGTCGTCGAGGCGCTCCTCCAAGCCGATCAAGCGGATGAGTCCGGCATTTGCGAACAACGCAAGCGGGTCGCCGACCTCAAGACGCGGCTGGCCGGGCTCGATTCCCCCGCAGCCCATCACCTGCTGACGCTGGCCGACCAGCTCGTTAAGAAGAGCGTGTGGATTCTCGGTGGCGACGGCTGGGCCTATGACATCGGCTACGGCGGCCTAGATCACATCCTTGCCAGCGGTCGCAATGTGAACGTGCTGGTCATGGATACCGAGGTGTATTCCAACACCGGCGGCCAGATGTCCAAGTCCACCCCGCGCGGGGCGATCGCCAAGTTCGCCGCAGGCGGCAAGTCGGCCGGCAAAAAGGATCTCGGCCTCATCGCCATGGGCTACGGCAACATCTACGTCGCGAGCGTCGCCCTAGGGGCGAAGGACGAGCAGACGCTCCGGGCCTTTGTGGAGGCGGAATCTTATCCGGGGCCCTCGCTGATCATCGCCTACAGCCATTGTATCGCCCACGGCATCGCCGTGGACATGGGGGTGGGCGCGCGCCAGCAGAAGCTGGCGGTTGATTCCGGTCAATGGCTGCTTTATCGCTACGACCCGCGCCGGGCGGAAAGCGGGGAAAATCCGTTGCAGATCGATTCACCCGCCGCGCGCATCAAGGTGCAGGACTTCCTGCTCTCGGAGAACCGGTTCAAGATGCTCACCAAGAGCAAACCGGAGGACGCGAAGAAGTTCTTTGGCCAGGTGCAGACGGATCTGGAGAAACGCTGGAAATTTTATCAGTTCCTGGCCGGGCGTGAATTGCAGCCGGCAGCAACAACCGGAGCACCCGCCACATCCGCCACAACAACCGCAGCGGCGGAACCGGCCGCCGTTTGAACTGCTCAATGTACAACTCTTTTGAATTATGGATCTCACAACCCACTATCTTGGTTTCAAACTCCGCTCGCCGCTGATCGCCGCCGCCTCGCCGTTGTCGGAAGACGTGGACGGCATCCGGCGGATGGAGGACGCCGGGGCCGGCGCGGTGGTCCTGTATTCGCTCTTTGAGGAGCAATTGCGCCAGGACCGGCTGGAACTGCATCACAAGCTGGAGCAGGGCACCGAAAGCTTTGCCGAATCGCTCTCGTATTTTCCCACCGCGGACGAGTTCAAGCTCGGTCCCGAGGAATATCTCAAGCATATCGCCCAGGCCAAGGCGGCGGTGCGCATCCCCATCATCGCCAGCCTGAACGCCTCCTCCCCGGGCGGCTGGACGGCCTACACCAAACTCATCCAGCAGGCCGGGGCCGACGCCCTGGAATTAAATATATACAATATCCCGACCGACCCCGACCTCACCGGCACCGAAGTGGAACAAAGCTATATCGATATCCTGAAGGCCGTCAAAGCGGAGGTCACGATTCCGGTGTCCGTGAAAGTGAGCCCGTTCTTCTCCAATTTCGCCAACATGGCGGCGCAGTTGGAGTCGGCCGGCGCGGACGGCCTCGTGCTCTTCAACCGATTTTATCAGCCGGACATTGATCTGGAGGCGCTGGAACCACGGCCGAACATTTTGTTGAGCACGCCCATGGCGATGCGCCTGCCGCTGCGCTGGATCGCGATACTCGCCGGCCGACGGGACCTGAGTCTCGCGGCCACCAGCGGCATTCATCGCGCCTCCGACGCCTTGAAAGTCCTGCTGACCGGGGCGGACGCGGCGATGCTCTGCTCCACACTCATCCGGCACGGCGTGCAGCAATTCAGCGTGATCGAGCGGGAAATGGTGGAGTGGTTGCAGACGCACGAATACGAATCGATCCAGCAGCTCAAAGGGAGCCTGAGCCAGAAGAACTGTGCGAATCCGGCGGCCTTCGAACGGGCGCAATACTTGCGCGCCCTGTCCAGTTACTACGTGCCGACGGTGTAAGCCGGCATCATTATTGGCAGGAAATCTAGTTGTTTTGCATCTGTCCGCCGCCGGCACCACCAGCACCGCCGGCACCGCCGGCACCGCCATTGCGGGCGCCTTTTTTGGTCCGTTTGGTCCGGGGCGTTTTGGCTTTGGGGGTCGCGGCCGGCTGATCGGATGCGGCCATGGTTGGTTCTGAAGGTGTTTCCGGCGCGGGTTCCGACGGTTCGCTTGGGGTGGGACCCGGATCAATCACAGTCAACGGGGCCGGCGGCGGCGTGGGAGCGACGGCCGGTACCGGGACGGGCGCCGACACCGGCACCGGCACCACGGTGGGTGGCCGGGCCGGGGCGGAGGCATCGGCTTCCTCCGGCAGAATGGCCGGCTTCATGTAGGGCCGGTAATCGACGGGCGGCAAATCGACACAGCCGCCCGAAAGCAAGGCAACACCCAAGAGGCAGGCCCATTTTTTCATAAGTAAAATTGCGTGTTCGTGAGGTTTGACAATGCCTGAAGTCAGGCCGTCAATGGTCACCCGGCCTGGCTAGTATCCCTGCAAGCGGATCTGCCAGAAATTGTTCGTGCTCCGGACCGGGGCATTCGTAAACAGCAGCGCGCCGTTGGGGCCGGCCAGATTGGTCGCCTGAGAGACCCAGTTGGCCGGCAGCAAATTGAACGTGCGGTACAATACGTAATTGGTTCCCTGCAGCCCCACAAAGGACAGCACCGCATTGGTGCCACGCAAGACCGGCCCGGTGATGTACCCGAAACCTGTCGACACCAGATAGAGGTTGGCCGCGGAGCTCGTCACGCTGCCATAATTGTTGGTGACCACCACAAAATACGATCCGGCATTGGTAGCACCCACGCCCGTGAGCGAAAAAAGACTGTTCGTCTGACCCGTCAAGCTGATGGAAATTGGCGGGTCAATCTGAATCGTCGGCGAGGCGAGATTGTAGCCGGAACCTAAATTTGTGATGTTGATCGCGGTGACCATTCCGTTGCTCACGACCGCCGTGCCGCCGGCCCCGGACCCGCTCCCGCCCACAAATTGCACATTGGGGGTCGTGAGATAACCCGCACCCTCGTTGGTCATCGTCACATGCACGACCTCCCCGAACAAGACGAAGGGTCCGGCCGTCGCCTGGGTTTGTTGGGCGGCGGACATCCACCATTGATAACTCAACGGCGCCGTGCCGGCCACGCCGACATTGAAAGCGGCCCGGCCACCGGCGGTCGCAAATTGATTGGCCGGCTGCTGGGTGATGGTCGGCCCGTAGGCGATGGTCAGCACCGCCACACTGCTCGTCACACTGCCGAAATCATTATTATAGACGATCACATAATATCCCCCGGCATTATTCGTCGTGATTCCGTCCAGTTCCAGAGTGTCGGTAGTCTGGCCCGCGAGGGCACCATCGGGCGGACTGATCACCACCTGGGGCGGGTTCGTATAGCCCGAGTTGATGTTGGTGACCGTCACGGCGGTGACCGCCCCGCCGCTGATGGTCGCAGAGGCGCCCGCGCCCTGTCCGCCGCCGCCGATGAAAGACACACTGGGAGGGACGGTATAACCGTTACCGCCGTTGGTGACCGTCACGGCATAAACAATGCCAAAAATCGTCTGAGCAACGCCGCCGGCCGTGGTCAGGACGGCGTTATTCGTATAATACCATTGGTAGGACACCGGCAAGAAGCCCGTGCCGGTCACCGTAAAGAAGGCGCTCCCACCGAGCGGCACGAGTTGGTTGGTGATCTGCGGGTCGTATTCATATGTAATGGCACCCTCATAACCGTTCGTGCTCCAGCCGGTGGCACCAGGCAAATAATACACGGTTGCGGGCGGCGGGGAAGAGGGATAGAACAGGGTCGTGTCAGCACTGGGGGCGTTGCCCAGGCAACTCAGGGTGTACAGGCTGCTGCAATATGAAAACGCATAGCTGCCGAAACTGGTGACGGTCGCGGGAATTGCGACATCCGTCAGGCTCGTGCAGAATTCAAAGGCCCCATAACCGATGTTGTTCACCCCGCTCCCCAGCACCAGGCTGGTCAGCCCCGAGCATTCCACAAATGCCTCCGCCCCGATGCTGCCGGTGGGAATCGTGATTTCGCTCAACAAGGAGTCACCGGCAAACGCCACCTGGCCGATGTTTGTCACACTGTTGGGAATCGTCACACTGGCCAGATAATAATTGTCAGAAAACGCCCCGGTCCCGATGTTGCAAACCCCGTTGCTCAGCGTGACGCTCGTCAGCTGGGATTCCGCGAACGCGTCCGGGCCAATCGTCACCACGGTGCCGGGAATCACCACGCTGGCCAGTTGATTCCCGTAAAAAGCGTCCGCCGCGATATTGACCAGCCCATTGGTCAGCGTGAGACTGTATAGAAACGTAGCCGAAAACGCGTTCGTCCCGATGTTGACCACGCTGGATGGAATCGTGACGCTGCCCAAGCTGGTGTCATAAAACGAATAATTTCCGATGTTGATTAAATTGGTAGGGAAAGTGATGTCATAGAGCTGGTAGTCATTTTCAAAGGCGGTGTCGCTGATATTGGTGAGCCCGTTGGGGAAGTTGATGGCTGACAATTGGTAGTCGTCCTGAAAAGCCCCGGCGGCGATGGCAGTCACGTTGTTGGAAATGGTGTATCCGCCCACCAGCCCCGCGGGATACGCAACGACGGTCGTCGCACTCCGGTTGTAAAGCACCCCGCCCAAGCTTGAATACGCAGGATTGGTTGCGTTGACGTTGATGGCGGTCAGGTTGTCGCAGTAGTCGAAGGGAACGGCCCCGATGTTCGTGACCGTGCCGGGAATCGTCACGGTGGTCAAATAGTAATCGTTGGCAAAGGCCTGAGGCGCGATGGCGGTCACGGGCAGACCGTTGGTACGGGCCGGAATGGTCACCACCGGGCTGGTCCCATAGAAATCGTAGAAGTAGGTGAGGGTCAGGCCACCGTTATTTGTGGTGAACTCGAACTGCGCCTGCACCTTGCTAGGTATCAGCCAGATAAACAGCACCGTCAGGTGCAGAATTGTCGCCAATGTCTTCATGTCATGACTGCGCCATTTCCGTCAGGTTGTTCCGTTGGATGTCGCAGGAAACTTTCGCACCTTAACGTCATTCCGTAAAGGAAAATATCCCATGGGTTCAGGAACTGAACCGGCCGGGGTGCCGGAACCCGGTCATCTGGCCGCGCATTAATCGCGGACCAATCACCCTGCGCCAGAACCGTTTCGGGCGGTTTATATCCTATATTTTATTTGAATAATTAGCTGGCTTGCTTAATAGTGACTGCACTTGAAAGGCGTCACCTCACACTTATGGCTGGCGGTCATTTTCGGGATATTGATCGCCATCATCGCGGTCCTGGGCGGGTTGAATTTGCATGAGGCCGCCGAAGTCGGCACGCAGATCAACGACATCACCGGGCCCCAGTGGCGCAAGGTGCGCATGGCGATGGATGCCTTGGAGCTCTCCTCGGAAAACAGCCGAGTGACCATGCAGATTTTTCTGCATTCCGACCAAAAAACCATCACCCTCCTGCTCCAGCAACGCCAGTCGAACAGCGCGCAAATCACCAACCTGCTCAGTCAGATCACGCCGCTGGCCGAAACGCCGGAAGAAAAACACCTGCTCAACGTCATCCAGGCGGCCCGAAAACCGTATGTAGAAAGTTATCTCGCGGCTTTGGACCTGCTGTTACGCCAATCCCGGCCCGAGGATGCCCGTCTACACTGGACAACCGACACCCTGCCCAAATTGGAAACCTACCACGCAGCCATCAAAGCCTTCGTGGCCTGTGAGGGCCGGGAAATTGACCAAGCCGGCGACACGGTCACCAGCCGGTCGCTGAGTTACTGGAACCGCGATATTTTCCTGCTGGTGACGGGCGTGCTGCTGGCCCTCGGCATCGCCATTTTCTCCTTCTGGCAGGTCCACCAGACGGCGGGGCAAATCGCCCATTACACGCGTTCGCTGCAGGTCGCGCAGGATGACCTCGAGACCAAGGTGCGTGACCGCACCGCCGATCTGGCCCGCACCAACGCCGCGCTGCTGCTGACCACGACCGAACGCGAGCAGGCCAACACCCGGCTTAAGGAGGCCGTCGCCCACGCCGAGGAAATGGCGCACCGCGCCGACCAGGCCAACCAAGCCAAAAGCGCATTTCTCGCGAACATGAGCCATGAGATCCGCACCCCCATGAACGCCATCATGGGCATGTCCGAGCTGCTGCTGGAAAGCCGGCTGGACAACCCGCAGCAGGAACTCACGCGCATCATCATTCAAAGCAGCGAAAACTTACTGGCCATCATCAATGACGTGCTCGATCTCTCCAAGATTGAATCCGACCATGTCGTGCTTGAATCCGCGCCTTTTGACCTGCGTAAGTCCGTTGATGAGGTGCTCGGTTTGCTCGCCCGGCGCGCGCGGGACAAGGCCGTGGAACTGAATGCCATTCTGCCCCCCGAGCTTCCGGTCCGGCTGACCGGCGACGGCGGCCGCCTGCGCCAGATTCTCGTGAACCTGCTCGGCAACGGCATCAAATTCACCGACCACGGGGATGTCACCCTGCGCGTCGAATGTCTCGTCCAGGACGACCGGCATGCCCGTCTCCAGTTTCACGTCACTGACACGGGCATTGGCATCGCCCCCGCCGATCAGGGCCGCCTCTTCCGGCCGTTCACCCAGGCCGACGCCAGCACCACCCGCAAATATGGTGGCACCGGGCTCGGGCTGGCCATCTGCAAAAGCCTCGTCGAATTGATGCGCGGGCGCATCGGCCTGGACAGCGCGCCCGGCCGGGGCGCGCATTTCTGGTTTGAAATCGAATTCGAAAAACAAACACCAACGGCGGGCAAACCCGTACCAGTATCCCCCACCTTGTCCCGGACCCGTTTCCTGATCGCCGACGGACATACCGCCACACGCACAGGCCTCCGCGCCCTGGTCCAAGTCTGGACCGGCCATTATTACGAGGCCGCCACCGCAGACAATGCTTTAGTCCTGCTTTCCGATTTAGGCGAGCGCTCGGCGGATCCGCTCATCCTGATCGCCGGCCAGTTGCCGGACATGTCCGGCGAAGAACTGGCCCGGCGGGTCGTCGCCAGCGGCCGGCCCATCCATATACTCCTGCTGCGGGAGGTGGACGCGCCCGCCGGAATTCATGAATGCCTGCTCAAGCCGGTACGGCAATCCCAGCTTCATAATGCCCTGCTGACCATCCTGCCCGGCCTGTCGCAGCTGGCCGCACCCGACAAAAATCTGCCGGTGCCCGCCACGCCGTCGGGATTGCATCTACACGTCGTAGAAGACCACGAAATCAACCGGCGGCTGATTTTGTTGGTGCTCACCAAACTGGGCTATCAGCCGGTGACGGTCACCAATGGCCGCGAGGCCGTGGATTATTGGAGCGAGCATCATCCCGAGGTGATTCTCATGGACTGTCAGTTGCCCGTGCTGGACGGCTATGCCGCCACCGACGAAATCCGCCGGCTGGAAGCCGCCGCAAAACCGGCCCGCCGCCCGGTCCACATCATCGCCGTCACCGCCAACGCCATGAAGGGTGACTTGGAAAAATGCCTCGCGGCCGGGATGGATGACTTCATCAGCAAACCGCTTACCCGCGAAGCTCTGGCCGCCAGCCTCGCCGCCGCGAGCCGGAAGGTTCAGTCAGCCTGGCAGCCGGGTCCGGACGGCCCGGCCTGATTCTCCGGTCCACCAATTGGCCATTGGCATTTGGCCCGGGCCGAATTAGGCTGAAGGGGTGAGCATTTTGGATGAATTACAATGGCGCGGCCTCGTGGCCGATTGCACGGACACCGCGGAGCTGACCAAACGGCTGGCCTCGCCCACGACCCTGTATTGCGGTTTTGACCCCACGGCCGACAGCCTGCATGTGGGCAATCTCGTGCCATTGCTGGCGCTACGGCGGTTTCAACTGCTGGGGCATCATCCCATCGCCGTGGCGGGCGGCGCGACCGGCTCCATCGGGGATCCCAGCGGCAAATCACAGGAGCGGCAGTTGCTCACGCCAGAGGTGCTGGCCCACAACATCAGCCGGGTGAACGGACAGCTCGCGCGGCTGCTAGATTTCGACACACCGCCCAATCCGGCCCGCCTGCTGGACAATGCCGGCTGGACGGCAGGGCTTTCGTACCTGGGTTTCCTACGGGACATTGGCAAACATTTTTCCGTGAACCAGATGGTCGCCAAGGAAAGTGTCCGGGCGCGAATGGAGGACCGGGAAACGGGCATCAGTTACACGGAGTTCAGTTACATGCTGCTGCAGGCGTGTGATTTTTACGTGTTGAACCGCGACCACGGCTGCGAGCTGCAAATCGGCGGCAGCGATCAATGGGGCAACATCACCGCCGGCATCGAACTGACCCGTAAAAAACTGGCCAAGACGGTTTATGGCCTGACGCTGCCGCTGATCACCAATGCGGATGGCTCCAAGTTTGGCAAGACCGTGGCCGGTGCCATCTGGCTGGATCCGGCACGGACGAGCGTTTATCGCTTCTACCAGTTCTGGATCAACACGGATGACCGGGATGTAATCCGTTACCTGAAGTTCTTCACATTTTTGTCGTTGGAAGAAATCACCGGCTTGGAACGGCAGCACACGGAAAATCCGGGCGCACGGGCGGCGCACAAGGCGCTGGCGCGCGCGGTGACGGATTTGATTCACGGACCACAGGCCACGGCCGAAGCCCTGCGGGCCAGTGAAATCCTGTTTGGCGGGGAGCTCGCGGGTGTTTCGGAGGCGACCTTTGGGGATATTGTCGGTGAGGTGCCCACGAAGGATATTCCCCGGTCTACGCTGGAGGGTGCCGGGGTGCCGCTGGTGGAATTACTGGTGCTGGCCGGACTGTGCCCGTCCAAAGGCCAGGCGCGCAAGGATGTTGAGGGCGGCGGGGTCAATATCAACAATGTGCGCGAGACGAATTTTCAACGGCCCATCACAGTCAATGACCTGCTGTTCGGCAAGCTTTGCCTGCTCCGCAAAGGCCGGAAAAACTATGTGGTCGTAACCGCAAAAAGTGCGGCTTAGAGCCGGTAATTTTTAATAGCTCTAGTTTTGCGCCAGCAGCCTGTTCATGTGATTCAGACGTTCGGCGAGCACTTTCATCACATGCGTGGCGAAAAACGGATTTTGCTGGACGAGAAAGTGAAACCGCCGCTGGTCAATCTTCACCAGCTTGGAGGTTTCCTTGGCCACCACGGAAGCGGTGCGGGGCGAATGATCAATGAGGGCCATTTCGCCGAGGATGGCACCGCGCACGGAGGTTTCCACCACTTTTTCGCCGACACGAATTTCCATGATCCCTTCCAGCAGGACGTACATGGCATCTCCCGCATCCCCCTCATGAAACAGAGCGTGGCCCGGCACCAAAGTTATGGTGTCGGTTTGATGGGCGAATAAATCAGCCGGATTCATGGGGACAGCGTACGGTTCAGTCTGGCAACTGCAAGTTACGAACAGGTTACAAAATCGGCCGCCGACACCAGCAACTCAGGCCTTGGCAAAGATTTTGTTGGCCTCTTCCAAGGTTTCCTTGGAGCCGATGTCGTACCAGATGCCGGGCACGCGCCAGGTGTAAACCGGGGTGCGGGGATACAGCCATTGCACTAGCCGCCCGGGCTGGTCGGGATTGTTGCCTTCCGCGACGTATTGTTTGATGAGGGGCACCGTGGCCTTGGGATAATAATACAAGGCAATGCCCGTCAGCGTGCTGACCGGTTGCTTCGGCTTTTCCTCAAAGAAGGTGATGCGGCCCGCGGCATCGGTGGTGATGGAATTGTATTTCTTAATCTCCTCAAGATTGCCGACGTCATAGACGGCGAGGACGGGGGCGTTTTTCTCGCGGCAGAAGGTGCCGAAGCCGGCGAGTTTCTCGCTGAACAGGTTATCCCCGGCCACGACGATCAAATCATCATCCACGGCCTGGCTTTGAAGGACATAATTGATGTCCCCGATGGCACCGAGCTTGTTGGTGTCGTCGGTGGAACCGTCGTTGACGACGGTGAATTCAAATTTGGATTTGGTGGCGCGATAGCCATCGGCCCAGGTTTGAAAATGGGTGGCGAACTTGGCGTTGGTCACGACATAGACGCGGTCGATCTCCGTGATCGGCGCGAGGTTGTCGAGGACGTGCTCAACCATGGGTTTGCCGGCCACCGGGAGCAGGGGCTTGGGTTGGGTGAGAGTGAGCGGATAGAGGCGGGTGGCATATCCGGCGGCCAATATGATGACTTTCATGTTTTATTTTCGAATAGACTGGGGGCGTCCGCCCGCGCCAACAACTGGCAGCGACCATAAATTTCCGAAGGCGAACCGCACTCGAGGGCAAACTTAGCCAATTCCTGCGCTTCGGTCAATTTCAAGCGGCGAATCATGTATTTTATTTGCGCGACCCCGGCCGGGGCGGTGCTCAGTTCATCCACGCCCAAGCCAAGCAGCAGCGGCACGAGGTTGGGATCACCGGCGATTTCACCGCAGACCCCGACCCAGATGCCATGCCGGTGCGCGGCATCGACGGTCAGCTTGATCAGGCGGACGATGGCGGGATGCGTAGGTTCGTAGAGGTAGGAGACCTTTTCGTTGGTGCGGTCGGCGGCCAAGGTATATTGGATGAGGTCGTTGCTGCCAATGCTGAAAAATTTCACCCGTTTGGCCAGCTCGTCCGCAATAATCACGGCGGCGGGGATTTCGATCATCACGCCGATCTCCAGATTTTCGTCGAAAGGCAGGCCCTCGGCCCGCAACTCCGCCTTGTATTTTTCGACGAGGGCGGTGGCCTGGTTCAATTCATCCAGCCCGGAAATCATGGGGTACATCATCTTGATGTTGCCCTCGGCGCTGGCGCGAAGGATGGCGCGGAGCTGGGCCCGGAACAGTTCCGGCTGGGCCAGGCAGAGGCGGATGGCGCGCCAGCCCAGAAAGGGGTTCATTTCCGGCGCCAGTTGCAGATGCGAGGCGAACTTGTCGCCGCCCAAATCCAGGGTGCGAATGATCACCGACTGGGGCTTGAGGGCCAGGGCCACCTGCCGGTAAGCCTGATATTGCTCCTCCTCGGTCGGCAATTTTTCCCGATTGATGAACAAAAACTCGGTCCGGAAGAGCCCCACTCCGTCCGCGCCGTGTCTCATGACATCCTCGGTATCGTCGGGGTCCTCGATGTTGGCGGAAAGATGAATGGGTTTGCCATCCAGCGTGACGGCCGGTTGCCGCTGAATTTCATGGAGCTTTTCATCGAGCGAAGCCTTGTGCTGCTGCAACTGACCATATTGGAACATGGTCTGGTCGGTCGGATTGACGACAATGGCGCCGTTGTAGCCGTCAAGCAGCGCGTAATCGCCCGTTTCCAGTTCCAGGCTGGCCAGTTCCAGGCCGACCACGGCGGGGATGCCGAGCGAACGGGCCATGATGGCGGTGTGGGAGGTTTTGCCGCCGATATCCGTGGCGAACCCCAGCACCATTTTTTTGTCCAGCTGGGCGGTGGTGGAGGGGCTCAGATCATGGCTGACCAGGATGCAAGGTTCGGTGATGTGACGGAGATCGAAGGCATCCTTGACCTCGAGCAAATTATCCAGGACCCGGGCGGTGAAATCACGGATGTCGCTGGCGCGCTGGCTGAGGTATTCATCATCCGCGGCCAGAAGGGCTTCGGCAAAACGTTCGGCGGTGCTGTGAAAAGCGAATTCGGCGTTGATGTTTTTCTCCTTGATGAGATGAAAGACCTCGCTGAGCAGGTTCGGATCATCCAGCATTTGCAGATGGGCCTCAAAAATATCCGCCTCCTTGGCCCCCAAGTTTTGGGTGACCTTGTGCTGGATCTCAAGGATTTGCAGCCGGGTCTGCACGAGCGCCTTTTCAAAGCGGTCAATTTCCGCCGGCACTTTTTCGGGGGGTATTTCGCGACGGGCGACGACATGCCGGGCGCGATGCAAGACAAGAATTTTCCCGCGACATATACCCGCCGAAACGGCTATGCCGCGAAACACTTTTTCTCCCTTTAGCTGTGCCGACATACTTTCTAGGGGAGAAATAGCCTAATGCCCGGCCATTGCAAAGCAAAAGCACGATAAATATGCAACTGCCCGCCGGGGGAAAGAAAAACGGCCCGCACCAAGTGGGCCGGAAGAGGTGTATTAATTTAAAACCGACGCTCAGGCGCGTTCCATGTATTTGCCGGTGCGGGTGTCGATCTTGATCTTTTCGCCGGTCTTGATGAAGAGCGGGGCCTGCACGGTGATGCCGGTTTCCATGATGATGGCCTTTTGGACGTTGTTGGCGGAGTCGCCCCGGACGCCTTCGGGGGCGTCGGTCACGGTCAGGACGACGCTGGGGGGGATTTCCACGGTCACGGCTTTTTCTTCGACAAAGGTCACGGTCACGAGGCCGTTTTCGACGAGATAGTTTTTGGCGTCGCCGACGAGTTCTGCCGTAAGGGTGACGGATTCATAGTTTTCCGGGTCGGTGAAGACATAATCCGTGCCGTCCTTGTAGCTGTACTCCATTTTCTTGGTGATCATGGGCACAGGCTCGATTTTTTCCGTGGAGCTGAAGCGCACGTCGGAGGATTTGCCGGTGCGGATACTGCGGAGGGTGGCCTGGACGAAGGCGCGGAGGTTGCCCGGAGTGCGGTGCTGCATGTCCAGCACGACGCTGATGTCGCCATTGTAATTGATGGCCATGCCCCGCCGAAGATCATTTGCTGTCGCCATAAAATAATTCTTTAAATTGTCGTTGCCCGCTGCCGTTTTACTGAACGGGAGTTGCCAAGTATGCACTAATTTCCGGGAATGGCAAGCTTGGTTTAAAGGCCATCCGACAGGGGGGCGCATCCTGACACAGCCCCCGGCGAGCAGCAGAAAAGCGGGGTGGTATGAGATGGAGAGATCAGCACCACCTCTCCCCGTCCCTCTCCGCCATTTATGCAAATGGCAGAGAGGGGGTTTCATGGATTCGTATTCGTGAGGTGTTGGTGACAGGTCCAGGCGTGGTAGGGGGCAGAGTCGAGATGCGCCCCCGACAGGGCGGATTGGGTTTAAAACGGCGGGCTGGTGCCGGGTCATTTCGCGTTGATGCAACCCTCCCAATGCATCAGGAAAAACTGTTTTTGCACGGGCAGGAAGGTGTCGGCCCGGCCGATGATGGGGCGCAGGGCGGTGGACATCTGCACCATGACCAGCAGAAAGATGATGGTCCAGACCATGAATCCGGTGTCCGATTTCGCCTGGGCGTGCGAGAAACCTGCGTGCAGGAAGCGCAGGCCGAATGCCGTGGATATGAACCAGAACGCCAGATGCAGAAAGCCCATCCAGGCAACGGATTCGGTGGATTGCGAGAAGATCCAGGCCACGGGGGCAAACCCGACGAGCAACACGGTCATCAAGGTCAGCAAGCCCGCGACCAGGCCGGTCAGCTCCGCCAAGCGAACCTTGGCGCCGCTCAGGCTGGCGAAAATATAAAGGCTGGGCAGGCAGATCAGGGCGGAAATGAGCAGCCCACCGGTGATTTTGACCGGGGCGGCCCACCATTGCGGCCCCCCGGAAAAGGAGCCGGCCACGAGCCCGTAGATGATGCTGCACACGATGCTGATGAACAGCAGCGCGGCGATCAGCCGGCCCGCCCCCGGCTCGCGCAACTGGAACATCACGCGCCGCGGATGGCGCAGCACACATTCGATGGCGGCAATAAAGTTGGGGATGGGCACCCGTTCGCCGAGGTCCTCGCCCAGTTGGTTGCTTCGGTATGACCCGACGGGGATTACTGGCGGGGCGTCGGGCGGTACGGGCGGCGGGGAAGTTTGTTCATTCATGGCAGGATGGGGTTGAGGTTAGTTCGACAATGAATCAGTCACCGTGTGGAAAAGGTTTTCGTAAAAGCTTCCCTGGAGAGCGATATGGCTGCGGATGAATTCAACGGCCAGATCGGGTGAGCCGATAAAGGGCCGCAGGATCCAGCAAAGCTGGCTGCCCAGAAACAGGTTCCCGGCCAGCCAGGCAAACAGCACCCGCCCGGCCACCGCCCGGTTGCCGCCCAATTGGATGAGCAGCTGGAACAACCGGGCATTGCCCGCACACCCGGCAAAGGCAATGACGACAACATGGGCCAGTTTCATAAGGCGGTAAGCAACCCCATGCATGGCTGTGGGCGAGAACGGAGGGGTGTTCCACACCAGAAAGGCGGCGATGGGCGCGAAGGCACCCAGAATGGCCGCCGTCACGGCCCCACTCATCAACAGGGCAACCATGGTCTGGCGAAAGGTGAGGTTGAGCCCCAGCAACGGCGCCAGCATGCCATTGAGCAAACCGTTGCCCGCCGTGGTGAGCAAAATGATGAGGGGAAATTTTATGGCCACGAGCAAGGCCTGTTGCGGTGCCCGCCACCAGCCCATGGCCGCACCGTAACAACCAGCGCCAATGACAATGATGCCCAGATGCAAGACCACGCGCCGCAAGACCGGCTGGTCTATCCATGAGCGGACGGCGGCGGATTCGCCCCGCAACAGCACGCCAATTTCGAATAGATTGAATGTGGACATGGACATTGACACCGGATTGCACGGTTGGATTTAGTTCTGAATGGCCGGCGAGCGTCATCGCCAGCGTAGAAATGTAGACTGATGTCAGACTGGTTTTGTTCAAAATGACCGGATATCGTGGCTGATCCAAGGACGGTGAGCTGCCTGAACTGGCCAAAGATTCTGCTTTATTTTTGGAGGGACCGGCGCAATATCATCTCATGCATACCCCTCCCGCTCATCCGCGCCGGACGTTTTTAAAAACCGTCGGTCTGGCCGGGGCAGGCCTGGCCCTGACCCGCACGGCCTTCACACAAACACCACCGCTCGAACTTGCTGTCCCCATTGCTGTCCCAAAACGCAAGCTGGGACGACATGATGAAAGGATCTCCTCCCTGGGAATGGGCGGGTACACCCTAGCCCTGGCACCCACGGTGGAGGAAGCGACCCGGATCGCCCATGAGGCGATTGATTACGGGGTGACGTTTTTTGACAACTGCTGGGAATATCACGATGGCCGGGCCGAGGAGTGGATGGGCACGGCCCTGGCCGGCAAACGGGACAAGGTGTTTTTGATGACCAAAGTCTGCACGCATCTGCCGGGACAGTCCACGAAGGAAAAAGCGCTAGCGATGCTGGAGACGTCCTTGAAACGGTTAAAGACGGACCATCTGGATCTGTGGCAGATCCATCAGGTGGGTTCCGAAGTGGAGGCGGATGCCATTTTCAAACCGGATGGCGCGATTGAGGCCGTGGAACAGGCCCGCAAGGATGGCAAGATCCGTTATTGCGGCTTCACGGGGCATTTGAATCCCCAGACCCATCTGCGGGTGCTGGCGCATAAATACCCGTTTGACACGGTGCAAATGCCGCTTTCCGTGTTCGATTCACATGCCGACGGTTTTCAAAAGCAGGTGCTGCCGGAGCTGGTCCGGCAGGGCATCGCACCGTTGGCCATGAAAACCCTAGGCGGACAGGCCACCCCGGTGCATGACGGGATGATCACGGCGGCGGAGGCATTGCGCTACACCTTAAGCCTGCCGATCACGACGCTGATCTCGGGCATCGACTCGCTGACCTGGCTGCGCCAAAATGCCAGGGTGGCGACCAATTTTCAGCCGTATACCGCGGCGGAAAAGGCGGCGTTGGAGCAACGATGCGCGGGTCAGTCCCAATATGAACCTTACCGGCATTGGGCCTACCGGGATGGACGTGGGCGGTTCACGATGATGGCGTGACACAGGATCAAAGAATTTAAATTGGACAGGGCAGACAGCCGGCGCCGGGCGCCGGGTTGCGCCATTTGGGCCGGGCTTGATTCTGCTCGCATATTTTACACAGGGCCATAAATTCTTTGGCGGAACCCAATGCCGCGCCAAACCATCGACCTATCATGAAACTGCATGCCGTTGACCTTGCCATTATTGTCGCCTATTTCGTCACCGTCGTGCTCGTCGGCCTGTGGGTTTCGCGGCGGGGCGCGAAGGATTTGGGCACCTATTTTCTGGGCGGCAACAAGCTGCCGTGGTATATGCTCGGCATCTCCGATGCTTCGGGCATGTTCGACATCAGCGGCACGATGTGGCTGGTATACATCCTGTTTGTTTATGGACTAAAAAGCCTCTGGCTGCCGTGGTTGTGGCCAACGTTCAACCAGATTTTTTTGATGATGTTTTTGAGCGGCTGGCTGCGCCGCTCGAACGTGATGACGGGGGCGGAGTGGATCCAAACACGCTTCGGCCGCGACCAGGGCGCGAACCTGGCGCATTTGAGCGTGGTGTTTTTTGCGCTGATCAACGTCATCGGCCTGCTGCCCGCCGCCACGGTGGCGAATATTTTTTCCGACCCCAATATTTACGCCATCGTCATCCTGGGCCTGACCTCGCTCTACGTCATCAAGGGCGGCATGGTCAGCGTGGTCATCACGGAGGTCATGCAGTTCGCCCCCTCCTGCGGTCGAAGGTTCGTGTGGTTTACTTTCGTTTCAGCCGGCGCTTGGCGTCTGTCAGCCGAAAGCTCTGGCCGTTGGCTTCCAGGATATGAACGCGGTGGGTCAGACGGTCCAGCAGTGCTCCCGTCAGGCGTTCGCTGCCCAGCACTTCAGTCCATTGCTCAAAGGGCAGATTGGTGGTGACGATCAGGCTGGTGCGTTCATAGGCCCGGCTGACCACATCAAAGAGCAGTTCCCCCCGGTCTTGGCGAACGGAACGTAACCGAGTTCATCCAAGATCAGCACGTCCAGTCGCTCCAGTTGTTTGTGCAGCCGCTGCAGGGTTCATGTCTCCCGTTGTTCCAGCAACTGCGTCACCAGTCCGGTGGTGGTCATGAAGCGCACGCGTTTGCCTTGGGTGCAGGCGGCAAAACCAAGAGCGGTTGCCAAGTGTGTTTTGCCGGTGCCGGGGTTGCCGACCAGCAGCAGGTTTTCGCGTTTGCTGATGTATTCGCCGCGCAGGAGTTCCCGCACCAGCGGTTCGTTGATCGAGACCTGGGCGGCGAAGTCGAAGGTCTCGATGGTTTTCAACACCGGGAAGGCGGCCTCCTTGATCCGCCGTTCGGTGGCGCGGCGTTCGCGATCAATCAACTCCCTTTCGGCCAGCCGCAGCAAATA
>Ga0182012_10000926_pt1 | contig 32319 bp, 31 predicted proteins | sample 612S2SmetaG_FD_120486 | JGI IMG/M metagenome (GOLD analysis project Ga0182012, IMG submission 120486) | Permafrost microbial communities from Stordalen Mire, Sweden - 612S2S metaG | ecosystem: Environmental > Terrestrial > Soil > Wetlands > Permafrost | place: Sweden: Stordalen | collected...
CGGGGCGGCGTACTCCTCGGCCGCCGCCTGGACGCGAGCGGGCGCGGCGAGGCTCAGGACGAGCGCGCCAGCCGCGAGCGCGGCGCCGGCGAGCGCCTCCGCGCACTCAATAGCGATAACGGAAGGAGACTTCCATGAAGCGCCCGATCGCGCCGGCTTGGTCGTAAGAGGCATCGTAGTTCTGTCCGCCGTAGGTCACCGTATCGAGCGGCGGCAGCCGGTTGGTGACGTTGGTAATGTTGGCCATCAATTGCAGGTTTCCGCTCATCCGGTATTGAGCATACACGTTGGCGTAGCCGAAGCCCGCCACGTAGCAATGCGGGTTGGTGCTGCTCAACTGCAGGCACTGTGGCGGCTGGCCGGGGGTGTCGAGCGACGCGTCGATGCCTTGCATGGCGCTACGGTAATTGAGAGTCGTGCCCAAGGACAAGGGACCCCGGCTCCAATCGATGGTGAGGGTGCCCCGGTTGGCCGGCGTGCCGGTCGATCCGCTGAGCGCGGTCGGTCCCACCGTGCCCACGTAGTGATAGGTCACATCGCCGAAGGTTTGCTGGGACTGGATGAGGTGCGAAGCGTCGAGCGTCGTGGTGATCGCGCCGTAGCCGCCGAGATCGAACAGCGTCTTCCAACCGACGTCGATGCCCGCCGTGATCGAGTAGGACGCATTCACGTAGGGCGTGAGGTACTCGATGATGGTGCCCGGGAGAGCCGACCCCGGAGGCGCCGGCGTACGGATCGCGTTGCTCGGATCGTAGGGCGCCGGAGCGATCTCCCGGTCGCGACGGATGTAGAAATAGTCGACCGTGAGCGCGTTGTGCTTGAACGGCTCGGCAATCACGCCGAAGGTGTAGCTGGTGGAGGTCTCGGGCTTGAGCTGCGGATTGCTCTGGGTGAGCACCGCCACGGCGCTGCCGGGCAGCCCGCAGTCCTGCACGGATGTATAAGGCGCAACGCAGCGTATGGGGTCCACCGGCGCGGGCGCGACGCTGGAGGCGGAACCCGCATGGCCGCTCTCCGCGATGCTCGGCGCGCGAAAGCCGCGCGCGAACGTGCCTCGAACCGCGAATTGCGGGATCGGCGTATATTTGAAGCCCAGTTTCGGGGTCGCCGCTGTGCCGGCGGAGCTGTTGTAGTGATCGACGCGTCCGGCGGCGTCGAGCTCGAGGTTGTCGAGCACCGGTGCGACCATCTCCACGAACGCAGCGGACACGGTTTGCGAGCCGCGCGCATAGAAGCTGCCGTCCATGAGGCTGTCGCCCTGCAGCGCATAGGGCTGGCCCGGATTGTTCTCGTGCGTGAGCCGCCAATCGAGTCCGAGTGCCAGCGACAGATCGCCGCCCGGAAGCGCCAATAGCTTGCGGGTGGCGTTCGCGGACAGGAAGGCGATGTCCGAGGTCGCGGTGTCGTGGGTTTCGGGCACCAGCGAATTATCGAGCGCGGCCGAATTCAGGTACGAGCTCTGTCCGACGCGGTAGCCATTCGCGAGGGCGTTGTAGAACGCCGGTACGTACAGAAATCCCTGGTAGGTGATCCGCGTCACGTCGCGCACGTAGCCGAGACTCGCCGCGACATCCCACCCGCCGAGTGTCTTCGACAGGTCATCGATGACGCGGTACACATCGGTGCCGTATAGGGTGTGCTCTTCCGGCAAGTTGGTGAGTGCGCCGAAGAACAAGGCCTTGTCGCCGATGTAGCTATTGAAGTTGCTGCCGGGCACGGAGTTGTAGTAGTTGCGGGCCGCCGCGAAGTAAGGGCTCGCCGGATTGAACGGATTGTCGAGACTGTTGGCCGGCAGCACCACCTGCGAGGTCGACGGATCGAACTGGTTCTCCGAGGCTCCCGCTGCGCCCGCCCAGGCGAAAGGCACGAGATTGGTGCCGACGTCGTAGGCGTTCGGCTGCCGATATTGCTCGGCCTGGGTCAGGTAGTAGGACGCCGCCAGCGAATTCAGCCAGCCGCCGCCCAATTGCTGGCTCCAGTGGGTGGAGAAGTCCAGGCCCGCGGTCCGCGGCTGGATTTTCTTGTAGGCATTGGTGTCCCACGCACATCCGCCGGGACCGCTGGCGCCGTTGGCGGCCAGCGCGGCGTCCTGCGCGCTGCAGCCGGGCAGGCTGAAAGGCGTCTCGTTTTGAACCGCACCCCCGCTTACCGGCAGCACCTGCCCGGGCACCGTGTAGGTCGTGAGCGGATTCGGCAGTCCGCCATTCACCACGCCGCCGTACAAATTGGGACCACCCCACGGGGTGAGGTCCGACGCCGCGATATAGGAGCCGCGCGCCTCCTGCGAAATGGCCTCCTGATGACGCCCCTCGAGGCTCATGTAGAAGTTGTGACCGTCGGCCTCGAGGTTGCCCGTGCCCCAGGTCGCGGCGAAGCGCTGCGACAGGCCGTCGCCGCGGTCGGTCGACCCGGCTGTAGCCGACACGTCGAGCCCGGTGAATTGCTTCTTCAGGATGATGTTGACCACGCCCGCGATGGCATCGGAGCCATAAGTGGCGGATGCGCCGTCCTTCAACACTTCCACCCGGTCGACGATCGCCATGGGCAGCGAGTCGATGTCGACGAATTGTCGCTGGCCGTCGTCGGCGAGCGGATAGTTGGCCATCCGATGCCCATCGACCAGCACCAGGGTGGCGTCGACCGACAGGCCCCGCAGCGCGACACCGTCCGCGCCGCCCGCCATGGCGCCGCTGAACGCCTGCGACAAGGTGCCGGAGTTATCGGCGGAAACCGTCTTGATCACGTCCGCGATGCTGTTGAGGCCGCTCTTTTCGATGAAGTCCGCATCGATCGTGGTCACGGGCGAGGGTGACTCCGAATTGGTGCGGCGGATGTACGAACCCGTGACGACGATGGTCTCCAGGGTCGAGTTCGACTGCTGCGCGCTCGCGGGAGGACCGTCGGCATCGGCGGGGCCGGCCGCAGGGCCGGCAGCGGCCGGCAGGGACATCTGGCAAAGGACGCTGGCAAGGCAGCAGGCAAAAACTCTGCGCATTCGGGTCTCCCGTTCTTGTCGTGAATGCCAGCCGCATCCGCTTGGGTAACCGTGCCGTCATCCCCGGCACTCGAAGACCGCTCCCCCCGCGTCTCCGCCCCAAAATGTAATCGCATTCGCAATTCATTGCAATGACCTAATCTATCGACCATCGCGTTTACTCTCGCGCTCAACGTACAATTCACCGGGTGAAATCCCTGTACGAAAAGACCATCGCGTTCGTCCTGCAGTACGTCGATGAGCACAAGCTCGGAGCGGGCGACCAGTTGCCGACCGAAGCGCAGCTCTCCTCCCTGGCAGGCGTGAGTCTGGTCACCGTGCGCCGCGCGCTGTCGGAGCTCTCCGCGCAGGGCGTGGTGCGCCGGGAACAGGGACGCGGCACGTTCGTGGCGCGTCCCCGGGTGAACGCCGAAACCACGAAAATCGGCGGCCTGCGTCATGGGCTGCACCTCGATTCGCGTTCCAAGCTGCAGACCAAGATTTTGAGCTGCACGCCACGCGCCGCCGGCGCCGAGGAGGCGGAGCATCTCGGCCTTTCCCCCGGCGCGAGCGTGTGGGAGATCTCCCGCCTGCGCCTGCTCAATAAGCGGCCGATGATCTGGGAGACATCCGTCATCCCGAAGATTCTCGCGCCGGATCTGTCCCAGCAACTGAGCGCACGCGACAAGCCCTCCCTATACGATCTGCTCGACGAGGTGTACGGACTCAAGGAAGCCCGTGAGGAACAAACGCTGGTGTCGCGTCCGGCCGCGACGCGTGAGCACGAATTGCTCGATCTCATGAGTTTCGAATGGGTGGTGGAGGTGTCGGGTGTCAGCTTCTCGACCCGCCATCAGGCCATCGACGCGTTCCGGATGGTGTTCGTCGCCAAGGCGTTCACGTTTCGTCTGGAGACCGCGCCGTCGTTCTTCGTTCAGGCGGTCGAGGTCACCGAGAACGCCCGGGCTCGGAGAGTTCAATGAGGGTCGCGTTGGGATGTCGCAGGAGACTGGTCGCCGGCCACGCCGGATCCTGAACCCCCCGCACCAGCGCCGCCTTCGCGGCGAGCTTGTTCGGTCCCGCGATCAGCAGCAGCGTCTGGCGCGCTTCGAGCACGTTTTGAATCCCGAGCGTGAGCCCGTGCGTCGGAACCGGCCGGGGCCCCGTGGACCCCGCCTCGATTCGCGCGCGCGTCGATGCCGCCAGTTCCACCACCCGCGTGCGCGTATCCCACGCAGACCCGGGCTCGTTGAAGGCGATGTGGCCGTTCTCGCCGAGACCCAGCACGCACAGATCGATGCCTCCGAGCTGCGCGATCGCCCGCTCGTAGTCGTCGCACTCCGCTTGAGGGTCGGGCGCGTCGCCGCGCAGCAGGCGCACATGATCATCGGCGAGCCCCAGGGGTGCGGCGAGATGAGCCCGGATGAACGCCGCATAGCTCGAAGGATCGCTCGATGGCAGGCCGCGGTACTCGTCCAGGTCGAATATTCTCGCCTCGGCAAGATTCGCAAAGCCGCCGCGCGACCGCCGCACCAGCTCCGCGTACAGAGCGAGCGGCGTCGAGCCGGTGGGCAGCGCAAGCACCGATCGAGGTTTGGACTTGAGTTGCGCCGTAACCAGATCCGCGGCCGACTGGGCGAATTCGGCCGCCGCATGCACGTGGATCACTCGCACAGCGCGGTCTTGGCCAGATAATCGGCATAAATCGAGCGATAGGCATCCGCCTCGCGCGCGCGAGGTACGGCTGTATGCTGCGATGACGGCACACGTCGGATGGTCGGGAGCCCAGGCAGCACCAGGCGGGTCGCCTGCCAGGCAGCCCCGACCGCGGCGGCCGAGCGCTCGCTGGCTTCGCTGACGGCGAGGCCCAAGATGTCCGCGAGCATCTGCATGCTTGGCGCCGAGTGCACGATCTTGCCGCCGACGCGCACCGAGTCGACGGCCGCGGTCTCAGCCAACACCTCGACGCAGCGCTTGACCTCGAAGAAGACTCCCTCGAGGTAGGCGCGCGCGATGTCGGCGCGCGAGCGTCCGAGCGTGAGTCCGAACAACGCGCCGCGCAGCCGGGGATTCCACAAGGCCCCCTGCTCTCCGCCGGCGAGATAGGGCGCGAAGAACAGACCGTTGGCGCCGGGAGACGATAGCGCCGCCTGCCGGTCGATCTCCCCCTCCGCCCAGTCGAACAGCGAGCTCAGCCAGCGATACCCCGTGCCGCTGGCCAAGAGATCCATTTCCCGGCCATACCATGACGGCTCGACGTGCGGAGTCACGAGATAGCGCGCGTGTGGATCGAGACGCGCAGCGCTGCTCGCGGCAAGAATGACGGCGCTCGATCCGAAGCTGATGGAGATCACCCGCTCATCGAGTCCTGCCATGGCGAAGGAAGCCGAGACCGAATCCGCCGCGCCGGTGCTCACGGCGATGCCCGCCGGCACGCCAAGCAGCTCGGCGCCGCACTGCGACAGCGGCCCCGCCATCGAATTCGCCGGCCTGACCTGCGGCAACACCCGCTGCGGCAAATTCCAGAAGCCGCACAGGTCGGCCGCGAAGCGCTGCCCGCTCAAATCATAGACTCCGTAACCGGCCGCGGTGGACGGTTCGGTCATTGCAAGCCCGGTCAGGACATGCAGCAGATAGTCCTTGGCCGACAGCACGGTGCGGACTTCGCTTTCCCGGCCGGCATAATGGAATCGAAACATGGGAGCGAGATAGCGCCCGTCGATGGGCATGCCCGTGCGTGCATAGTGCTCGGCGCGCACCCCCTCGAGCCGCGAGGAGGCCCAGGCGTCGGCCCGACCGTCCTTCCAGGTGATGGCGGCGCCGAGGGGTCCCTCTTCGCCGAGGCACACGAGCGTCGGCAGCTGACCGGTGAGTCCGATCGCAGCGACGCGCTTCGCCCAATCCGCATCGCGCGGGCGCAGTTCCCCATCGAGCGCTCCCATGGCTCGGCGCGTCGCCTCGAGCCAGTCGCCCGTCGACTGCTCGGCCTGATGCGGCAGCGTGGAGTCGGTGGCGAAATCCGCGGACCCCTCGCCCACCAGGCGGCCCAATGGCCCGGCCTCCACCGCCGCCACCTTGACGGCCGAGGTTCCCAGGTCGATGCCGAGCACCAGACTCACGGGCTACACGTGCTCGGAGAGGCCGCCGGCCACGATGTCGGCCGCCTGCAGCGTGCGCTCTACATCGTCGTCGGAGTGCGCGAAGGACACGAATAAATTCTCGAACGCGCCGGGATGGAACAGTACATTCTTCTCCAGCATGCCCTCCCACCAGCGGCGGAACAGATCGTGGTCGGCGTAGCGCGCGGCATCACGGTAATTACGGATCGGCCGCTCGGCGAACCATACCTGGGAGACCGGCCCCACGCCCACGACGTAGGCGGGCAGACGATGCCTGCCCAAGATTTTCCGCAATCCTTCGTAGAGCCGCTCGCAGCGCGCGAACAACGCCTGGTACTTTCCCGGCTCCCCGAGCTCATCGAGCGCCGCATTGGCGGCAGCGACGGCGATGCCGTTGGCGCTGTATGTGCCGGCCATCGATACGGTCCCGTCCGCGACCAGCTTCATGATCTCACGCTTCCCGCCGAGCGCGGCCACCGGGAAGCCGCCGCCCAGCCCTTTGGCGAACACGGAGAGATCGGGACGGATGCCGTACAGGGACTGCGCCCCGCCGAAACTCAGCCGAAACCCCGTGATCACCTCGTCGTAGATCAACACGATGCCGTGGGCGATGCTGAGCTCGCGCATCGTCTCGAGATAGCCCGGCTCGGGCAGGATGCAGCCGGTGTTGCACATCACCGGCTCTGTCAGGATGGCCGCTATCGAGTCGCCCTCGCGCGTGACTGCGTCGCGCAGCGCCTCGGCATCGTTCCACGGCAAGATGATCAGATGTTCGCCCGCGGCCTTGCTGAGTCCGGGTCCCTGGGGCACCGCGACGGGTCGGTGATCCGGCCCCGCCTCATCGAGACCGGGATGCTTGCTCCAATACACCGCATCCGAGAAGCCGTGATACATGCCCTCGAAGCGGATCACCTTCTCGCGCCCCGTGAACGCCCGGGCGAGCCGCAAGCTGTAGATGACCGCTTCCGTTCCGGTATTGCACAAACGCACCTGCTCGACGCTCGGCACGGCCGCCATGATTTTCTCGGCGAGCACCGCCTCCGCGGCCGTCGGCAACGCGAACACCGTCCCGCGATTCTGGATTTGTTCCACCACCGCGGCCGTCACCTTCGGCGGACGATGACCGAGGATCATCGGACCGAGCCCGAGCAGATAGTCGATGTACCGGTTGCCGTCCACATCATAGAGATGCGCGCCCTCGCCCCGCTCGACGAACAACGGATAAGGATCCCAGCCGGACCACGTGGCCCGTGCCGTGCTGTTGACGCCTCCCGGAATGGGTCCGCAGGCCGTCTGGTACAGTCGGGCGCTGCGCGCGGAGCGCGCGGGATTTTTATATTTCATGCTTCCTCCAGTCCTCGGCGCGCCGTGAAGAATGCTGCGCCCTTTAAACGTAAAAACAATGCCACCGCGCCGCCGATGGCGATGGAGCCGAGCCCGTAGGCGATCACCGCCGGGGAAACGGCTCCCGTCGCGAGGCTGCCGACCAACACAAAGACGCTGAAGAGGACGCCGATCAACGGAAACAGTCCGCCGAGGATGAGATCGGCGCGGCTTGCATCGGGCACGTCGCGCCGCTGTCGAAGCGCCGCCGCCGCGGTGATCCCGTAGAAAACGATCGAGATCACCCCCAGGCTGCTCGCCGCATTCGTGAGCGCCGCCCCGGTCGTCGTCGTCGCGAGGGCAAGGGCGAGCAGCACCATATTCACTGCGCTCATGGTCAACGTGGCCGCCCAAGGCGTCGAACCGCCCGCCCGCAGGCGGCCGAAATAGGCGGGCATCACGCGGTCCCTCGACATCGCGAGTCCCATTCGCGCGGCCGAGACCACGGCCGCCTGCAACGTGGCAAGTGTGCCCAGCAGCACTACCAGCGCCATCAGGGCGCCCCAGGGGCCATGCAGGAGCCCGTCGCTCACCGCGGCGAGCGCGTCGCCCGCGTGTGCCTGCAACTCGTCGGGCGGCAGCACCGCTTGGAACGACAACGTCGCGAGAGAATAAATCGCCGCCAGCATCGCGACGCTGGCAATGGCGGCCCTGCCGGGGTTGTTCGCGCGATCCCGGGTTTCTTCGTTGACGTAGATGGCGGCGTCCCAACCGGAATACATGAAGCAGGCGATCAGCATCCCGCCCATCAACCCCCTCGCCCCGCCCATGCCGGAAAGCGAGAACCATGTCCAGGAGAAGTGAACCGCCGTCAGCCCGTGCGTGAGTGCATGCAGCGCCACCACCGCAACTATCAGCAGCACCGCGTATTGAAACAGCACGATGGCCCACTCGAAGCGCACCACCAATTTCAGTCCGGTGACCGCAAACACCGTGATCAGGAGGTTCCATCCGGCTCCCGCGACGAAAACGGCCCAATGGCGGCCGACGAGCGACGGCGCAATCAGATCCAGCGTGTAGACGCCGGCCGGTATGGTGAGCGTGGTCGTGCCCAGCGTGTAGTAGAGAAGGATCATCCAGCCCGACAGAAAACCCAGGTACGGATTGAACACCCGGGCGACCCACGTGTAGGTGGCGCCCGCGCTCTGATCCCACCGGTTCAGGCGTTGGTAGGCGATCGCGATCCCGAGCATGGGAATCAGGCAGATCAGAATCGGCACCGGGCCGCCATAGCCGCTCGCGGCCACCAAGCCCGCGAGGCTCACGGCGAGGGTCTGCGCGGGGCCCGAGCTCGACAGACCCATGACGATGGCATCTCCCAGCCCTACCCGCTCTCTCGCGTCCTTGGATTTGGTCACTGTGATGGCTGTCGGGGCGAATAATACCTTAGGTCATTATAATGAATTTCGATCCGACGCACAAACCACGCCGGCTGGGCCGCCGAGGCGCCGAGGTCGGCTTACCCTCAATCCAGCGCGTTGAACAGCCGGCCGATGGCGTGGATGCCCGCCGCAACCAGATCGAGGCCCACCCGGGGGCCGATGTCGGGCCGCTGGATGCCGTTCATGAAGATCCGATCAGTGAGTCCGCCCACGGTCGAAGCAGGCTCCTGGCCATTGTGAAGCCTGAGTGCGAGCAGCGCATTTCCCACGGCCTCGGGGGTCGGAGCAAGATGGCGGCGATTCTCGGCGGCGGACCACAGCTCGATCCCCTTTTGCACGGCGTCGGCATCCAGAAAGCTGACAGGCGCATGGCAATACTTGCATTCGCTCGAATGTTCCAGATCGATGGGTGCGCCGCATTCCGAACAAGTGATCTGGCGCACCTGCGAACGAACGCGCTGAAGTTCCGCCGGGCTCAGCGTGCGAACGAACTGCTTCTCGCGCAAGAACTGAAAGAATGGCGTGAACCGCCCGTCGCCCACCAGGCACCGGAAATACGAGAACCTGCCGGCTTTGCTCAAGTCGAAGCTCTGCACCAGAGCCTCCTCGCATCGCGGACACTGGAGCCGATCCGCCCTCGGCCGGCGCGCGTCCTCTCTGTGCGCATAGATTTCCTTGAACAGCTGGATGACGGCGGCGGGAGCGAGCTGGATGCTCGCCAGATGGTCGAACCAAATACCGGCGCAGACGAAGCACAAGTCCACACGCACGCTGCCCACGTCGTGACGCTCCAATTCCTGTGGCTGCATCGCCCCGCGGCAATTCGGGCAAAACGTCACGGGCGATATGATGGTGGTGGACATGTCGTTCACTGGCGCCGGGCGTGCAACGCGAGTCCGCCCGCCGTGATGTCTTCGCTCCCTGTATTTCCTGCCGCCTAGTTGCTGAGTCCGGCCTTGTTATCCTGTTGCGGCGACGAGGGACGCGGCGCCGGCTTGGCGGATGGCGTCGGTGTCGGTGTCGGTCGAGACCCGACCGGTCGCCCGGGAGTGCCTCCAGGGGCGCCTGGATTCGACGGCCGATCGGGCCGCGGGCTGGGCGTGGGTCTCGTCGGGCGCGGCGGCGGCGGCGGCCTCGACGGATTGGGGCGAGGAGGTCGGGGAATTGATCCGCCGGGGCCGCCGTGCGGCGGCCTTGCGGGTATGGAAGGAGGCCTGGGACGCATCGGGGGTCGGCGCGGGGGCGGCGGCCGATTGATCCAATAGGAGCGCCGCGCATACCACGGCCGGCCCACGTAGTAGCGGCCCCAGTAATCGCCGAGATTGAAGGCGACGATGCCGATCCCAAGAGCCGCGCCCACGTCGATCACGGGGACCCGCCGCTGTTGGTAGTCGTAATACAGATAGCTGCCGTAGAGCCAGCCGCGGTTGCCCTCCCAATCCACGTCGCACCACGTGAAATCGTCCAGGCATCCATTGACGGTCAGCAAGCTGCTCGGAGGAATGCTCAAGACGATTGGATAATCGGTGCTCGGCCCCGCCCGCAGGTGAACCTGACCCTGGGTGTAGGCATTGCCCGCGTCGGCGGCCGAGTTGAACAGCGTGAAAGTGGCGGCGATGAGCGCGAGCGACAGCCGTTTCATGTCTGACTCCGTGGAATGGGCACGCTCTAGCCGGGGTCGCGCGGCCGACGACCGCGGCGCCCGCGGACAGCAGCAACAAGCACGTTAGGCATAGTCGTCGATGAGAGATTTCGGCGGCCGCGGCGATTTCGAGTCCGGGGACTCGCCGGCGCTGGGCGTGGCGCTGGGGCGCTTGTCGGTGGGCGGTTGCTGGCTGGAGCCATCCCTGCGGCTCTTTTTGTCGGCGATGGGCAAGGCGGGATAGAGACCCGAGTTGCTCAAGCGATCAACTTCGCTCATGAGTGACCTCGCTATTGGGTCGGGGGGGCGTCCTTCACTGCGGCTGGACCCGGCGTTGTGGGCGAATCGTTCACCACAGCCGAATCCTTGACCGCATCCGCCTTCGATTGATCCTTCACCAGAACCGTCTTGCTCAATTCGGCGGGCTGCACGCGCCATAGTAGCCGATTTTCAGCGGCACCTGCATCTGCAATTGCCACATCGGACGAGCCGGCCGGCGCGGAAGGCTGCTCGTCGGTCTTCACCGTGACCGGATTGCCGGGAGCGACGGACTCGAGGACCAGGATCGACACCCGGCGATTCGCGTTGCGACCCTCGATGGTGTCGTTGGACTGACGCGGGTGGAATTCGCCGAACCCGACGATCTCGAGCCGCAAGGGATCGATGCCCGCCTTGGTGAATTCGTGGACCACGCTCGCGGCACGCGCCGCCGACAACTCCCAATTCGACGGGAAGGAAGCGGTCTTGATCGGCCGGTCGTCGGTGTGGCCTTCCACCCGGATGGGATTCGAGAAGGGCTTGAGGACCTCGGCCAGCTTGTCGAGCACCGGTGCAGCCTGTGCCGAGAAGTCACCCGCGCCGCTCGGGAACAGGATGTCGGTGTTGATCTCGATTTCGAGCCACATGCTCTCGCGGCGTACCGTGACCAGCTTGGCGTCGATCAAGGCCTGCATCGCATCCTGCACCTGGCGCTCCATGCGGATCAATGCGCCGGGAGCCTTGTTCGGCTCCGGCGTCGACGCCTCCGCATTCGGATCGCGCGGCGACTGGCTGGCGTCGACGCCGTTCTTCTGTTCCTTGATTTTCATGAACGCGGTGGGTTGGATGCCCACCAGCGGCTTTTCGCCCCCCTTGCCGGGCTGCTTGTCGCCGATATTGACCGGTTCAATGCTCTTCGGCGCACCGTGGAACGCCGCGATCAGCGAATCCGACAGCACGCGGAATTTGCCCTCGTTCACGGATGACATGGCGTACATGACGGTGAACAGCGCGAACAACAGTGTCACGAGGTCGCCGTAGGGAATGGCCCAGGCCTCCGCGTTCACATGCTCTTCGTGCTTTTTCTTGCGGGCCATGTCGGCGGTCTCTCGTTACCGCGCCACGAAGGGCGGCTCAGTGATGGAAATAGCCTTGAAGCTTCGATTCGATGTTGCGCGGGTTCTCGCCCTGCGCGATCGCGATGATCCCCTCGATGACCATGGTCCGGACCTGCGATTGACCGTGGATCACCGATTTCAATTTGTTGCCCATCGGAAGGAACAGGAGGTTCGCGAAAGCGATGCCGTAAATCGTCGCGACGAATGCGGCGGCGATGCCGTGGCCGAGCTTCGAGGGATCGGCGAGGTTTTGCATGACCGCCATGAGGCCCATGACGGCGCCGATGATGCCGAGGGTCGGGGAGTACACGCCCATGGCCTCGAACACCTTGGCCGCCTGGGTGTCGAAATGCTCCATGGTGTCGAGCTCGATCTCCATGCTGGAGCGGATCGCCTCCGGCTCACCGCCGTCAACCAGGGACTGCAGGCCCTTCTTGAGAAACTCGTCCTTTTCCTGCTCGACGGCGGATTCGAGCCCGAGAAGTCCCTGCTTGCGCGCGATGTTGCTCCACTCGACGATCTTTTCGATCACCGCGCTCGGATTGCTGGCCGGCGGCATGAACACCCACTTGACGATGCTCCAGGCGCGGATGAACGTGGACATCGGCGTCTGTATCAGGCTCGCGGCCATTGTGCCCAACACCACGATCACGAACGCCGCGCTGCCGACCAGCGCCCCGGCGCTCGAGCCCTTCAGGATGGCCCCGCCTATGATGGCGATGAGGCCGAGCACGACCCCGATGATGGTCAGGATGTCCATGGCTCAATCGGGCGAGAGCCACTCCGACAACCTGGAGCGCAGCCGCACCAGCGCCTGTCCGTGGATCTGGCAGACCCGCGATTCGGATACTTCGAGCACCTCGCCTATTTCCCGCAAATTCATGTCCTCATCGTAGTAGAGCGACAAAACCAGCTTCTCGCGCTCGGGCAATCCCCCGATGGCGGCGGCCAGCGCGCTCCGAAATCCCGCATCCTCGATATGATCGAACGGCCCGGGCCTTTCGTCCCGCGCATGATCCGCCGGGCTCGACTCGTCGTCGTTCGAGCTCATCTGATCGAAGCTGAACAGCCGGCAGGTCGCCGCATCCTGCACCAGCTTGTGATATTCCTCGATCGTCACGCCCAGCGCCTGGGCGATGTCCGACGGATTCGCGTCGTGACCCTTTTCGTTCTCGAGCTTGCGTATCACATCCGACATCGCGCGCATGTTTCGATGCACTGAGCGGGGCGTCCAATCGGACTTTCGCACCTCGTCGAGCATCGCCCCGCGGATGCGTATGCCCGCGTAGGTCTCGAAATTCGCTCCCTTGTTGGCCGAATAATGCTTGGCCGCGTCCAACAGGCCGATCATTCCCGATTGAATGAGATCGTCCACTTCCACGTTCGGCGGCATCCGGCTCACCAGGTGATAGGCGATCCGCTTGACCAAGTCCGCATGCTTGAGCACGAGCTCCTGCTGCGGCATCTGATCGACCGGAACGGCTTCGTCCGCCTGCGGCTTCGGGCTCCGCTTCTGGGTGTTTGAGTACTGTGTGCTTGCTCTCATTGCAATACCGTCGAAGGACCAATCCGGGCCCCCACCATGCGTTCAACGAAGAACTCAAGGTGACCTCGCGCACCTTGTGGCGCAGACCACTTATCGGCCTTGAGGCTGAGATTCTTGAGGGCTACCGACGAATTTGAGGCCGGGTACGCATCCACGACGGGCGTCTGCCGCTGCACTGCACGCCGCAGATAGTCATCAAACGGGACGGAGCCCGCGAACTCGAGGCTGACATTGAGAAATCGGTCACAAACCCGGGATATTTTCTGAAATAGCGCCGGCCCCTCACCCGAGCGGCGCGTTTGGTTCGCCAGGATCTGGAAGCGCTGCACCCCGTGCTCCCGGCTGAGCACCTTGATGAGGGCATACGCGTCCGTGATGGATGCCGGCTCGTCGCAGACCACCACCAGGACGTGATGCGCCGCCTGGCTGAAGGTCATGACACTGTCATTGAGGCCTGCGGCCGTGTCCACGACCAGCACCTCGACCCGATGGTACAGCTCGCTGAACGCCCGGATGATCCCTGCGTGCTCGGCCTGCGAGAGGCTTGCCATGCGCTTGACGCCGGAGGACGCCGGTACGATTTGCAGTCCATGAGGCCCGGTGACGATCGCATCCTCGAGTGAGCATTCGCCCGAGATGACGTGGCCGAGATGAAACTTCGTGTGCACACCCAGCAGCACGTCCACGTTCGCGAGCCCCAGATCCGCATCCACCAGCATCACCTCCCGGCCTTGGGCCGCCATCGCGACCGCCAGATTGGTGGAGACGGTGGTCTTTCCCACGCCGCCCTTGCCGCCGGTTACCGCGATGACCTTCACCGGCCGCGAGGAGTTCAGCTCTTCCAGCCTTTCGGCCTGGGTCCTGGAGAGTCGGATGTCACGCATGGGCTTGGGCTCGGCCGAAATTACGGGCGTAATAGGAGGCGTCGCGCTTGAGCGGCGCATGCTCCATGAGTTTGTGCGCGGCGCGCACCAGCCACACTCGTTTCAGGTGCGCGGAATGCAAGTCCTCCGGCACGCGCTGTCCATTGCACAAATAGGCGATCTTCAGCTTGTGGCGAATGACGGTCGACATGACCGCCCCCAGACTCGCGGCCTCGTCGACTTTGGTGATGATGCAGGCCTCCGGCGATACCGGGGCAAAGGCGCGGAGGATTTCCTCCAGAGCATGCCCCTCGCCCTGGGCGGGCAGCGTCAGGAGCACCTTTGCCCGGCCAGCCCCGAGTTGCAACCCCTCGAGTTGCTCGCTCAGGCGGACATCTCTCGGTCCCATGCCGGCGGTGTCGATCAAGACCAGGCGTTTCGATTTGAGCCGGTCTAGCACGCGGGCCAGCTCCCGCCCGGAGTTGGGGGCGTGCATCGTGGCGCCCAAAATGCGGGCATAGGTCATGAGCTGCTCACGGGCGCCGATGCGATAGGAGTCGGTGCTCACCAGCGCGAGATCATCGCTCCCGTATCGCATGCTCCAGCGCGAGGCGAGCTTTGCAATGGTCGTCGTCTTGCCTGCTCCGGTCGGCCCGACCAGTGCGAATACGCCGCCGTTCACGGTGCTCAACTCATCGACGACGGGCAGATGACGCAACAGCAGCGCAAGCGGAAGTTTCGAGGTGTCCTCGAGCCGGGTGCGCGAGGGCGTCATCGCGGCGAGCGACGCCGCGACATCCGGGGCGATATCCATCGCCGACAACTCCTCGAGCACACGTGCCTTCAACGGCTCACGAACACGCTTGTCGTTCCAGGAAATGCCGGCGAGCTCCGTCTCCAACAGGTGACGAAGGTCCTTGAGCTCGCGCTGCACCGTGGCGAATCCGCGTTGAGCGTCGTGCGGGACCGCGACCGCCGCCAGATCCCTGGCCAACGCGGAAGGCGCTCTCCGCTGCGCCATGAGCGGCGCCGGGGACGGCATCCGTGTTGCGGCCGGCGATGCAGCCTGGGCGTCGCTCGCTGCGCGCACGGTCCTGGCGACAGGCGCCGGAACTGCGGCCGCGTGGGGCCGGGTCGCCCCGGACCCAGCGGACTTTCGAGCTTCGCCGACGGTCGGCAGGGCCGCCGCTGATGCGCTCGCCGCCGCTGATGCGCTTTTTGCCGCTGCCGCGCTCGCCGTCGCCGCCGCGGCATTGGCAGTCAGCGCGTATTGACGCGCCGCTCCGGCGATCAGCGCCTCGTCGTAATCGACCGCGGCGATGACCTCGACGCCCTCGTCCATTCGGCGGCTCGACAGGATCACGGCATCCGGACCCTGCTCGAGGCGCACCTGATCGAGCGCCGCGCGCATGCTAACAGCCATGTAACGCTTGATTTTCACGTCAACCTCCATGAGGCAATCATTTCAAATGAACCATAAAACATCGACTAGCGTCCCACGGCCGCAACCACGCGTATTCGGCGGCTCTCGGGAATCTCGTTATAGGCGAGCACCGACAGCGTCGGGCTCGAATGTCGCATGAGGCGCGCTACCCACGGCCGGATCTTCGGTGCGACCAGCAGCACAGCCGGTTCGCCCGCGGCCTCCTGCCGTCGGGTGCGGTCGGCCAGCGATTGCTGGATCTTGTCGGCGAGCCCGGGCTCGAAGCCCGGAGCGTCGGCGCCGCTCGACATGGAATCCTGCAGGACCTGCTCGAGCGAGGGATCGAGGGTGATGACCGGCAGCTCCTGGCGCAGGCCGCCGATGTTCTGCACGATGCTGCGGCCGAGCGCGATTCGCACCGCGGCGACGAGCACCGCCGGATCCTGGGTCTTCGGCGCGAGCTCCGCCAGCGTCTCGCAAATGGTGCGCAGATTCCGGATCGGCACCCGTTCGAGCAGCAGGAGCTGCAGCACTTTCACGACCACGCTCATCGGCAAGAGCTTCGGCACGAGATCCTCGATCAACTTGGGTGCGCTCTTGCCGAGCCGGTTGAGCAATTGCTGAACCTCCTCGTGACCGAGGAGCTCCTGCGCGTGCGATTGCAGCAGATGGCTCAGGTGGGTCGCGATCACGCTGCTCGCGTCGACCACGGTGTAGCCCTGGGCCTGCGCCTGATCGCGGCGCGATTTGTCGATCCAGACCGCGTCGAGGCCGAACGCGGGATCCTTGGTGGCGGAGCCCTGCAGCGTGCCGGACACCTGACCGGGATTGATGGCGAGCTCGCGGTCGGGGAATATCTCGGACTCGCCCACCGGTGCGCCCAGAATGGTGATGCGGTAGGAATTGGGGCCGAGCTCGAGGTTGTCGCGAATGTGTACGGGCTGCACCAGGAACCCGAGCTCCTCCGACAGCTTCTTGCGGACGCCTTTGATGCGCCCCATGAGCTCGCCGCCCTGCGCGCGATCGACGAGCGGGATCAAGCGATAGCCCACTTCGAGGCCGACGGCATCGACCTGCTCTACGTCATCCCAGGACAGCTCGCGCTGCTCGGCTGGCACGGCGGCAGGCTTGGTGGGAGCGGACGCGGCTGCCGCCTTCTCCGCCGCCTTGCGCGTGGTCAAGCGATAGGCGCCCCATGCGCAGGCCGCCGCCATTCCGAGGAAAACGACGTTCGGCATGCCCGGGATGATGCCGAGCAGCCCGAGGATGCCGGCGGTCACGGCGAGCGCGCGGGGCTGGCCGAGCACCTGGCCCATGATCTGCTGGCTCATGTCGTGGGGTTTCGAAACGCGAGTCACCAGGATCGCGACCGCGACCGACAGCAGCAGCGCCGGGATTTGCGCCACCAGGCCGTCGCCGATGGTGAGAAGCGCGTAGGTGCGGCCCGCATCCGAGACCGACATGCCGTGCTGTGCGGCGCCGATGATGATGCCGCCGAACAGATTGATGAACACGATCAATATGCCGGCGATCGCGTCGCCGCGCACGAACTTGCTGGCGCCGTCCATCGCGCCGTAGAAATCCGCCTCCTCGCGCACCTCCTGCCTGCGCACGATTGCGTCGGCCTGGGTGATGAGGCCTGCGTTCAAATCGGCGTCGATGGCCATCTGCCGTCCGGGCATGGCGTCCAGGGTGAAGCGCGCGCTCACCTCGGAGATTCGCCCGGCGCCCTTGGTGATGACGACGAAATTGATGATCACCAATACCGTGAACACCACCATGCCGACGGCATAGTTGCCGCCGACGACGAATTGCCCGAACGCGGCGATCACGTGGCCGGCCGCGTGCGCGCCGGTGTGCCCCCTGATCAGCACGACGCGGGTCGAAGCGACGTTGAGCCCCAGCCGCAGGAGCGTTGCGCCGAGCAGCACGGTCGGAAAGCTGGCGAATTCGAGCGCCCGACGCACGTAGATCACCGCAAGAAGAATGACCAGCGACAGCGTGATGTTGAAGGTGAACAGGACATCCAGGAGGAACGCCGGCAGCGGCAGCATCATCATGGCGAGCACGACCATGACGAGCACCGGCACGCCGAGACCGTTGCGCGCGAACTCCGACATCACCTGCATGAATCCGCGGCCGTTCATACGTCTGCGTACTCATCGCCCAGTTTGGGCTCGGGGCGCGCGAGGCGCGCGGCCAGGGTGGGATTCAGGGTGCGGATCCTGAAGACGTACGAGAGCACCTGCGCCACGGCGAGATACAGGCCCGCCGGAATCTCCTGATTGAGATCGGCGGATCGATACAACGCCCGCGCGAGCTTCGGGGACTCGAATACCGGAACACGATGCTCTTCCGCAATGCGCCGGATGTTCTGGGCGATCAGATCGACGCCCTTCGCCAACACCCGCGGAGCACGCATGTTCTCGGGGTCGTATTTCAGCGCAACCGCGAAATGCGTCGGATTGACGATCACCACATCGGCGGACGGCACCTTGTGCATCATCCGTCGCCGCGCGATCGCCTGCTGAATCTGCCGGATCCTCTGCTTGGTCTCCGGTCGGCCGTCGCTTTCCTTCGCCTCGTCGCGCAGCTCCTGCCGCGTCATGCGCAACGCCCGCTTGAACTGGAAGAGCTGCAGCGGTACGTCGACGGCCGCGACCAGGGCGAGCGATGCGCACAGCCAGACGAACGCAACGCTCATCAATCCGGCCCCCCGCCCGATCGCGGAGCTCGCCGACATGTGGCCCAGGGCGAGGACTTGCGGGAACAGCGACGCCACGATCCCCGTGGCGACGCCCCCGACCATCCCGCACTTCAACAGCGCCTTGCCGAGTTCGGAGGCGCCGCGCAACCCAAACAAGCGTTTGAACCCGCTGAGGGGGCTCATGCGGGTGAAGTCCGGAGTCAGGGCAGCGGGGCTGAAATTCCAACCCCCGATTGCGATTCCGGCGAGAACCACGATCGCGACGAGCGCGCCGAAAATCGGCAACAGCGCCGACAATGCAAGCATCGACGCCTCGCGGAGCGCGGTGAACATCGATTGCGTGTCATCCAGCTGATGCGCGTCTATGGACATGAAGCGCCGCATGAGTTGCGACATCTTGGCGGCGGATTCCGAGCTCGTGGCGGCGAGCGCGACGCTTCCGCCGATCATGGCGGCGAACGTCATGAGCTCGCGCGAGCGGGGTACCTGCCCGCGCTCGCGCGCTTCCTGAAGGCGCCGCTGCGATGGGTCTTCGGTTCGTTCGCCGCCCTGTTCCGCTTCCTCCGCCATCAGTGCACCGTGTGCGGCTGCGAGCCGGTCAAATCCACGACGGCGGCGAGCGCGCCGTTCAGAAGGCTCGAAATGCCCGCCATGAGCCCGTCCAACCCGACGATCAGCAACATGAATCCGGACATCAGCGTGATGGTGAACCCGATCCCGAAAAGGTTGAGCTGCGGCGCGGCGCGGGTGACCACGCCCAATGCCAGGTTCACGATGATCAGCGCGACGAGAGCCGGCAGCGCCACCAGCAGGCCGGTTTCGAATATCCGCGCGCCCCACAGCCCCATCGACCACAGCAGGTTCTGGTCGATGACGGCGCCCCCGATGGGCAGGCTCTTGAAGCTGTTCGCCAGCGCGCCGATCAGCACCAGGTGGCCGTTGACGGCGAGATAGGCGAGCGTGCCGAGAATCATGAACAACTGCCCGAGCACGGGCGTATCGCCGCCGTGCTGGGGGTCGATCAAGGTTGCGAACCCGAGTCCCATCGACATCGAGATGGTCTGACCGGCGAAGGTGAGCGCCTCGAACGAGAGCTGCACGACCACCCCGATGGCGACGCCGATCAGGATCTCCTGCACGGCCGCCAAGAGGCCCGCGCCTGAAAAAATCGACAGGCCGGCGGGCACCGGTGCGAGCGGCGCCAGGATGAAGGCTAGGGCGATTGACAGGGCGATCTTGACCGGCGGCGGTATGCTGGATTCACTGGCGATCGGCGCCGTCAGCACGAAGCCGCCGATCCGCAGCACCGGCCACCACAGGCGCGCCACCCAGCGGGACACATCGGCGGCGTCGATCATGATCGGCTGGATGGTGGCCATGTGTGCGCTCGGTCAGCCGATCATGTTCGGAATGTTGGCGTACAGATTGCGCGTAAAGTCGATCAGCGTGCGCAGAATCCACGGGCCGCTGACGAACAACGCGAGCACCAATACCAGGAGCTTCGGTATGAAGCTCAAGGTGGCCTCGTTGATCTGTGTCGCCGCCTGCAGCATGCCGATCACGAGCCCCGTGACGAGCGCCGTCAGAAGCAAAGGGGCCGCCATCATCACCGTGACCATGAGCATGGAGTGCGCGAGATCCATCACGTTCTCGGGCGTCATTGATGAAAGCTCCCGGCCAGCGTCCCGATCAGCAGCGTCCAGCCGTCGACCACGACGAACAGCATGATCTTGAACGGCAACGAGATCAGCGTCGGCGAGAGCATCATCATGCCCATGGACATGAGCACGCTCGCCACCACCAGATCGATCACCAGAAAGGGGATGAACACCATGAAGCCGATCTGAAAGGCGGTCTTCAGCTCGCTGGTCATGAACGTCGGCACGATGACGCTGAGCGGCACCTCGTCCGGGCTCGCGAACTGGGTTCGTCCCGAGAGCTTGGTGAAGAGCTGCAAGTCGTTCTCGCGCGTCTGCGCCAACATGAACTTCTTCAGCGGTTGAAGGGTGCGGTCGATCGCGACCTCGCCCGCCAGCTGGCCGTCCAGGTAGGGTTTGATCCCTCCGGCATAAGCCTGATCGATGGTCGAGCTCATGACGAAGAACGTCAGGAACAGGGCGAGACCGAGCAGAATCTGATTGGACGGCGTGGTCGCCATCCCGAGGGCCTGACGCAGCAGCGACAGCACGATGATGATGCGGGTGAACGCCGTCATCGCCAGCAGGATCGCCGGCAGCAGCGTCAGCACGGTCATCAGGATCAAAACCTGGAAGGTGAGCGAATAGGTCTGCACGCCGTCGGCGGCCGACTTGATCGCCAGCGCCGGGAGCGTGCCCTGTGCCAGGACGGCTCCGGCCGGAATCGCCGAGATGACGAGCGCGGTGACGGCGGCGCGCAAGCCGCCCACGCCGCGGACCGGGATCACGACGGGCCGCCCGGGCGCTTCATGATTTCACGCAGCCGATCGGCAAATGCAGGCCCCTCTGACGGCTCCTTGACCGCGATCGGCTTGTCGAGCGGCGTCAAGCCGACCAAGCCGCCTGCGCCGATGCCCACCAGCACCTGCGCATCGCCGACGCGCACCAGCACGAGCCGCTCACGGGGCCCGAGCGCAAGCTGGTCGATGACCGTGATGTCGCCGCGGCTGCGCGGCATGCCGAGCTTCAGCCGCTTCACGATCCAGCTGACGGCAAAGATCAACGCCACGATCGCGGCCAGGCTCAAGGTGAGCTGCGCGACGCTGCCCACCGACAGAGGGGATGCGGGCGCGGCGAGATTCGTCACCTGGCCTGCTCCATGCGTTCGGTTGCGCTCACCACGTCGGTCAGCCGGATGCCGAACTTCTCGTTCACCACCACGACCTCGCCGCGCGCAATGCGCACGCCGTTCACCAGGACATCGAGGGGCTCGCTCGCCAGGCGGTCGAGCTCCACGATGGCGCCGGGGGCCAGCTGCAACAGCTCACGCACCGGCATGCGCGCCCGTCCCACTTCCAATGCGAGAGTGACGGCGACGTCCAAAATCAGGTTGAGATTCATCTCCTGGCCCGAGCCGGCGGCGGCATTCGGCCCCAGCTCGTTGAATTGCGCGCGCGCCACCGGCGCCGCTTTGGGATCGGGAACACTCATGCGGGACCTCCGGGAATGATCTTGAGGGCGTTGTGACCCTGCGAGACGCCGAAGCGGCCTCTGTGCAGGGCAACGTCGCCCGCCAGCAAGACGACGTCTTGCGGGGGCTCGATGGGAATGATGTCGCCCGGCGTCAGGCGGACGAGCTCGCCCAGGCTGATCTTCGCCTGCGCAAGCACCGCGCGCAGCTCGAGCTCCGCGTCCTGCAGACCCACGCCGAGCGCGGGCCCCCACGGGTCCTGCTTGCGCGCCGGGGCCTTGGCGCCGTCGGTGGCGAGTGCCTCGCGGATCGGGGCCAACACGGCGTCCGGGATCAGCAAATCGATGGGACCCGAGTGCGCGGCGAATTCCACGGTGAATCTCATGACGGTCAGCGAGTCGTTGGGACCGCCCAGCTGCAGAAGTCTCGGGTTCACCTCCTGCTTCACCGGCTCGAGTTCGATCGGCGTGACCGGTGCCCATGCGGCGGTCAGCTCAGGACCCAGGGTGCGCAGCATGAGCGACAAGAACCGAAGGGCGGCAGGCGCGACGGCCGCCTGGGGCTCCGTCGCGGCGCGCCCCGTTCCACCAAAAAAGCCGTCCAGCAGCGCGAGCAGGAGCTTCGGTTCGACCATGACGAAGGCGAGCCCCGGCAGCGGCTTCAGGCGCACCACCGCGACGGCGCCCGGGGTCGGCAGGCCGGCCTGCAGGTCGGCAGCCTTGGCGGAATCGACGGAAGTGAACTCGACGGTGGCATCGCGGCTCAATAGACCGGACAGCGCCACCTTGGCACGCTCCGCGAAGCTCTTCCCGATGATCTGGAGCATCGGCATCTGGGTGCGATTGATCCGCTGCGAGGCGAAATCGTACGGCCGCACCCCGTCGGCAGCACCCTTTTCCAATAGAGCCGACACCTCCTCCTCGGAGATATCGCTGGACTCGGGCGCGGGCTCTTGCTCGGCAGCGGCTGGTTCCGACGCCATTACTGCACCACGAAGCTGGTGAACAGGAGATCGTCGACGGGCTCGCCGCCCTGCTTCTTCTGCACGTCGTTGACCTCGGCCAGCGCCTCGGCGCGCAGCTTATCCTTGCCGTCACGCGACATCAGCGACTGATAATTGCGGTTGCTCATGAGCAGCAGCAGGTTGTTGCGGATCAACGGGATGTTCTTGGTCGCGCTGTCGATCGCCTTCTGATCGTGCGCCATGAGTTCCATGGTGATCTGAAGGAACCGCACCACCGAGCCATCCTCGAAATTGACCACCAGCGGCGGGTCGATGGCGTAGTAAATGGAGGCCTTGGCCGCGCCCTCCTCACCATGGGCCCCGCTGGACACGGGCACCACCGGGGTGATGGTCCCATCCTTGCCGAGCTTCAGTTCCGGGATGGGATGGAGCTTCGCGTTGATGAATCCGCCTGCCACTACGGCCAGCAGGGCCATGACGAAAACCACAATGGCGTTCATCATCATTCCGCCGCCCGATTTCTTGGGTGGGGGAGTAGGGGTTGATTCGTCGGCTGCTTCTGCCATGAGTGCTGATCCTTCTGCGGCGTCATTGCCGCAACAGGACTTGAGCAAGTTCTATGCCATGGCCGTCCTAGATATTTTTATTGTTACAGGTCAATGCGTTATGAAATTTGGGCTTCCAAGACGCCGGCGCCTGTTAGCGCACCGCACCGCAGCACGGGGCGGGCCGCCGGGAATTTGACGCTCGGCCGTCGCCGGCCCCAGGGCACGAGCCCATGCACTTTTTGACTACCAGATCGACACCCGGTCAGTGGGCGCCAGATACATCTTGTCGCCCGGCTTGACCTTGAACGCCTCGTAGAACCCGTCCAGGTTTCGCACCGGAGCGGTACCTCTCACCGATGGCGGCGAATGAGGATCCGTTTTGACCCGCTCGACGGCCTCGCCCTCCCGGACCTTGCCGCGCCAGACCTGGGTCCAACCGAGAAAGAACCGCTGATCGCCGCTGAAACCGTCGATCACGGGTGCGCGCTTTCCCTTGAGCGAGAGGTGATACGCCTGATAGGCGATCGACAGCCCGGAATTATCGGCGATGTTCTCCCCCAGGGTGAGCTCCCCGTTGACTTGAAAACCGGGCGCGGCCGGGTAGGCGGCGTACTGCGCGACCAGCGCCTGGGTCTTTGCGTCGAATTTCGCATGATCCTCCGGTGTGAACCAGTCCTTCAGATTGCCGTCCGCATCGTACTGGCTGCCTCGATTGTCGAAACCGTGGCTGATTTCGTGTCCGATGACCGCACCGATGCCGCCGTAATTGACCGCATCGTCGGCGCGAGCGTCGAAGAACGGCGGCTGAAGGATCGCAGCGGGGAATACGATCTCGTTCATTACCGGGTTGTAATAGGCATTGACGGTCTGCGGTGTCATGAACCACTCGCCGCGATCGATGGGTTTGCCCAGCTTGTCGATGGTGCGGCGGTACTCGAACTCCGCGGCGTGGATGACGTTCCCCCACAGATCGTCGCGGGCCATTTCCAGGGCGCTGTAATCGCGCCATCGGTCGGGATAGCCGATCTTCTTGGAGAGCTTGGCGAGTTTTTCCCGCGCACCCTTCTTGGTCTCGGCGCTCATCCAGTCCAATCGATCGATGTCGCGCGCGTAGGCTTCGAGCAGATTGTTCACCAGAGCGAGCATTCGCGCCTTGTATTCGGGCGGGAAGTACTTGTGCACGTACAATTTGCCGAGCGCCTCGCCCATGGAATCGTCGAGCAGTTTGAGCCCGCGCTTCCAGCGGGGCTCGATCTCGGGAACGTCCCGCAGAACGGTGCCGGTGAATGCGAACCGTTCGTCGACGAACGCCTTCGAAAGATAGGGCGCCGCGTAGGAGAGCACCCGCCACTTGAAGTAGTTGCGCCAGGACTCGATTGGCGTGTCGCCGATCAGCTTGGCCAGAGCGGTGAGATACGTGGGCTCCGAAACGATCGTGTAATCGGTCCTGCCGGCGAGCCGGCTGCCCTCGAGGTACGCCGTCCAGTCGAAGCCCGGCATGAGACCGCGAAGATCCGCGAGCGCCACCTTGTTGTAGGTCTTGATGGGATCGAGGCTGTCGATTCGCGTCCACTCCTTGTCCGCAATCGCGGTCTCGAGGTTCAGAATCTCGGCGGCGCTTCGATGCGCATCCTTGTCCCCTGCCATTCGCAGCATGGTTTCGATGTGCACGAGATACTTGGCGCGTACCTCTTTCAGCTTGGGGTCGTCCTTGAAGTAATAGTCCCGATCCGGCATCCCGAGCCCGCTCTGTGAGATGCGCACGGCATATTGGGTCGAATCCCTGGGATCCGGCTCCACGCTGAAATCGAATGGCGCGCCCATTCCCGTGCGATTGAATTGTGCGATCAATGCCGGTAATTGCTCCTTGGATGACAGCGCATCGATGGCGGCAAATGTGTGTTCGAGCGGCTTGACGCCGAGGCTCTCCAGACGGGGCTCGTCCATGAAGCTTGCGTACAGGTCGGCGAGCTTGCGCGCCTCGGAGCCTGCGTCTGACTCGGTTCTGTGCGGGTCGCCGGCCGTCGCGGGCGGACGCCGCGCGAGATCGTCGACAAGGCCGTGCAACCGGTCCTCGGTGCGATCCGCGACCTCGGTGAAGGATACGTATCGTCCCTTGTCGGCCGGGATCTGAAATTGATCCAGCCACTTGCCGTTGAGATACCGGTACAGGTCGTCCTGCGGGCGGCTTGCCGAGCTAACGTATTCGGTGTCGATGCCGGAACGTGGTGCGGCCGCCGCAGCCAGGGCCACTGGGGCCGTCGCGGCCATGCCCGCCATCGAAGCCACGAGAAATGCGGAGACTCGCGCCCAGGGGCTTGCAGTCATGAAAATCCTCCTCAAAATTTGAGCGATACCCGCAATCCGGGCGCCGCGTCGTCCAATATAAGGCGGGCGCCGTGCAGCTTGGTTACGGCAGCGACCAGCGACAGCCCAAGCCCCGAACCCGGCACCTTGCGCGCCTCGTCGAGCCGCACGCGCCGGCCGAGGACCAGCTCGCGCTTGTCCGCGGGTATTCCCGGTCCATCGTCCTCCACCACGACCTCGGGCACCCCGTTGTGAGCCCGCAGGACTACGCGGATGCGACCCCCGTCGGGCGTGAACTTGATGGCATTGTCGAGCAGATTCGCGAGCGCCTGCGCGAGCAGCTGACGGCTCCCCTGCACTTCGGCGCCGGGCGCCACCGAGCTTTCGAGCCGGATGCCCCGCTCCTCGCTCACCGGCGCGTACAGCTCGACCATGCTCGCCACCAGCTCCGAAAGATTGACGGGTTCACGCGCCACGGTACCGGTCTCCGCCAGCGCGATGCGCAGCAGCGCATCGAGCGTCGATCGCATCTGATCCACCTCCGTGGAAACGCGCTCGATCACCTTGCGTTCCGGGGATCCAGGCGCGAGACCGCTGATGGCGCCCTCGGCCGTCGCCTGCAGCCGGTTGAGCGGCGTGCGCAGATCGTGCGCAGCGCTGTCGAGCACCGTGCGCATGCCGAGCGTGAGCTGCTCGATCTTGTCGAGCATGCTGTTGATTTCGCGCACCAGCGTGTTGATCTCGTCGTCGGCATTTCGCACCGGCAGCCGTTGCGAAAGATCGCCGCTCATGATCTGGGTGGCGACCGCGGAAATCGCTCCGGCCTGGGCCAGAATGCGCCGCCCCATCCAAAACCCGCCGCCCAGGCCGAGCAGCAGGGTCAGCAGAACGGCGGCGATCAAACCGCGCATCATCAGGTTTTTCACGTCCTGACGCTCCTGCACGTCATGCCCCACCAACATGCGGTAGCCTCCGGGCAATTTGAACCGCTGCGCACGCATTTCGTGCTCACGCGTCTCGTCTCCGAACGGCACCGACACCTTGAACTGGATCCACTTGTCGTCGTTGGCGCCCATTTTCGGCCAGGCGGGTACGTTGCCGGCGACCGGACGCAGCTGGGGATCGACCATGAGGTACACGGCGCCGCGCACGTCCTGGTCCTGCGAACGCTGCTCGATCAATTCGATGAAGTCGCTCCTCGACAGCACCAGCACCTGCTCACGCAGTCCCTGCACCTCGGCCTCGATGAGGTTGTCGGTGCTCCCGTCGACGATGCGCGAGACCGCGAAATCCACCACGCCGAGGAGGAGCGCGGCGCCGCAGGCGAATACCATCGAATAGACGATGGCGATTCTAAACGGCGATGTGTCGAGCAGTCCGAGGAACCGCTGGTCGGCGCTCAGCACCCGGCGGCGCCAGGCGGCCACTATTCGTCTTCGCGCAGACTGTAGCCCGCGCCGCGCACCGTGTGCAGCAGGGGCTTGTCGAAATCTTTGTCGATGGCCTGGCGCAGGCGGCTGATGTGCACGTCGATCACGTTCGTCTGCGGATCGAAGTGATAGTCCCAGACTCCTTCGAGCAGCATGGTTCGCGTCACCACCTGACCGCTATGGCGCATCATGAATTCGAGCAGCTGAAATTCCCGCGCAGTGAGCTCGATCTTCTTGCCGTTACGCGTCACCCGGCGTGTCATCCGGTCGAGCTCCAGATCGGCCAATTTCAATTTCGCGGTGGTTTCCGCGTTCCCCGAGTCCCCGCGCCGGGCGAGCGCGTCGATGCGCGCCATGAGCTCCGACATGTGGTACGGCTTGGTCAGGTAGTCGTCGCCGCCCGCGCGCAAACCCGTGATGCGATCGTCGACCTCGCCAAGTGCGCTCAGGATGAGCACCGGAAGCTTGCGGCCCGTCGCCCGCAGGGACTGGACCAGAGCCAGCCCGTCGAGCTTGGGCAGCATGCGGTCGACGATGGCCAGATCGATGGCGATCGAGGAGGCCATGTGCAGCCCTTTGAGCCCGTCCCCAGCCACATCCACCGAATGTCCGACCTCTCGCAGCGCCTTCGCCAAGTAATCCCGTGCAACTTCATCATCTTCAACGATCAAAATATGCATGACGGGCATTTTACAGACGTTGGACCGGTGTATGTCGGCACGTTAAGCTTCATCCTGTTGAGTCTCATTTCACCCAGAAAATCATCGGGGGCCCTGGTTTGACACCCTCCTCGCCGGATAGATCCCTTCGCGGGAGGTTATGTTGAGCCCCCCGGACCCGGCTTCGCGCACCTGCGATGTCCTGGTGATGGGCGGCGGGCCCGCCGGCTCGACGGCTGCCATTATGCTGGCCGAAAAGGGCTTCCGGGTCGTGCTGCTGGAGAAGGCTCATCACCCGCGGTTCCACATAGGGGAGTCGCTTTTGCCGGCGAACCTGCCGTTGTTCGAGCGGCTGGGGGTGGCGGAACGGGTCCGGGCCATCGGCATGGAGAAATGGGGCGCCGAATTCATCTCGCCGTGGGATGGGCGGCGGCAGCAGTTCAAATTCGCGGAAGCCTGGGACAAATCCCTGCCCCTCGCCTATCAGGTCAGGCGCTCGGACTTCGACGAGATCCTGATCCGCCGGGCCGCCGAGGCCGGGGCGCTCGTCGTCGAAGGGTGCCGGGTACGCGAGGTTCAGTTGCTGGACGACGGCCGGAAGGCGCGGGTCGAGGCCGTGCACGAGGATGGGCGCACCGGGTGCTGGGACTCCCGCTACCTGGTGGATGCGACCGGCCGCGACACGTTCATGGCCAATCGGCTGAACGCGAAGCAGCGTAACAAGAAACACAACAGCGCCGCCATGTATGGTCATTTCACCGGCGCGCGCCGCGAACCCGGCAAGCGCGAGGGCGACATCAGCATCTTTTGGTTCGATCACGGCTGGTTCTGGTTCATTCCGCTCTCAGACGGGAATACCAGTGTGGGCGCCGTGGCCTGGCCCAGTTACATGAGGACGCGGACCGTCGGGGTGCGCGAATTCTTTCTGACAACCATCGCCTCGTGCCCACCGCTCGCGGAGCGGCTGCTCGGCGCGAAGCTGGCCACCGAAGTCGAGGCCACCGGCAACTACTCCTACACGTGCAACCACACACACGGCAGCAATTATCTTCTGGTGGGCGATGCCTACGCCTTCATCGATCCGGTGTTCTCGTCCGGCGTGATGCTGGCCATGACCAGCGCTGCGGCCGCCGCCGAGACCATTGACGAATGCTTCAAGCAACCCGGTAGCGCCGCACGGGCACTGAGGCGATACGACCGCTTGGTGCGCCACGGACCGAAGCAATTTTCCTGGTTCATCTACCGCGTCACCAACCCCGCCATGCGCGAATTGTTCCTGGGCCCGCGCAACGTCCTTCGCATGAAGGAAGCGCTGATGTCGGTGTTGGCGGGTGACATCTTCGGACGCACACCCATCTGGGGCTCGCTCCGCGCGTTCAAGGGAGTCTATTACGCGATGTCGTTCGCGAATCTCGGCCGCTCCTGGCGCGCCGCGCGGCGCCGCGCCGCCAACATGCGCCCTGTCGAGTCCGAATTATCGACCGGCGGCTGATGGATCGTGGGCGGATCCTCCGGCTGTCCCAGTATGCCTCCATGCTGTGGGCGGCCGCTTTCGCCCCGGTGTCCGGACGCGCCGCCGAGGAGCCCCTCTGGGAGGTCGGTCTCGGGGTCGGGGTGCTCGGCTACGACGACTATCGCGGCGCGGACAGCTCGCACGTCTATCCGGTTCCCGTACCGTATGTGCTCTACAACGGCACGTTCCTCAAGACCGATCGCGATGGAGCGCACGCGCGGCTGTTCGATCAGGATTGGGTGCAGCTCAAGTTGAGTTTCAACGCGACGACTCCGGTGAGCAATGACCGGACTCGCAGCGGGATGCCCGATCTCCGACCGACCGTGGAGGCGGGAATTTCGTTGGATTTTCACCTCTGGCAGAGCGGGGATGCCCGCGTCAAATGGGATCTGCGGATGCCCCTGCGCTCGGCATTCGCGATCGAATCCCCGCCGCAGGCGATCGGCTGGACGTTCTCCCCCAGTTTCGCGCTGGATTTGGTCGACCACGTCGGATACGACGCCTGGAAGCTGGGCTTCCTGGCAGGCCCATTGGTGGCGAACCGCCGCTACAATTCTTATTTCTACTCGGTCCAGGCTCAATACGCGACCCCATCGCGTCCGGAGTACCAGGCGTCAGGAGGATACGCCGGCACCGAATATCTCACGGCGCTCTCGAAACGCTTCCCCAAATATTGGGTGGGCGCCTTCATGCGCTACGACAGCCTGGCGGGAGCCGCATTCGAGGACAGTCCGTTGGTCCAAAGGGATCATTATTGGACCGCAGGTTTCGGCATTGCCTGGCCCATCCGCACGTCCTCGCAACGAGTCGAAGTGTCCGATTGACGCCGCGAGCCGACCGCAGCCACCGCACCCGATGCCGCGCCACCTCAAAATCCTGTGTGAATACTTCGCGCTGTACAGTTCCCTGGCGCTGCTCGGGCTCATATGCCTGACATGGTCAATATTCGCGCTCCCGCTGTACTACATCCTGCCCGCTCAACTCGGGACCAGGGTCGGCCGGCGTGGGATCATGCACGGATTTCGGCTCTATGCGTGGTCGCTCTCGATCACCCGCTGCTATCGACTCGACCTGGCCGCCCTCGACTCACTGCGGGGCGGCCCTCCGATGATCCTGGCGCCCAACCATCCCTCGCTCATCGACGCGCTGCTCATCCTCACCCGGCATCCGAACGTCGTGTGCGTCATGAAGGCCGAGCTCATGAGGAACATGTTCCTCGGTGCCGGCTCGCGATTGGCGCGTTATGTCCCCAACCAGTCATCCCGCCAGCTGATCAAGGAATCCGTCGCGCATCTGCGCCGGGGATGTTTGCTGCTGCTGTTCCCGGAAGGAACCCGCACGACGCGTCTGCCCATCAATTCGTTGGCGGGCAGCGTGGGCCTCATCGCCAAACACGCGGCGGTGCCGGTTCAGACGCTGATAATCGAGACCGACTCGCCGTTCTTGAGCAAGGGCTGGTCGTTGTTTCGGCGCCCCGATCTCCCCATCGTCTACACGGTGCGGTTGGGCAAGCGGTTCGAACCGCCTCAGGATGTACTGGCGTTCACGGCCGCCCTGGACGAGTATTATCGGCGCGAGCTCGACGGCGCATTGCAGTCCCAATGGTTGCCGGACGGCTGACATGGGCGAGCGCTCCACCACCCATTTGGTGCTCATTCCGAGCTACAACCCGGGCCCCAAGGTGTACCAAACCGTCCGCGCCGCGTTGGATCGATGGAACCCGGTGTGGGTCGTGATCGACGGGAGCACCGATGATTCTGCCACGCGGCTCTCGGCGATGGCCGCCGCCGAGCCCGGCCTTCGGGTGTTCGTGTTGCCGAAAAATCGCGGCAAAGGCGGCGCTGTGCTTTACGGCCTCGAACAGGCAGCCGCCCTCGGCTTCACTCACGCCCTGACCATGGATTCGGACGGGCAGCATCCGGCCGACCTCATCGCGCAGTTCATGCAAGCCTCGCAGGCCGAACCCGGTGCGATGATCCTCGGCTGTCCGGTGTTCGATTCGAGCGCACCGCTGCTGCGCGTGAGGGGCCGTAAAATCTGCAATTGGTGGGTGAACGTCGAGACCCTTTGGTCGGGCATCGGCGATTCGCTTTATGGCTTTCGGATCTATCCGATCGCGGCGCTGGTGCGCGTGATGCATCGCCAGCCGTGGATGCGTCGATTCGACTTCGACGCCGAAGCGGCAGTCAGACTCTCCTGGCGCGGCGTGCGGGCGATCAACGTGCCCGCACCGGTACGCTACTTCAGGCCCGATGAAGGCGGTGTCTCGCACTTCAATTACTGGCGAGACAACCTCCTTCTGACCTGGATGCACATGCGCCTGTTCGTCGGTTTCCTGGTCCGGCTGCCACTGCTCGCCGCGCGGCTCGCCCTCGGGCGGGCTCACCCCTAAAGCGGCTTGGTCCCGCAATACGTGGAGAAGATGCCGAGATCCACGTGGCGATCGACGTCCGCCAATCCGGATTCGCGCATGGCCGAGAGAATGAGGGTGGGATGCGCGCAGGTATCGATGGTATCCCAGTAATAGCGCATCAGCTGCGGCGTGTCGCGATGAGCGGCCATGCAGCGCGCCATAAGAGGCACGACGCCGCGCATGTAAATCCTCAGAGCCGCACGCGACAACCTGCTCTCGGGTGCCGTGATCTCCAACAGGCACACCCGACCACCGGGCACCAAGACACGTACGAACTCCCGCAACGCCGCCGACAGGTCCCCCACGTGCCGCAGCGCGTATCCCATGGAAACGAAATCCGCCGACGACGCCGGCGAAGGAATCTCTTCCGCCGTTCCGCGCAGCAGCCGAACGCCCGCGGGCACTTTGGCGTGTTCCATCATGCCGGCACTCGGATCGACCCCGATCACCGCGGCCGCCCCCGCCAGACGCGCAGCCTCTCGCGCCGTGAGCCCCGTGCCGGTCCCGATGTCCAGCACCTTCATGCCGGGCCGCAGCCCGGCACGCGCCAAGGTCCGCCGCCGATACCAGGATCCGCTTCCCAGGGCCATGGCCCGCTCGATCCGGTCGTAGTCCCCCGCGGTACGGTCGAACAGCCCGCGAACCCAGCCAGCTCGGTCTTGTTCCTCGCCGTAGTATTGTCTCAGGGGTGTATGGGGCGCCTGCATGGAGGTGCGAGCATACAGTCCCCGAAAGCACCATTCACCGCAATTGCGCATTTCAGGAAGAACGCGGCAGTTTGAACGATTGACACGCCGAACTGGTGGCGGCATACATAGAAGTAGGCGCCCCCGCTTTCCCGAGTAGGCGGAACACAAAAGAAAGGCTCCGATCCGCCGAGCCGCATGGGCCGACAAATCCCCACCTGCTCCTGCCGGGCGTTTTCCGACCGGCGCTTCCCAGACGCGGAGCGGTAGCAGTAG